>Ga0136643_10000118_pt1 | contig 76700 bp, 68 predicted proteins | sample TergutLab28metaG_FD_96883 | JGI IMG/M metagenome (GOLD analysis project Ga0136643, IMG submission 96883) | Labiotermes labralis P1 segment gut microbial communities from Petit-Saut dam, French Guiana - Lab288 P1 (version 3) (version 3) | ecosystem: Host-associated > Arthropoda: Insects >... | reverse complement strand
TTGCTCATTACCTTGAGCTATGGCTTTTCTATACCAATACGCTGCTCGCTCGTAACTCTGCTCAACACCCCAACCATGTTGATACATCCATCCTATATTATTTTGTGCCATCGAATGATTTTGGATAGCGGCTCTTCTATACCAATATGCTGCTTGCTCATAGCTCTGAGCTACTCCATAACCATTATAATGCATCGTACCCAAACTGTTTAGCGCCTTAGCGCTATCTTGTTCAGCAGCGTTTCTAAACCAGTAGATAGCCTGTTCAAAGTTTTGTTCAACACCTTGCCCATTTAAATACAACGACCCCAAGTTAAATTGTGACATAACATCACCCTGTTCGGCAGCCCTTCTATACCAGTAAGCAGCTTGATCGTGGTCTTGATTTACAAAATATATAGCTGCCAATCTAAATTGTGCATCAACATCTCCTTGTTCTGCTTGTTCTACATAAAGTAACAATTCATCAGTGCCAGCATTAGAGGAATCTTGTACTCCTGTAGATATGCAAGAGCTGAGAAAAACAAGCCCTACGTTCAATATTATCAATATGAACATAGTCCTAATGTTGATAACTGCATCTACATTCTTCACTTCCTACGCACTCTCCTCTCCACAATGCTTTTTAGTAATTCGAATTTGTTATTCCAAACAACTCTCTAAAAAACACGACAGGATCAAGCTCAAACAAGAATGCTCCTCCGACCTTGTTGTACCAACTACTAGAAATCCTGAAAATGTTATCATTTTTTATAGCAATATCCCCTGGCAACTTAACGTATGCGTCTAATCCATATTTAGGATCAAATGTAGCTACCAATCCTACCCTATTATTCCCAACACTACCTGTAGCATTGGGACCTTCCAGCCTTAAAGGTGGCTGGTCTGGATTAGTGCTCGCAGTAACAGTTACAAGAGTAGCTTCTCCCCCAATCTGCGCTGTGCCTTTTTGCACTGAGCCTCCGTACCCCAGCCCCAATGTCGCTTCAAGAACTATCGAATTCGAAACAGCAGATGGTATATTTCTAATGTCAATTCCGTACATAGCTACATGATAGCTCATATATGCCATAGCAATAGATGCCGTGTATGCCCTAGAAACCATATTAGCTCCAGCATCAATAGCTGCATTGTGTATCACAGCAAATGGTGTTTCTTGTATAGCAGGAGTAACTCTTGCCATAGGTGTTATATCTGGTGCTGTACCAGCAACCGGAAAATTCACAGCAGTCGCAAAACCTCCACTGTATCCCACATGTGTACGTGTCGCTACATTAGCAAAGGTTTCATCTGCTAATCCAGTTGGATCAATAAATCCAACAGGGTTAGCATTACAGTATCCGTACCAGTTAAATCTATCTTTTATAGGGTCTTCCGCAAAAAACCTACCGTTAGCCGGACTGTAGTATCTTGCCTGTGCATAGTAAAGCTCGGATATTTTATCGATTTGGTAACCAGTAAAGCCAAATGGGCTGTTAAAGCCTTGTGCATTTGCGGTTACTTCCGGCACACCAAATTCGTCATATGCCATGGCTTCATCATTGTTGTTTGCGCCAAGTAGCCTAATCGGCGAACCTAAGTGGTCGTGCAGATAATGGAATGAATTGCTTACAGCATTATCGCTTGAGCTTGCCGATAATAGACCGTTACCCCAAATAAAGTTTTGGCTAATCGTGCCTTGATTGTTAGTTGCAAGCAAATCATCGTAAGGGCGTGTCAAGTCAAGTACATATCGCACTTCTCGGCATGGGTCTAGAACTATCGTTTGGCTATGGAGGTTCTCCTGCTTGCTTATGCGCTTGCGCAAACCATTATAACCATATTCCGCTGTGCCGTTGCCGGTAGTTGCAGCCGATAGCATGTTAGTCGCATCAAAGATATAGTTTGCTGTAAGCACACCGTTCTCCGTAACATCAGTTAAGTTGCCGCGCTTATCATAGCCATAGTCGGTTATGTCATCACCTGTTGTGGTTTTAATAAGCTGGTTGCGGGCGTTAAAGCCATGGTCGGCTTGTATACCATTGTGTATACTGCTGATACGGTTTCCAATATTGTCATGGCCATATTGTTTGCTGTTGTGTCCATTAATGGCTTCAACTAAGCGATTCAGTGGGTCATATCCATATTTGAATGAGCCGTTGTCGATTTCTATGCCAGCACGATATTTATCTATCTGCACTATGTTGCCTACAGGATCGTGGGTGTACTTAAATTGGTCTAAGATATCACCACCCTTGATGTGGGTAAGGCTGGCAAGTAAATTCATGGCATTGAACTCGTACTTCGTGACTGTGCCATCCGGCAAAATACGTTCGGCAATCCTGCCCGCAAGGTCATGGGTGTATTTTGTTATATCTGAACCCGCAATTACTTGCGCGAGCTTACCGGAAGCATCGTAATCATAGCTTACTTCGCTACCATCCGGATAAGTGAGCTTTTCTCTTTGGCTTAGTGAGTTCCAAGTATAGCCAACTTCGTTGCCATCTGGGTCAGTAACTTTTATAACACGCCCTAGCGCATCAGGCTCAATCTTTGTTACTCCCAGCCAATCGCGCATTTCGGTAAGCTGTTTCAAAGCATTATATTCGAATTCTACAGTCTTGCCGTCTGCGTAGGTAACTTTCGCCAGCTTGTTTGCGAGGTTGTAATCATACAGGGTTTCAAGGTTATCCTCGTCCAGCTTGCTGGTTATGTTTCCGACTTGGCCGTAGCCATATTTGACGACATCGCCAAGAGGCGATATTACCTCAATGACTTCACCTTTCTTATTCCGCTTGTAAGTTGTTACCTGTACTTGGTCGCCTATCAATTGCAAACAAGTCATGCGACGCATTGCGTCATAGCTGTACTTAGTGCTGTTCCCTGCTGCGTCTATTACTTCTACAACATCGCCAAGAGCAGAGTGTTTGTACTGTGTTATATTGCCGTTCTCGTCGGTTACTTGCGTTATGTTGTTCACTGCATCATAAGCAAATTTTCTGCTGTGTTTCAGTGGATTTATAACCTCAATCACGCGGTCAAGGCTGTCGTATACCAAGTTTGTTGCATTACCTAAAGCGTCTGTAACTCGCACAACATTCCCATTGAGGTCATGTTCGTAAGTTTCGCTCTCGCCGCACGGTAAAACAACTGATTTTAGCAGGCCTCCGGGATAGTAGCTGTAGCTAATTCGCTCGTTTTTTGCATTTGTAACACTTTCTATCTTGCCTAGCGCAGTGTACGTAAGCGTTGTAACATTGCCCAGTGTGTCTGTCAATTTTATAAGCTGTCCCGCCAAATCGTACTCGCGCTTTGTAGTGTTGTTTAGCGCATCGGTTACTCCGGCGATATTTCCACCTTTTTCGTATGTAAGTTTTGTTACAGCACCGTTGGCTTCGGCTATCTCGCACGGGCGGTTAAGTGCATCATATTTTATATGTGTTTTTAATTTCAATGGCGAAATAACTGTGATTACATTACCATTGTTGTCATGCTCATATTCTGTTACATTGCCTTCTTGGTCTGTTGTACGAATTACCTTGTTGAATCTGTTATGTTCGTAGTTCACAGTGGCACCGATTGGGTCGGTAACGCTTGCAACATTCCAAAGTTTATCATATGTGAGTTTTGTAGTGCCTCTTGCTTGGTCAATAACTTCTTTGACCTTGCCAACGCTGTTATACTTATATTCAATGACACTGCCATCAAAGTCAGTAAAGCGAATAACTTTACCTGAGATATTGTAGTCATAGCTACGCGAAGCTCCTTCAGCGTTGGTAACTTTTGAGATGTCGCCACGAAGGTTGTATTCGTACAGAGTTACTGCACCTTCAGGGCTAATGGTTTTAATTACGCGGTTAAGGTCATTGTACTCATAGCGTGTTATTGCTCCGACACCGTCTGTGATAGCTACGATATTACCGCGCTCGTCGTGTTCTAAAATACTTTGTGACAAATCCGGCATAGTTATTGCAGCTACAAGCCCATTATCGTTATAAGCCAAGCCTGTCTCTCTGCCTATCGGATCTACTATGCTGAGAATGTTCCCATAGTCGTCGTGGGTAAAAGATACTATACCTTCGTTTGGCTGAATGATTTTCACAATCTTATTGAAATTGTTATATTCCATTGAAATGGTATTCCCAAGTGGGTCGATTGCCGCTGTCATGTTTGCATAAACATCATATTCATAACGATAAACATTCTTGCATTTGTCTATGTACTTGGTGCGGTTGTCGAAGTCATCATACTCAAATTGCTCGTCGCAGTCTCCGTATGAGATTTTTACCGTTCGGTACTTTTCATCACGGTAGTGGTCTGTTTTATTGCCGGCTTGGTCGGTGGTTGTGGTTATCATGCGCTCGTCATCATATGCAAGATGCGCCACACCGCCGTCAGCCATATGTTGCACTATGGTTCTGCCTTTTTCATCATATTCATTTTTCACAGATTCAACGCCTTGAGCGTTTGTGATACTGCTCATCAAGCCTACTACGTCGTATTTATAATTAAATTCTGCGCCGTTGGGTTGTGTAACTTTACTTAGCTGCCCTTGTTCATACTCGAACGACACCTCTCGCCCTGTATGATCAGATACGCTGGACATACGACCATCGTCATTATAGCTGAAAGAAAGACTGCCGCTGGCGGTTATAACTTTCGCAAGCAAAATGCCTTCGCCTTCGTATTCAAGTGTAGTTTTGTTGCCGTTGGTGTCTGAAATACAATGTAAAGCTCCGCCTTCACCAAAAGTATATTGCTCCATCGTTTGGAAAGTCAACACAAATCCACCATCGGCGGCTACAGTCAAAACCTTGGTATGTCCCATCGGCGCAACATAAAAACCAACATCTACTTGCGTATAAGTTTCCACATGACCATCATCAAACACTATATGCACTTGCTCGCCATTGTCGAATAAGCGAATGTTGTAGTTGTGCGTCCAGTTCAGTCCCAACACGCCATCAAGCCCACCTAGAGCGTTGTAGAACCGTTTGAACTCCAATGGATGTCTGCCCGGCACTTTAATATCTTCTTTTAAATAGAAAAAGTTGCCGGTCGACAAATTTATTGGATCAAAATCACATTTGATATTTGCAACTATTCCTGCTAATTCAGGATATATTGATACAGACTCGGCTATTAACTGAACTGATGTTTCCGTTAAGCGTTCTGCTGCATGAGTAAGAGACGGAGATACATCTCTTGCAGTATTAGCTAGACCAACCGCTTTAGCAGAGAACACAGCAACATCCTGCCATGATTGCGGGTAAGCGTTATTAAAGCTATCTCTAACACTCGCTACCTCATCAGCGAATCTCCGCGCAGCCTGTTCACGTTCTTCATATCGTCTTGCTGCTGCTTGGTCGCCTCTGTCTCTGGCCTCCTGAGCCGATTGCTGAAACTCTCTTTCTGATTCACGCGATGAATTATACATGTCGTCTAAAGCTGCCTGCAATTCTGCTCGTGCGGCTTCCAGCCTATCCGCATATGAATCACATTCTGCGGCTCTTGCTTCGTAATATGCAACCTTTGCTTCCAGCGCAGCTATCCGCTCTTCTTCTGCTGTACATGGGTCTGGACAACTTTCATCTCTATCTGTGTCAGATGGGTTATTACTCATAGTCAACTACCTCCTAATTTTCTGAAATTTTAATCTCAAGTATAGTGTAGATGTTTCTCAAAACTTAAAATCTCATATTCGACCTCGACATCATTTGTCTTTCAGCATCACGCATTTGCCTTTCCAGTTCACGCATCTGCCTATAGAACTCGCGCATATCTTGATTAGATGAAAAACCGGATGCTCCAGGTGTAAAATTCATAGACATACGACTTTTTATCCCATTGAGTTGTGTCCGCAACTGCTGAATTGATTGTCTGAAACTTTGGGCTTGATGCCGCGCTGCATTGGCCTGTTGGCGTAAGCCTTGAGCTGCTGACCAGTATCCATTCATTGTAGTTTTCATATTATTAGCTTGCTGGCCCATAGCAATATGGACGTTGTTTATAACTTCATTTACCGACCTTTCCTCTAGCACAATTGTAAACATATGGTCAGACTGATCTATATTACCCATTTCATTGACAAATTTCCGAGTATCTATGTTTGCATCTTCTGTAATTGACCGAAATTCACCCAGCGCACTCTTCACTCGATCTGCTATCGCTCTTACCCTTGGGCTAGTTTCCGGCACTACATACATACTTGAACACATTTCTTCTATAAGCATTGATGTTTTGTGTATATCCGCTCCGGCATCATCATCAACCATGTCCAACTTTCGGCTAATTTCTTCATGCAGACCCGCATCGACTACTATGTTAGAACTATTACCCACACCTAATGAATGCCTGCCGCCAAAAGCATTTTCCGGCGCGAAAGGATGTCTGTGGTTATTTGGGCGAGCTATTTGTGGAAACGGCACATGTTGCCTTTCTTTTATCATTGAACCTTCAAATGGATCGAAATAAGTTCCACTCTCACGACAGAAAACAAGACGCGCTTGACGTTGTTCTTCCTTCATTTGTTGATGCCTTTCGCGTTCTTTTATAATGTCAGCGAAAGGGTCTCGATTATGTACTTCAGCAGCCCTGTTCATAGCATCATTTGTTGTTATTAAATATCGTTCGAGCATTCTTGCTGAAACTCCGTGAATCATTCTCGTTCACCTCACTATCTTATTTTCTGCCAGCCGTCATAGCTCGCGCTATACGCTGTTCATTCATCTCTATCTGCATTGTGGAAGCGGTTATAAAGTTTAACAACTTATCCATGGTTTCTGCTGTCACAAGTGTTTTCTGATAATTGGCTTCCATGAAATTCATCAACGCAGCATTCGCCGCTCCATCCATGCGGCTCAAGTTGGACTGTATTTGTCGATAATCAGCATCTGCCCGAGCAACTACATTAGATGCAAGATAACTCTTTAATTTTGCAGTTTCAGCATACACCTCGTCATATTTTACATGAATTGTACCCATCATCCACCTCTTTATGTTATTAATTTATAGTTTGCATTAAATTTAACTAACACTACCATGAAACGAGTTAATTGTCAATAATTCGCTTAAAATGTCAATAATGCTTTACAATCCCACATCACCTAATATATAAGCAATGATTTACAAATATAAAAGAAATAAATTTGTTTGAAATAACGAAATATCCAAAATTCAAAATTATTTACTCACGCACACACTCTAACAAAGCATTGAAATCTAAATCCAATATCTTTTTTAACTAAATTGACTTCGCAAATGTGTACTATTTTGGGCTACGTTATTTTTTTGACAAACTTCGACTTGTTTAAGATTATATTATGAAAATTAAGATTTTTCAACCCCTAATTTTGATATTAAATTCCGACTTTGCTTAGGATAGACTTTTCCGGAAAAGTACACATTTTCGGACTACGTTATTAAAATTTTTTTGCACTACGAAACTCTCGTAAACGGCTATAAAACGTAGTCTTTTTGAATCCTGCTTGTTCCAGCAATTCCTGCAAAGACAGTATTCCACATTCCCATTGCTTCACTAAACCTCCAAAACTTTCAGGAGGCTTTTTCGGAGGACGGCCAAACTTTACTCCTCTAGCCTTAGCAGATGATATACCCTCTGCTTGTCTTTTTCTTATGGCTTCTCGTTCATTATGCGCTACAAAAGATAGGACTTGCAGAACAATATCGGCAATAAATGTCCCCATTAAATCCTTGCCATTGCGTGTATCGAGTAGCGGCATATCAATCACAACAATATCGACACCTCTCTCCTTTGTCAAAACTCGCCATTGATTCTATATATCTTCATAATTTCTTCCCAAACGGTCAATTGATTTTACATAGAGCAAGTCCCCTTGAGCTAACATCTCAATTAGAGCTTTCCATGCAGTTCTATTGAAATTCTTTCCACTCTGTTTATCTATAAAAATCTGCTCATCCGGAATCTTAAGCTCCTTCATAGCATCATATTGTCTATTTTCATTTTGGTCTGCGAAAGAAACACGTATGTACCCATAAGCTGCCATTTGTATCACCTTTCAAAAGTAAAATTTCAGAATTTTATTGTTTACCTGAATTATTACACAACTAAAAAAGAATACTAAAAATGCCAAAGGCAGCTACGCGATATTAAACGTAGCTGCCTTTGTTTCATAGATGTGGAACTTGACGCTGGTCAAGTTCACTATCGTTATGGCACTTTATATCATTTCATTTACTCCTACCATCCAGACTGTGGCATTCTCCTCGGATTAAAAATAGTCGTAGCTGTCGTTGAATTTCCAATAACCCATTCATCGCTACCGGGTACTCTACCTCCAACATCAACCTTATTTGCGAACATCATACCGTTAGGTAGAAGTGAATGGCTTTCAGGCAACACATCCACAAAGATGCGTGGACGTTCGACAGAAGTAAACCCTGCCGGAACTTGCCCAAAGAATAAAGTTATATCAACTACATATTCATTGACGGCAAGCCCTAAGTGAACAGGACGCAGTTCTACAACATTATTCGTAAGAGTAGAGAGATTATCAGCCACAACAATCTCATTACCACGATTTGTGGTCGCCAATACCCTGTACCTCAAAGCATGATTGTAAGTGCCTGTAATCAGCCTATCTACACGAGCAGCATTCGTTGGTAAAATATCGCGCCAGAAGAAATCAGCAAGCGGAATGCTGGAATCATTACGAACTATAGGTATCTCATAGAAAATATTGTGACCCTGCATAGCTTCACTCGGCCCTGTTTTGCGAATAGTGACACCCATATTTGCAGAAAAGTTAGGGAATGTTACTCTTATGATTTGGCTCTCATGTTCTAGGATAAAGTAGATTTCCTGCGGGTTAATCATGTAAAAAGCCGGAGCAGCGACTTCTCTTGCAATATACCGACCTAAAGGTAAAGGACGAGATATAGCCATACCGCGCTCATTAGAAGCGATTCTATCCACAAGATTGCCTGTGCGGGCACAGTAAATCTCGAAAATAGCACCTGCTAACGGAGTTCCTGCCGGTAACCCGTTGTGCTGGTTATCATCACCTGACACTTTTAAAATGTGCAACTGGCCTGCGATGGGGACATTCTCCCAAATTATCTCCGTAACTACACCTGCTACAAACTCAACTGTTCTCGGTACATCGTCACGAGCAAACCCAGGAGCCGGCCTTGTTTCACGAATGGTATATCGTCCCGGAGCTAAGATAGCAGAAAAGTCGATAACGCCGTTGTTGTCGGTATAAAATACACCGACAACTTTGCCATTGCTGTCAAAAACCATGAATTCCACGTTAAATAGCCCTTCGCCTGTTACTGAACAGACTTTTAATAGCCTAAGTCCGGCAAGTGGTGAGTTTTCCACCTCCAACACAGTTTGTTGCCCTGCAATTACCGTAACCACATGAACGGTGGTATCCAGTTGATATCCGGGCAAGGCTCTTGTTTCGGTAACATGATAGACTCCCGGTGCAAGGTGATTGAGATTAATGCGACCGTTGCTGTCTGTAATGAAGTTGCCATTTGCACCAATCTGCGGTGAGTTGGCTGGTGTCCCCGGCTGGTTGCCGTCTAACATCTGTCCTGTTACCAGTCGACCATCGGCGTGTCTAACCTCAAACTCCACGCCAGCAAGTGGTCTGCGTGTCTGAGCGTCAATCTTCACAATTAGCAACCCCGCAGCAGGAGTATTTTCAACCACAAGCACATGTTCGCGCTGCCTTGCTGATGCGTCAATGCTAAATGGAATTACTTCTTGATCCACGATGAACCCTGGTAAGGCTCTTGTTTCATGTAGATAGTATCTTCCATCTGTAATGCTTGGAAGATGAATCAATCCTCGGCTGTCTGTGATGAAAGTATGAAAGCCTGTTTGTGGATTAATCAATCTTGTGCCGTCTGGTCTGCTTATCTCAAAATGGACTCCCTCCAACGGTGCACGATTATTGGAATTGATTTTTTGTATCGTGAGTTCAGCCTGACGATAATTGTGAATGGTAATTACACGGTTCTCACCTGCACCAACGGTAAAGACAGTCGGGTCTGCTACCGTATAGCCTGACAGCGCACGAGTTTCAATTGCTATATATCGTCCCTGTGCTATGCTTGGCAGATGTATTCTACCTGCTGCGTCAGTCACGAATGTTGTTGTACCGTCTGCTGGGTTCACCAAACGCTGTCCGGCTTGACCGTTGCCGAGGTCGTGGGCAATCTCGAAATGTACGCCCTGTAGAGGTCTAAGGGTATCACCGTCAAGTTTCAGGATAGCAAAATCAGGATAACGGAAGTTACGGATGATTACTGTAGTATCGCCATTGATACCAACTGTGAAGATTGTCATTTCTGCCGCCATATATCCCGGCAACGGACGTGTTTCAATAGCTGCCCATTGTCCGTCTTCCAGTGTTGGAAGATAGATATGACCGCTGGAATCGGTAGTGAAAGCGTAGCTGTTGTCGAGAGCATAGTTTTTGAGCCGTTGCCCTGTTCTGCCGTTTTGTAAGTATCTTGCAAATTCAAACTCGACACCTGTCAATGCTTGCCCTGTATCGCCGTCAATCTTGCGTATAACAACGGAAGGCATCTTGTAGTTGCGGATAGTTACAACTGTGTTTCTGCCGTCAACAACCTCAAAAGTAGTTGGATCGGCAGGCTTGTAACCTGGCAATGGTCGTGTTTCTGTTGCCACATAAGTTCCGGCGGCAAGTCCGGGGATATGAATCATTCCTGCTGCATCTGTTACGAACTCAAATGTGCGGTTTGCAGGATTTTGAACTCTCTCTCCGTTTAAGCGTGTGATTTCAAATACAACTCCTTGCAGCGGTCTGCCATCGTCACCGCTGATTTTTCGGATAGATGTTTCGGCGTAAGGTGTGTTCACGAAGCGCAGGGTTGTAGTTTCGCCCGGACGTGCCTCAAACGGCTGTGCGTTTGAATCCAGCACAAAACCTCGCGGAGCGTGAACTTCTGTCACTACATAACTACCCGGCTCTACTGTAGTAGTTGCAATGCCGCCGGAGTTAGAGGTTAGACGTGTTACCAAAGCACCAGCTAAGGTTCGCACCTCAAACTCCGCACCTGACAGAGGTGCGCCGTTGTTATCGACCTTTTCAATTACAAGAGTTGGAATACGGTGGTTTACAAAGGTTACGGTCTGAGCAGCGTTCGCCCGCACTTCAACCAACTGATTACCGCGCTCCATAACAAAGCCTTGAGGTGCTTGCACTTCTTCTATGATATACCAGCCTGATTGTAGGTTAGGCACGTTTACCATACCGCTTGCGGCAGTGGTAAATTCACCTATAGCTGCGCCGTTTTGCAAGGTTACACGGAATCTTGCACCGGCGAGAGGTGCGCCATCACCATCTTCTTTGTTGATAGTAATACTACCTAAGCGCGGGTTGCGGAAGGTTACTATCGTAGGCTGCCCCGGCTGTATTTCTACTGTGCGTATAGCAACAGGGTCTAGCTCATGTCCGGGAGGTGCAAGAATCTCTTCTACAACTACCCAGCCGAGCAAGCCTGTTATTTGGATATTTCCGGTTGCATCTGTTTCATATTCGCCGATTAATGTACCGTTTTGACGGCGCACTTGAAACACAGCCCCTGCAAGAGGTGTATCGTCAAAACCATCCAGCTTGCGGATAATGAGTGTTCCTTCAGGGCGGTTGGTGAACTCAAGGCGATACGATTGTCCAGTCGCTCCTATGAAGATTGTCTGCGGAGCAGAGTTCAGCACAAAACCTTGAGGCGCACGAGTTTCTGTTACTACATAGCTACCCGGAGGAAGATTAGGAATAACAATCTCACCTTGTGCGTTAGTGGTAAATAAGCCGTTGGCTGTACCAATAACCGCTCCCGCAGAATTAGTTACTCTAAACTCTGCGCCTTGTAACGGAGTTCCTGTAACTTCACAGCGTTTGGATATAACAAGTGCGCCGAACGGCATATTTGTGAAGGTTAGTTCAACTACACTTGTATCATCAGGACGCAAGAAAGCGTGCTGTCTATTGTTTAGTGACAGTGTGTAGTTTGCAGGCGGTATAGTCTCTGTTACCACATAGTAACCGGGGTCAAGGCCTGAAATAACGATAACGCCGCTGTGGTTAGTGGTAAACTCACCGATAATTGTTCCTGCAAGACCGCTGTCATTGCCGCTTGAAATACGTGTCACACTGAACCTTGCTCCTTGGAGCAGTTGACCTGTAACACCGCTCTCTTTGCGGATAACAAGGCTTGATTGTGGGAAGTTCCAAATATCAAGCTCGTTGTTCCAGAACTGGTCGCCGCCCCATACTTCCATTTGACTATTTAGCCGTTCTACAAGTTCAGGGTCAGGAACATGGACAATCTCGACATTATCCCAATCGATTGCATCAGGGTCAATGTTAGGGATGGAGTTTGTGTTAGTTGTATTAACTTGTTCAGGAGCTAGACGCTCATCGACTATAGCGTCAACATCAGGGGCAACCTCTTCTGTTTCTGTACCTGCTGGTATTTCAGGTGTAGGCGCATTCGGCACGGTGCTGTTTGCCGGGGGCATCTCTTCAGTGCGACCTTCATCACCTTCAACCGCTGGGTCGTTACCTACGATAGCAGGCGGCTCAACCACTCGTGGTGTAACCATACTTTGACTTGCAATCACACCTTCGCGTATAAGAGCGTAGGAGTTATCACCCGGTCTAAGAAATACACGGAAACTGTTATTTGTGGCAAGTGTCATACCTAGCGCGGGTCGGGTTTCTGTAACTCTGTACCAACCGCTCGGCACGAACGGTAAGATTATCTGCCCTTGTGCGTTTGTCATGAAGTAGCCTACGTGTTGTACATTCGGGCTGTTCGGCACTTCGTACTCTACGCGAAACTGCGTCATTGGTATAGGTCGCCAAGTTACCGCATTACGCTTGGTTATTACAAGAGTAGGCAATAACGTATTCTCCACTGCAAGGGTATAATCCTCGTTGTCTCTAATCTCGATAATCCAAGTGCGGTCTGCTTCCAAAGGTGTTAGCCAATAGTTGTTGGCAGCTCGTATTTCGCGGATGCGGTAACGTCCGCTGTATAAACCCTCTATCACGATACGGCCTTGGCTGTCTGTTATGAATGGATTGTTTGTGAGAGGGCCGGTTGGCCCGATGTTGCTCGTACCTGTTCCGGCAGTTGCACCTAGAAATTCCACGTCAAACCAAGCACCCTGTACTGGATAGCCTGTACGGGCATCTATCTTTTGGATAGTCAGCGTTGGCATACGGCGGTTGGCAAACACTACTGCGTTTTCATAGCCTGCCTGCATTGTAACTAACTGCCAGTTAGGGTTGGCTAGATTGAACCCCGGAGGCGGTACGGTTTCAGTTACAATGAAGTTACGTTCGTTTTCTCCTTCAAATAACGTCCATGGGATGTGGATTTCGCCGTTGGAATCTGTTATAAGAGGGAAGTCCGTCGGGAGTGGACGACCGCTACCTTGAGCTTCGATTGTAAAGTGCGCTCCAGCAAGCCGTTCACCTGTATCTTGGCACTGCTTAATGACGGTAAGCCCCGGATTTCTCCAGTTACGCCATGTGATTCTGTTTTCATCGCCCGGAGAAAGAACTATCTCTCTTGGGCCGCCCTGTAAAACGAAGCCCGGCGGAGCCACTATCTCACGAATTATATAGGTGCGGTCAGGATAAAGGAAATTACCGTGATTGCCTCTACCAAACAAAGCGATACCATTAGCACCTGATGTAGCCTGCCAGCGTTCCCCTGTTGTTGGGTCGTAAAGTTCAAAGATAGCACCTGCCAAAGGCTCGTTTGTTACGCCGCAGACTTTCAAGATTTCCAAAGATGACTTGGGAATGTTGAAGAAGGTGTGCGAGTTGGCTGTTCCTGCTGCTACCGTTTGTCCCCAGCCGATATTGACAGTCCAAACATTGTTTTCGCCCAGCAAGTAACCAGTAGGTGGTTGAATCTCGGTAATTGTAAAGTGTCCAGCGGGCAAGTCACTGAACACAACGCGTCCGTCCGCGCCTGTTGTGGCAACTCTATCTATAGGGATAGCTGGATTACCGGGGTAGTAGCCCTGTATCCTGAATGTTGCTCCGGCAAGAAGCTGGTTGTTGCCAACGCCGTTGGATACTTCACGCTTATAGACCACTATCTCGGAAAACGGATGGAGTAGGCTAGGCTGCGCCTTGCTTCCTTACGAAAGTAGGTTTCAGCCAGACCTCTCCTAGAACCGTACGTACACCTCTCAATGTATACGGCTCACCAGTTGTTAATACTTTAAGTGTTATTGCCGTTGGTAATCTGACTATAGCAGCCCCTACAGACTGCTAGGATTTTACGGCGTTTTTCCTTCATGATTCTTTCATGGGGTTTGTCACCTTTTAACCCTTTAAGACTTTTCACTTGAAACATACGAATGTCGTCTGTCTGACTTTCGCAATGCTCACATAAGCCTAGTTTGATTCTATATGCAAGAGAGTTTTTGCCTGTATATTGGTAGTATTGGGGTAAAATCTCTGCATTAGGGATAGAAAGGTCTTTGTTGTATGAAAATCCGCTGTTATATAATACGGCGGTTTTCTCTCCTGCCTTGGTGCTGTACTTTACTGCAAACTCCCCGTTTTTCATATGGTTATGAAGAATTTTAGAGACTTTGCACTTGTGTTTTGTGGCAAGAGTTTTCAATATACTGCCTTTCATAATGTGGTAGAAAGAATTTAATCTCGAAACGTTTATTGCTAAAGCATAGTAATTGTAAAGCCCTCTAATCTCGCTATTATACTTGCTCAGAATTTCAATGTGGCTCTTGTTTACGAGCCATCCACGAGGCAAAGACTTCCAGACTTCTTTACCGCTTCGCTTGTCCCTTGTGATTTTAAGGACATTATATTCACGTAGCTTGTTAAACCACGCCTCTTTTGGCATATACAATAGAATCCCATCCGTATTGCGTGAGAGATGTCCGTCTTTTCTGCGTACTATACGCTTGTTTCTTGCTATGGCAATATCAAAGCCCAAAAATCTTGCGAATTGCTTTGAATCCGTAATTTTGGTCTTTTCGTCTGACAGCTCTAGTTTGAGGATGTCGGCTAAGAAAGTCTTGATTTGCACTTTAATATTTTGTGCATCTTCCTTACTGCCTATAATGGCAATCATCCAATCATCAGCATAACGGCAATATTTCAGCCTTTTGTAGCCTGTTTCAAAATGAGGATGGAATGAAGTATCTAACTGCTGACGTTTCAAGGAGTTAATTTCCTGTTGTGCAGTTGCCCTCTCGCTCTCGCTCATATTGTTCCAGTTGATTTTAAGGTTTCGCTTTGCCTTTTTATACAGATGTGTGATTTGATTATACTCTGTACTGCCACTACGAATGGTTTTGCCACAGTCAAACTGCTCTTTCAAACCCTCTAAGAAGTTGTCCAACTCTGAAAGGTAGATATTCGACAGTATTGGACTCACCCCTGAACCCTGCGGTGTTCCTGCATAGGTCTTATGATATGTCCACTGGTCTACATATCCGGCTTTGAAGAATTTCCACATTAGCGAGATAAAATACTCATCATCAATGCGCCTTCTCAGAAGTCCAATCAAAACATGATGGTCGAAGCTATCAAAGCACGCTTTTATGTCGCCCTCAATGAACCATTTCGCTCCTGTAAACTCTACAGATAGCTGTTTCAGCGCGGTATGACAGCTTTTCTTTGGTCTGAACCCATGAGAATACTTGGAGAAGTTAGGTTCAAATATAGCTTCTAAAATCATACGGACAACTTCTTGCACTAGCTTATCATTTGCTGACGGAATCCCTAAAGGACGCTTTTTATCCGAGTTTTTCTTACTGATATATTCACGTCTTGCGGGATTTGGCATATAGCTGTGATTTTTCAATGTTTCGATAATTCTATCAATTCTTTCTAAACTCATACCGCTTAAAGTGCTACCATCACTCCCCGCGGTCATACTCCCCTTGTTGGCATAGATGTTTTTGTATGCCAGCAAATAGAACTCCGGATTATACAAATTTCTGTATAATCTCTTAAACCTATAGTCCTTATCAATTGCTTTTTCACTTAAAGCTTTTAATACTTCTACAGGATTTCTCAACGTCTCCACGTCCTTCCTTAAAAATATTAAATAACAACCTGCCTTCCTTTGCCATGTAATAGGTTCTCCCTATCGCCGACTACTATGAAGGCTCTGTTACCATGCCGAATATTCAAAGGTCTATCCTTATAGCCTGTAAGGCATTTCGGTTTAGGTAATCCACGTTTAGATTTATTAGAATTAGCGTTTTGTGCCGTCGGATATGACTTTCGTTGTTCTACGTCTCTTGACGCATAGCTAACCTTGAGTATCATGCGCTACCACCCAATTCCCCAGAGTAGCCGCCAAGGTTACGGCGTTTCAGCTATTTTTCGCCATTGGGCTTCGATATACCCAGCCTCCAACTATCATTCAAGCAATCCAGCTTCTATCCTCATTCACAAATTTTTACCTAGACATTCAGTCGTGGCATATAGCTGTGCCAACTTATGCCGTCCCAACCATGCTGCACTCCCCTCTAGGTTTCCCCTTTGGATAAGGTTGGCGGTAATAGGCTGTGGATTTAACCACTTTGATACTTTTTCCTACCGCTTGCTAAAGGCGGCATACTAATAAACCCTCGAAAACACTACTGTTGTAGGGTATAGTGTTTTCTTACGTGCGCACAAAATTCTCAAATGTTATGAGGATATGATTATCGTTTGGCCCAGCTTCTACGATGTTGTAAGTGATACCATCAGGGCTGTCTATAAGCACGTTTGGAGGCAATACCCAAAAACCAAACGCCGTATGCTGTGGATAAAGTGAGAAGCCGTCCGGTGCGCGTTCCTCTTCGACCATGTAGAAGCCCCACGGTAAGTTTTCCAGCGTCCAAACTCCATCAGTTACTGTACTTACTACGTTACCGGGAACGGCAGTTGTAGCACCAGCGGTAAGCACTTGAGACACATTGACGCCGGTATTATCAATCTCCCACATCTGCCCATCGCCTGTAACCACTTGGTGTGATGACATACCGCGCAGCCTCATTAATGCGCCCGGTATATTTTCGCGAGTAATGGCGCATATCTTTTGGATGCGAGCAGAGGCATCCGATGATGGTTGCGGAGTAGTGCCACCGCTACCATTCGTAGGTTGATTAACAAAGGTAACCATAACTTCAGCCGTAGCATCCGAGTTAATGGTTACAGTTTGTGTTACAGGCTCCGACAGTGAGTACCCTGGCGGTGGGGTTATTTCGGTGATGGTATACTCTCCGGGGTCGAGATTGTCTAATGCAATTTCACCACTAGCCGGGGTTGTTTGTTGCACACTAAACCCATCAGGGCCTGTAATTGTAAAAACAGCACCAGCAAGTCCTGTTCCTGATGGATTATTCTTTCGTATCCGAAGAGATGCCTCATCAGCAGGTGCATCAGTAAACGAAAACGTAGCACTAGACCTGATATACGGTATAAAGAAAACGATATCTTGCCACTCATGTGGGTTAACTTGGCTTTGCAGCCTCCACACTCGATTGGCGTATTGATTATGTCTACCTACCAAGTATATCTTGGCTTCTTGCCCTTCAAATTCCACTGTATTCGGCATTTCTAAACGGAAGTTAGGAGTATGCCAAAATGGTCTGTCAGGCACATTCGGTGCAATAAATGTTTCGCCCTCAACAACAAGCCTTGTACCATCTAGCGTACTCGATGCCCACTCGAAGAAGAATGGGTTAACTGCGCTGTTAGTCCTATTGTTATGAGTGATATTGAAGGTTGCCTGCGCAAACTGCTCACCTGCACCAACTGACCTATTCAGTTCCTCAGCGTTTCTAACGCCGTTTAGTGCAATAGCTGGGCGAGTATTTTCAAAGTCGCTATTGTAATAGACTTCTTTATAATAGCCGCCATTAACCAGCGCACGAGCAGCATTAAGAGTTAAATTGTCGCCTGTAAAATTACGGCTAGGATGTGAAGCCATTGCCACCGCAACTCTTGTGAAATAAGCATTCCAGATGAGTTCAGCTTGAGGTAGGTTAAAATCCCCCAAGTAAGGATTGGCGCGGAAACCATACTTTAGAATATCGTACAGTTGTGGAGCTTCCCCTTGGGGTACATACACCGCCCCGGCAGTTTCAGGACCGGGCAAATGAGGGTCTGTACAAAAACCCTCGTACTCTACCCCGTTGATAACCACCACATATCGCAATGCCCCAACTCGGCGGCCATCCATGTAGATAGTAGATTCTGGGGTGTACCCGCGAGGTATAGACATTATGCTGTCAATAGCTCCTACCGCAGGCACAATGCCCACTTCACCGCCTACAGTCGCACTACCAAATACATTACCAATAATAGGGGTGATGATTACTTCATTCGCACGGATGCGCTCTCCCCCAATGTACACATACTCGCTTTGGTCTGTATTTGATGTATTCGCAAATACATCCATCGGGGCGATACCTGAAGCAGTTAATACTACAAGTAATATTGCCATTGCTTTTCTTAGAAAGCTTTTAATTAAATTTTTCATCGAGTCCTCCTGTCGCATTAAAATAGGGCAGGTAGAATCAATCTACCAACCCATACGAATGTCATCTATATAAAAAAGGCTACCAGTGGCAGCCTTTATAAATGTTTAATATTTCAAGTGGTAATTTATAAGTTACAGCAAATCATTAAGAGCCGAATTTTGCTGTTGTTCCACCACCTCGAACTACACCTATGCCGATGCTAACGTAACCTTCTCTCAACATAGCCGCTCTGTGCCCTTGAGAGTTCAGCCACTGTTGCATAACGCCTTGTGGACTGCCAGAGCCGGAAATATTCTCAGTAACTCCCCAAGCACTTTCTTGAACATTTACATGGCCAAACATTTCTGCTCTATCAGTTGCACGACTTTCACTGCGCCCTGAAGCATCGCATCTGTAGTACGGATTCCCATGCGCAAAGAAACTCAAGTCAGCCATTGATTGACTATGAAATCTTGCCGCCATACTTAGCTCCATGCTAATCGCTAAGGGATTAAGACCGTTTTGCACCCTGTATTCATTAATAAGTCTTATTACTTCCAGCTCAAAATCATTAATGCCACCTAGCTCACGATACTCTTCAATCCATACAGTCAATTCAGCGTCTGTTGGTCGTCTATTCGGCAAGACATTGGCAGAACGTGTTTCTTCAGGAGTTGCTGCCGTAGCTGCTAATTCAGATAGTTCTGTACTTGATAGCATATTGAGTATGTTATCACCCTCAAATAACACAGGGGTTACAGTGCGCGGTGTATTGCGGTTGTCATTGTTGTTTGGGGGCTGTGCAGTTGCGTGAGGAATGTTGTTTCCCGTAAGCTGCGTAGGCATAGGTGTAGGACTAGGTGCGGCTGTAATACCTCCACCGGTGCTTATATCAACAATCCTGCTTTGCCCATCCCAATTAACATCCATGCCCGTAGCTTCGGATATAGCCCGAACAGGCACCATTGTTCTGTCGTTAATTATCCGGGCTGGTACATCCAAGGCAACTTGAGAATCTATAAATGAGGCAGTATTTGGGGTAATAACCGTCATCTTGAGTTGATCTATAACAATGTGTATCGAAAGTCCGGATTTCCTAAGATTAGCCGCTCTGCTATGGTCAACCCACTCAACATCAAACCCTAACCGCTCCATAACCACCCTAAGTGGCACAAGGGTTCTACCATCTACAATAACAGGCGGCTGGTCACCCGTGGCAATAAACTCACCATCTACACGTATTCTTATCTCATCTGCTGCATAATCAGTCGCACCGAACACTTCCAGTCCACCCACAGCCATCAAAGCTAATAATACGAGGGCTGTCGCTTTCTTAATGACATTACTTTTCATAATCAATATACTCCCTCTTACAAAACATTAAGACTTTCTGAACCACCTCTTGCCTGTTCATTGTACCTCAAACGAGGCACAATGAACAGTATTTTTTATTATTCTTACAGGAAATTTTCGTTGAAATTCCTTGCAAATTTCAGTTCACATTATGGCAAATATATGTGCTTTTATGCAACCCATGAAACTCTAATTTGTTGGAATTGAAGTAGATGGCAAGAACTCTCCTGCTCCCACATTATGAATATTCATAGGGTTGCCGATTGGCTGTGCATTTACTCCATGCTGCAAGGTATCAAACCTTGGGTCTAGGTTTGGGCTATGCAGGTGCAAAGGCTGGTGAAAGTGTGGATTTACTGGTTGTGGAAAGAACCGGTTGCTCGGTTCAGTAGGAAAGTGTCCACTGAAAATGCCGTAACTAGGTGGACGCAAAGATACATTTGCATCTCTGCGAATATTTACTGAATGCACATCTACAGGTACAAAACCATTGAAAGTAGTCGGGCGTCCAAGCTCAAAGCGATGGTCAGGCCCTGACGTGAACTGATAGTTAAACGAAAAGCGTTCCCAAGCCGCAGTGTGGAAGTCATTTTCATTTACACTATCAATTCGACCCTGCCCTCTTCCAAATCCGTGCTGCGGTGCAGCATAGGCTGTTACAGCCATCGAAAGCATTAATGCAAGCCACACAATGACTCCCAAAGAAACAATGATAAATTCCCTGTTGTTATTGATTTTTTCTACCATGCTTACCTCCTAATTTATAAGTTTTAAATACATTAGCACCCATGTCAATTGGAACAAAGCAACATCCACCACATCAATCGAAGTATCTCGCATGAGTTCATTTGCCTCAATTTGAAATGCCGCTTGAATAGTCCCTCATGTGGTAGTATACTTATATCAAGTTAAAGGGAAGAAGGATTTATATTGAGAAACCTCAGTAAAAATATCGAACTCACAAAGGAACGGATTAATGCTTTGATGAAATCCGCTACTGCAAGACAAAAACTCAGTTTAACTACGCTTTTTAATGCAGCGGATGATATGCCGTTTCATCATGTATGCTCCACTGGCGAGATATCTTTATTTGTTGTAACAGTTGTTGCGCGTGAATTCAATGTTGATCCTTTTTACTTGACTGGTGAAGCAGATGTACCTCTTGAATTTATTGAACAAAGAATGACGAAATTTAAGATTGAAAAAGGATTTTATGGTGATGAAGCAGCAAACGAAGATGAATTATCTCAGCACGAGAGAACCATTTGGTACGAGCCTGAATCTAACATAATAGCGTTTGATGGAAAGCATTTGACTTTTTACATTTGCGAAAAATGTATGACTACCTTCACTTGGAGAGGTAAAGTCGAGCGTTGCGTAGCCTGCAGATGCAAAGATGTGCGCACAGCCACAGATAAAGAATCCGCTGAATATCGGCTTAGAAATTAAGAAGCTAATAAACATAACAGCATTAATTAAATCCGTTCATTCACTTTCCAGTCGAATGAACGGATTTTCAATTTAAGCTTCAAAAGCTACAGCAATTCGGCGTTGATTTGGACGATACTCTACACATGTCACAAGAGTTAGCCGATTATCACCAAATTGCATTAACGCCCCAAAATCATAAGCATCTACCGTATAGAGCATCGAAACAACATAGCTTCTAGTGGTGCCACCAGTCTCGAGTGTTAAAATATCTCCTTCCTGAAGCTCACGGACGAAAGAAAAGAAACCATTTGTACGCCCGCGATTATGGCCAATCAGCCCCGTGTTTCCATAATTTAACCCTGTGAATGAAAAGTGGCCGGCCCCAAAATCCATAGCCTCCATCGTTGCTCCCGCAATTACATTCACATTTCTACCGAGCCGCTCCACAGTCAGCAGCCCTATACGGTCACCATAACTCAAACTGCTTACAATGCCATAGCGAAAGTGATCTGAAATCAGATGAGTTGTAGAGCCGCCCCACGAGCTACCTCCAGCCACTCGTGGATCAAAATGAAGTGACCTTGTGCTAGTATCTGCGGCAATGCTTTGGTCGGTAGCATTCGATACACTTGCATAATTAATATGAATATCCTGCAAGCTAATAGACCGCGTTGAGTCTGCCATTTGCTGCGCGCCAAAGTTATACCTTGGCAGCGAAGCTCCATACACAGTATGAGGTATGCAATAAATCATACTGACTGCAAAAGCCAAGCAAGCTATCTTTTTCATAATTCCAAACATACGCTTGCCTTTCTTGCCAACAAAATAAGCAAAAGCAATAGCACCGACAAATAACACAGCAAGAAATAAGGCGTTGAATGACAATCTCATGGATTGACTTTCAGTCACAAGATCATGTTCACTATCAACATAACCGTTTATAGCTCTATCCGTACCATCTGCTTCTCGCTCCATTTCAATTACAATACCACCGATATGCACCTGTTCCACATTCATATGGTCAATAATTGTAGTCCCATCAGATGAGGCGGACTCAGGAACAGATGTCGACGAAGCTCCCTGCGCATCTTCCAGATTTCCATCTGCTAATACTTCCGTGTCAGCAGAGAATTGATCTAAAGTCATCACACCCGTAACAATAGGAATACCAATAAACTGTGCCGTAAACTCAGTACGCCCCGCCGATATACGAGAAATCTGTCCGCGGTATTCTGCGGTTGTGGTATAGCCAATTGTGGTTGTTGACGTGGCTGTACGAGAGTATGTTGCCACAGCCGTAAATCTGCTAGGCACTTGAGTATAGTCAACTGCATCCGTACTTTGGGTTCGCCATTGCACATCAGTAAGATTATATGTTCCACCATTTTCTGTGATGGTTCTTGGTACAAGAGATGTATCTGAGCTTGCTAAATGAGGAAACTCTCTTGTTCGTGTTTGTGTAAAGCTATTGCTTCTTGTTCCTTGTGATTCTATCCTGATAGAGGATACATCAAGAACCAACACCCCGAAGTAGCCATCCTCCGTAACAAACTCAAGTGTAGGTGATAACAACCTGATTATTGTTTCTAGGTCATTACTCTGTGTACTGACTTCTATGGTTTCTGCATGTTCCCTCATGCTGTATACAGGCATTTCCCTGCGAGTTATTTCCGCAAGCTCAAATCTGAACCCATCTCGCTCAAAAGAATCACGAGGAATCTGGCTTGAATGTTCATTTGGCATAAGTTCATAAACCCTTATAATCTCACGTCTTCCACTGTCTCTCGTTTCCCATACGCTAACAGGATAGACAGCAGGCAAATCAGACTGTGAATCTTGTGGCTGAGTTTGATTCTCTGAATGATTAGGCACAACAACAGTAATAGAAACACCTCTATTGTTATCTCCTTCATCTTCTGCAGCCAGCACATTCACAGAACCGCCGATGAGTAGAGCAAAGGTTAAAGTAAAAACGAAAAACCTATATAGAGCTATGTTTTTATTCTTTATCTTCCACACCATCATCATCTCCTCTCTTCATCGTCACTGTCAAAACCCCAGCCATCATCAAAATCCTCGTCCTCATCTTCATCATAGAAATCTGTAAACAGAGCATCTTTTTTCTTTTTATAGATTTTGAAGTAGTAACCTACTCCGCCTGTCACTACAACTACTACGGCAATTACAATCAGGATACCATTATCAAAAGTTGATGAAGATGACTGGCTATCGACCTGTTCTTCCCTATCTGTGTCTTCTGCACTACTGTCAGGCTCTGAGATATCAGATGGTATGGTTGGGTGTGTAGGTGCTGGAATTCCTTCATCCACAACTGAACCCGATGGTCTAACCTCTCGGCCTCCGGCTTGTGCCAATGAAACCAAATCTTCTTCAGTAACAGTGTTCAACAGATATACATTGTCCGTTGTCCTCTGCCTATCCACAATCAAGAAGAACTCATTGCCATCCTCTGTGGCGATTGTAAAAAACTCTACGCCGTCAGTATCTGTAACATTGTCAATCACAGTACCGGAGCCATCAGGAGTTAATGGTCGAAGGTGGCTTGGTCTCTGACTAGAGATATTTGAGTTCTCTAAATCAGATTCATCTGTTGTTGTATCTCTGTTACCTTCTGAATCCTGTCCTTGATTTTCTCTACTCCCATATACATCAGTTCCAGTAGCAGAGATATAAAAAGGGTTGCGAATCTGAATAATGCCTGACTGGTTGCCATCGAAATCCACAGCCTGGATTGTAATATAAGGGCTGTTCTCTTCCTCGCTTAGATAATCACTAAGCCTGATAGCCAATGATATAGGCTCATCTGCTTCTTGATTGAACACATCAATGCGCAGTAACTCACCATCCAGCCATGTTGCGTTAGCAATCAGCGAGGTAGCTTTTTCTCCACCGGTAGCTTGAATGATTATATCTGTATCAGGCGAATCATCGCCACCAGCAGATGCATAGGCTTTACTAGAAAAGACACTCATAAATATCATGAGTGCCGTTAGCAATAAGAAAACTTGCTTGATTTTTGACAAACGCATTTGCTCTCCCTCCCTCAATTTTATTTTTGTGATAAATAATAAAAGCCATCTGATATGAACTGCACTCCAATCTTTAAAAGCAGCTCAATATGACGGCTATAAAAATGTATGGTTTTGGCTACCTAGGTCTTACAGATTTCATACAAGTTAATTCAGTTGGCGGTGACCTTGCGTTAGTATAAACAACTAGAGCGATACTTGGTCTTTGTATGTTAAACACCTCCGATTATGGTTCCGCATAGTTATGAGCTAATTGGAATTTCAAAAACTCGAATTTTAGTATAAACCTCAAGGCACGCCATTTCGGGCTTTCACGGCTTTTCCTATGTTTCTTAGTGTTTCGCGATCAAGGCGCGGTGCTACCACGCTTGCTCGCTGGGGATACCCCAGACCCCAAGAACGACCGCGTTGCGGTCGGCTACGCAGCCCTTGGCTGCTATTTTAATTGTATGATTATTGTTGGAGTTGTGTTTTCTCCGCCTCAAGTCCAGAGGTACGTCCTCCGATGTTCAAGAATCTTTCTATGTTAACCTTTGCGGTTACAAGCCCTTGCATATCAGCCTTCGCTTGACGGTACTCTTTATATGCCTGTTTCTTTTCTTCAAGGATAGGGGCATACTCAACACGTAAATCAGCAACCTTTGGAATCTTTTTGCCTTTGCCATAACCAAGTTCATCAAATGCTTTCTTGGCAGTCTGGTGCAAAAGTATGTCAGCCTCATGAGTAGCCCTGAATGTTTTGGAGTAACCGGATTTGCGATACTCAGCATAAGTAGCTCTGGTTTTGGAATAGGTCACAATCTGCTTTTGCAGATTTGCATTGGCAGTCAGTTTGTCATCCAAATCTTTTATGCGTTCGGATAATTCATTGAACCGAACTGATGCCGTCTCTGCTTTTTCTTTCAGAACATCAAAATCATCAAGGCCACGTCCCTGAAGATATATAAGAGTTTTTGCCATCTGCTTCAAATTTTGTACTGAAGCCCAATGAGCATAACCCTCGCCCTTGCCTTCTTTCAGCTTGGTTTGGATATCGATGAGAAGATTTGGCTTGCTTGATATAACCGCTGCAGTTACAGAACGATAAACAGAACTACCCCTGCGTCCAATAATACGTTCTCGAATAGCTTCCTCGGTGTAGTCACCCCTAAGAGTGTCAAGGCGTGCAAATTGCTTCTGTCCCGGCATTAGAAAACGCATATGCTTGCCACGCCGCTTTGTCGTTATACCCTGAGCTTCTATCAACCGAATGAAGTCCTCAAAGGTTTCAGGCTTCTTGCTTAGAGCTCCATCAATGGCATTACGTATCTTATCTTGAAAAATTGGCGGTCTGCCTTTGCTATATACATGCTTTGCATAATCTCTGCCGGGGCTGGGCTGTGGGTCTTTGATAACCGATAGACCATTCTCTGCACAAAGAATATCCGAACAACGCCGTAAAGCAAAAGTAGAACCGATGAAGTTTCTGAATTTCCTTTTACAATCAAGGTTTGTACTATTCCACACAATGTGATTATGGATATGCGCCTTGTCTACATGAGTACAGACGATGAAAGCATTACGTTCCTTCGTAAACCTTTGAGCAAGCTCATAACCAAGGCGGTTGGCTTCCTCCGGTGTTATCTCGCCCGGCGCAAAAGATTGTCGGGCATGATAAGCAACAATATCTTTCTTACCTTGGCTACGATTAGTAAGGGCATGGTACTGTTGCTTGGATAATAAAAACTCCATGTCGGCAATACCGGGAGTACATTCATAAGATGAAACAAACTCTCCCCAATCTGTTTTCATAGGATTGTCCATGTAGTCAATAACACCTTTAAGTGCTTTTGCAACACTTCGCCTAGAGCCTACTTTGATTGGGAAAATTGCTGTGGTTGCTATAGGCATCGCTCCTCAAGTTCAGGGTTATTTTATTTTTGATAACTCCGATAAAATCGCGCGCGCAGCAGACCATATCTCATCCATATGCTTTTTAACATCATTCATGTCGTCAGCATAGATAGAGCTTGATTGATTGACGCGCCTAGCTATCTGATTGATATTGTTTCCGACTCGGCCAAGCATGGATGTCATTTCTCGAACATCCTTCAAGTCCAGTGTGATGTGGTAGCCCTCTATCATCATCTTACGAGCGAAAGCTCCAAAATCAGTTATGCCCATCTCAGCCATACACTCACGAATCGTCGCTGCCTCTTCATCTGTTGCTCTGAAATGAAAATTCACAGGACGAAGTAGCTGCCGTTTGGGTTTGCTGGATTCATCCGACAACTGTAATCCTCCCTACAATTCTTTGTTTTTTTGTTTATGTTTAGCATCTTTAATGTTTCTTTGCGGCTTAGGTTCTCCATTAGCTTTTTTGATAGCCTCAATTACAGATGTGCAACCACTATCACATACAGATGCAGAAGATTTGACAACAGTCGCATCACCAGCACTAAGCTCTTGAACTTCGTCAGGTGATAGCTGTAAATCGTGTGAGTCAACAAGTTCAGCAATAGCAGGATAACGACTCACTACCAAAAAAGCATCCACATTGGGTAGCAGTGCCGAATATCTTGCATAATCGCTCCCCTCAGAATTGACTATAATCCCATGTTTACGATTTTCACCAATCACCAATATGCAGTGTACTTCATTATCTACATACCCCATAAAGTCTATATTGTCACGGATGAAATCATAGCTCCTAAGTAGATTGTTGGAAAATGAATCGAATTCCCTGTCAGAAAGCCGAATTACTTTTTCAATAACGCAGTCTGAATATTCGATAGCATTTGCCTTGCGTTCAAAAACAGCTTGTGTTGTAATTATTGTACTCCTCCCTTCTATAATTCATCTTGCTTATTTCTCGGTTGCATGCTTCTCAGCCAAAATCAAAATACTCATGCTACGACTCTCTAATCATACTTCTCGTCTCAACACCTCAACCATATCTAGCCGCTCCCACGGCAAGTCAAGGTCACTGCGACCAAAGTGTCCATATACAGCAGTCTGTGAATAAATCGGCCTCCGTAGCTCCAGCCATTCAATAATCGCAGAAGGACGAAGATCAACATGCTTGTTAATAACGGCAAGAATACGTTCGTCTGGCACCTCTCCCGTACCAAAAGTATCTACCATAACAGAAACAGGATTCGCCACGCCTATGGCATAGGACACTTGAATCTCTACTCTTTTTGCCAGCCCAGCAGCCACAACATTCTTTGCAAGATGCCGCGCAGCGTAGGACGCACTTCTATCAACCTTTGTAGGGTCTTTGCCGGAAAATGCTCCGCCGCCATGTCGAGCGAAACCTCCATAAGTATCAACGATTATCTTACGACCTGTTAACCCTGTGTCACCATGCGGGCCACCGATGACAAATCTGCCTGTCGGGTTGATATAAATTTTTGTACTATCATCGAACAGCATTTCAGGTATCACAGGACAAATTACGTTATCAATGATGTCCTGACGCAGATTTCCAGGATGAATATCTGGCATGTGCTGTGCCGAGACAACAATTGTGTCAATACGATAAGGCACACCATCCCTATACTCCACAGTAACTTGAGATTTTCCATCAGGCCCCAAGTAAGGTAGAATACCAACCTTGCGAACATGAGCCAACTGTCTCGTCAGCTTATGAGCAAGATAAATAGGCATGGGCATATACTCGTCTGTTTCATCGGTGGCATAACCAAACATCATGCCTTGATCTCCAGCACCCAAACCAGTACCACTAACACCAACAGAGCAACCACCAAACCTATCCTCAAAAGAGTTGTCAACTCCAAGAGCGATGTCGGCCGATTGGCTGTTCAAGGCTACCAGCAGGGCAAGAGCATCTGCATCAAAACCATATCGAGCGCCAGTGTACCCGATACAGCGAACCACATCTCTAACAACACTTTGAATATCTACATAACAATCAGCGGTAACCTCACCCATTACGAGAATTAAACCGGTAGATGCCGAAACCTCACAAGCAACTCTCGCTCTCGGGTCTTTGGCAAGAAAAGCATCCAAAATGGCATCAGACACTTGATCGCAGATTTTATCAGGATGACCTTCGGTCACTGACTCTGAAGTGAAAAGATAGTTTTGCATAAGTAATTAACTCCATTTCATATAATTTTTTTACCCCATAAACAACAAGAACAGAAAAAGGCTCCATGACAATTGAACCGCAAGCCTATCTGATAATCAAATTTTCAATAAAATTTTGATTGACTTCACTTCTTTTTTAGCTACACATCTCGTGAACAACGAGATGTGTAGCTACTTTTCGCCTTTTCTTGCCGAATGGAATCCATAACCTATCGATATACATGCTACTGACCTTCTTCATCATCGTACAGCAAAGAACTCTCAACAGCCCCTAACATATCAACAATACATTCATATTTTATCTTCGCCTTGACTACCTTTTCGCTCAAGACATCGAAAACCATCTTTTTGAATAAGAACATATTTTCAGTTGTGTCGTACATCGTGAAAGACTTTACACTATTGAACCCATCTTCTTCTTTTAACTGACCCAACTGACTCTTTGGCATGATATGCCAGTAATTGTATGCATACCTAGGGGTAGTGTTTTCGGATTCCTGAGTTTTTGTATATTGTTTCGTTGTTTCTTTCAGCCCGTCAACTTCAAAAGTGACAAATCGTTTTGCATCTGAGGTAAACAAATGCCCGATTAACTTCGCCATATTATCAATCCTCCGTTTGTATTTGAAAACAGGTGTGGAGCATGTAGCCTATTCCATGCACCTTCCCCAGCTCGCCTTTGAGAATACAGTAAATCGTTTTGCCGTTCGGTGTTAAAATGAATGTATTGATTTTGATTACTCTGCCTATACATTCTTTGCATTGTATAATACGGTCTACACTCCTCATCCAATCACGCCAGCTTCATTTTCATATAAGCCAGACCTAGCATATTCAATACGTACAGTATCTTCTGTCTTCTGGTCATACTGGTCATCATATACCAGCCCATCTCGTCTGCAATAAATCCCGGCGTATTTAAAACTATCTCCGCGCTTGATACTGGTGCCTCAGTATTGTTGCTGGATATACAAATAATCAAAGTCCCCATTCTTCTAAACCCTAATTAACGTATTGTGATATCTATTCGCTTCATAAACATAAGGTCCTGTGCCAGTCAACCAATCAGAGAACATACCATGTGATTCAACTTTATAGGTCATGCCATCACCTCTTTACCACTCGCTGATGTATTTCCCACTTCAGAATCATCATCATGTGTGCAGATAGCCTTGACATCTTCATCGTTACGGACATTTACCGCATCATCATCCACATCTTGACTTTCAAGATTACTACCATTGAGCGAATCGTTTTCAGGATATTTGGCAGACATATCAGCTAGAATAGCAACTTTTTTTTGCAATTGCCTTGCAAAAATGAACCATTGCCTGAAAACGGTGAAAGTAAAATTTTCCGAGCTTGTGAATATTCTGATCCCTTGAATCCCAACGACAGAAGAAAACATCTAGCTTTATATTTCTCGTTGTCGCCCGGTTTAAGTGGTTTCTCTTCAGCCATAACACGCCTTTTCTCTTTAGCGGTTGTACACATCTGAGAAATTAAATGAGCATAGGCTTCCACTTCATCAGGCGATGCATCCGGCTTAAACCATGGAAAGCGAATCAATTGATCTGATAAATGTACAATAGGCAAAAAATCTGCACCGACCATCTTCTTTAGAATCCATCCCTTGGCTGTGATAAGTTTCTTTAGGTTAATTATTACTGAAGCATTTAGATATGCCATTGGAATGTCTATCGACAGCCGCTCCTTTCCTTCAACGTCTACATTATCAGTAAAATGAGTCATATGATTAGTGTTATCGTTAATGCTATCCGGAAAATCTAGTTTTTGAAAAGAGTCCTCCTCTTGAGCAGCCTCATACGAAAATCCTTGTCCCGCAAGCTCTGCCAGCAAGATGCCAAGAGCATTAGAGTCGTACTCACCTTCAACAGTGACAGTACCATTTGCACTAACTCTGTAATCACCAATCACAAATACAAACCCCGGCGCACCCATATACTTAGGCTCAATCCCGATAATATCACCTATAGCCCTAACCAACGCTTTCCGTTCTTCTTTCACAACATTAAATCGAAATTCTTTCATAATGTCCCTCCAAGTCTTTGTTTTTGCTATTTTCATAGCTTTTTACAATCTAACACGTTGTTCAGTAGTTTTGCTTCGCAAAACCACCCTACGGGCGTCGGGCTTCTTCCCGATACGTGATGTTAGCGTCCTTGGAAGGGTTATTCAAGTCTTTTGTAAAGGTTCGCATGTCAATCTTTTGCTGTACTTTCAAGGCTTTCATGTGTAGTATTTTGCTCGGGGTTTGAGCCAGCAACATCGGCGGATGTTGCCGTTTCTACTGACGATAACGAACCTGCTGACTTACTTGGATTAGCAAACCTCTGAGCGGTTGACTCAGAGGTAGATGGTGCAGATTTGATGGAATTAAGAAATCCAGCAAGCTCACCTGGTTCAACGCTGGCTTTGCGTACCAAACGAACTATCTGAGCATTCTCTAGGTCTATCTTCTTCCTTTCAAGCTCAGGCAGAAGAATTTGTAGTTCCGCAATCTTCGCCTTGGTTTTTTCAATATCATTTATAACCTTAGTTATTTGAGCATTCATGGGATACCTCCTTACACTGATCAATGCTAAACGCGTCCAAAAGCAAAGAAGTGTCTTTGCCAAAATGGAGTGTTGATGTTTGTATATTCTACACCAGCAGGATTACTTCCAGTATGAATCATATAACTATTACCAACATATATACCAACATGGGTTACTGTTCTGTAAGATGAAAATGTACCTTGAAAAAATACCAAGTCTCCCGGGCGAACATCACTAGACGAAACAGGAGTAGAGACATTAAAAAGTCCCTGCGCCGTAAGTCTGCCAACATCTCTAATTCCAGCAGCACGAAGTACATAACTAACGAAACCAGAGCAATCGAAACCCTGTGATGGAGTAGACCCGCCCCAAACATATGGAATACCAAGATGCCGCTCTGCTTCTGCAATTAAAGCAGCAAACCTCTCATCATCTAATGGTATGCCGGGGAATCCAAAGCTCGGACGATTTACTCCTTCGCCTGTGAGAGCAAAAAAGATAGGATTTAGAAATCTGCCATTTCTAATTACTTCAAAGTGCAGATGATTTCCTGCGGATACACCTGTATTACCAACCGTTGCGATAACATCGCCCACTGATACCACTTGACCTACGTTGACGAGTATCGTATCGCAATGGGCGTATCGAGTTATTAGGCCATTTCCGTGGTCGATAACTACGAAATTTCCGTAGCCTCCATTATATCCGGCAAAAGTTACTATTCCTCCAAGCGCCGCCTGTATTTCGGTTCCACCCGGCAATGCTATATCAACGCCAGTATGAAATTCAGGTGTTCCACTTATTGGATGAATGCGCCAACCGTAATGACTGCTGATGAATGGAATCCAGTTGAAAGAAAAAGGGCTACCGACATATTGGCGGTGACCCCTGCTGTGCATTAATAAGTCAAAATGTTGTCGTTCTGCAGCGTTCATACGAGAATTAATAACTCCTGAAAAAGACCGTGAAGTAAGTGTTACAGTCAACACATGCCATTCATAGGACAAAGGTTCATTATACTCATTTAGATAATGACGAATCTCAATGCTTGGAACTATAGTCAGTTGATACTGTTCATCAAACAACTCTCGCAGAATTGCTCTTATTTCAGGATAGGTAAAATCATGATGTACCACTGTTAGATATGCCATTAGCTCAAAGGGATTGTGACCTATGTTGGCACCGTTGATTCGATACTCGTCAAAACCTGGAAATTCAGTCCTGATATTTTGTAACCGAATTTCAAGTTCTGTTTCCCATTCTGTATAGGCTATTGCAGCATCGTCTATATGAGCATCTTCGGCGAGATAGCTGGTGGTCATTACAGCCTGCCCTAAACCGGACATTATACCGGAACATGACACAAAAGCTGAGGAAATCAGCATAAACAGACAAAACAACATACCTACTATAAACAACATTTTTGGACTTTTCCCTGCCAGCCGAACAAAGGCATTTGTAACTTTGCCTATCATCTGCGCGGATTTTTTGAGTGCGCCACTGGAAGTTTTTGACTCTCTCACTGCCTTGGCATATTGCCGGTTGATTTTGTACTTTTGAATCATGCGTGATGTAAAACTCTTTTGTAAATGAGTATTGTCGGCAATAGCTTTGCGATAGGCCGACTTGGCATTTAATCTTGCAGTCTTGCTTTCCAGTTTTGCTACCTTGCGATATCGCTTAGTTTTATGACGGCGATATACCCTTCGAAGCCCGTCTTCAGCCAGCAATTCGCCTTTATGAGCAGCCTCTGTACCAACATTTTCACGCTCAACCATGTATATTTTTTTATGACCATAGGCAATGGCAGTATTAGCTCCAAGTTTAATCGGACGTGTAGGCAAATCACCCTTGATATGGCTGGCTTGATCTTTGACTTCGCTCTCAAAGCAAAGTTTTCGCTTTAATTTAGGATTCTTGTTTTCTAAATCAATGGTCTTATTACACTTTAGCCTGTATTTCTTCGGAAGTTGGCTCTGCGCTTTTTCTAATTGAGCAGCCGAACGATTAGCTTTTCGTTGCGCCTGCTCCGCTCTTTTGTTGGCAGCAACTTGACTTGGTGATATGTTAGAGGGCTTTGACTGTGAGTCTGGCAATACATCATCAAATTTCAACTTTGACGGTTTATCTAGCTTCAATGTGGTATCTTGTGACTGAGAAAGGTTGTCACTTATAGATGTTTCGCTAAGAGTCGAATCCCTCTCTCTAAGTTTCAATGGTTGTAACTGTTGTGAATCCGATGATGTCTCTGTATCAGTTGAAGTCCCTGATTTCTGTGAGGGTTCTGTATTTTGGAAAGTCTTATCTTGTATGCTTACATAATCCGCTGCTCTGCCATCAAACTTGGTCTTATTGAAATTGTGAAATTGCTTTGCAGCGTTATCTTTTGCCCCACCAAGCGATATGGTTTCATCGCCGTCATGTTGAAGCCTATTCGGTCGTTGATATTCCAATTGAGTTGCGCACGCGCTTTGCGAACTTTGCCGTTCATGAGACAACGTGCCATCGGATAACTTTCTCTTTTTGTTTTTGGCTCGGCGGCTACGCCTTCTTTGAGTAGCGTGGTTTGAGTCACCGTCCAGCGACTGTAATCCGCTCTCATGCTCCTTGAAAGTTTGCCCATCCGTTTTTTGTGCATCACTAGCCTCCATATCACGATAAAATGATGATGACTGGCGGCGTTTTACAGCCTCTTTTGTAGACTTAGATACACGATGGTCATGTCTATCGTAAGCACCTGACGCACCCTTTGTTCCTAAGCTGCTCCTACGAACATTGAGTCGCTCGTTCTCAACATCAGCTAAGTCAATTTTGACGATTGCTTGGACATTATCTCTCAGAGGGAACTTGGCTTGACCATGCTCGTGTTCAAAACCAGCAGCATCTTGACTATTACCGAGCGAATTAATCCGCACAGCTTTCTTGCGCGATTTGATTTTATTGCGACCCACTATATATTCTCACCCCCGTGTATACGTAAATCTCTGTCAAAAGCAGATATCGCTATCGAATAGATTAGATATTAAAGTGGTTTGTCTTCTTACATCAATAAAGCAACAGCTCTTCTCCATCATCGCCACTTGCGAGCTGCAGAGAAGTAACCTCGGCAACAATCTGAGCTGTCCTTTGGAGTAAGCGTAAATCATCGGCACGCTCTCGTGTTAGAAATTCGAAATCAGTGCGAGTAAGAAACACAGCATCTATGGTTTCATCTAATGCTATAGTGAAATATACAAGTGCCTCAGCTAACTCTGCATTTGAATAAGGAGCAATTAGCTTAGGTGCAGGATTTTTTACGCTTTTAATGCCTTGAGTCGTTTCCATGCATACCTCCAATCAGCAATAATGCCGCCTTGCGATAAAATCACAAAACGGCATTGTATTAGTTCTAGTTGTTTTTAATATACATGCTCAATAAATTGGTATATAGCAATTTTTATGCAGCACTACGTTCCGTGGATAACCGTGTAGTAAGCAGGCTATAGAGCATCGTATCTTTCGGGAAAAAGTCCTGGAAAGGGATGATTACATCGCCATAGAACAGCAATCCTTCACCGGCATTACTGTGAGTCACATAAGAAAGTTGGTGTGGCGAGATACCCAATTGCTTCGCTAAGATTTGCCGGTCTCCAGCCGCCTGATTGAGCATATATATGAAATCACTATTTTCAAATATATTCTCAATCTCACGAGAAGCCAGCAGATCTTTGACATTTTGAGTTATAGCGGTTGGTATGCCAAGCCACTTTCTAAATCGCTTCCATATCTCTACACAGTAAGCAGCAGTCTGTTCATCTTTTAGCAGTAAATGAAACTCGTCGCTATAGAACCACGTATACTTCTTTTCCTCCCTATTAATTGTAACCCTATTCCACACTGCATCCTGAAGGATTAGCATAGCGATTTTCTTCAAGCCTTTGCCAAGCTCTTTGATATCATAACATATGATACGAGAATCAACATCCACATTGGTACGATGATTAAATACATTGAGTGAACCCGTAACGTAGATTTCCAGAGCTGTGGCTATATTTTGTGCTTCCACCTCAGACTGCTTACGCAGAAGATTATATAAATCCTCCAGAACAGGCATACGTTCCGGGCTTGGGTCAATAAAGTAATCTCTGTATACAAGGCGAACACATCGGTCAATAATGGTTTTTTCGATAGGAGCTAAACCATCCTTACCGCCAATAACAAGTTCGCATAGAGATAGAATAAAGTCGCTTTTTAATGTTAAAGGGTCGTCATCATCGGCATAATCGCTGTTGATATCCATGGTGTTTATATATTGAGTCGATGTAGGTGACAGCTTAATTACCTGACCGCCTAGTGCATTTACCAGCGGATGGTATTCACCTTCGGGATCTGAGATAATTATATCATCATCCGTTATGAGGAATACATTAGTTATTTCGCGTTTTGCACTGAATGACTTGCCCGAACCCGGCGTACCAAGGAAAAGCCCATTCGGATTCTTAAGTCGCTTGCGGTCTGCCATGATAAGGTTATTAGACAATGGATTTACGCCATAGTAAAGAGCATCTCCTTGTTGCAGCAACTCACAGGTTGTAAATGGAACGAAGATAGCCGTTGAACTTGTGGTAAGTCCCCGATGTATCTCCACTTGGTTCAACCCCAAAGGCAGCGACGACATCAGACCTTGCTCCTGTTGATAGTCCAAGCGTTTCAAAACACAATTGTGTTTCTGCGCTACGCCCGCAGCCGCAAATATATCATTCTCTAATTTACGCTTAGATGTTGCGGTGTTCATAACAATGAATGTTAACAAGAACATCCTCTCGTTACGACTTTGCAAGTCATTCAAAAGTGCTGCCGCTTCCTTGCCGTAAGTAACAAGGTCAGTTGGCAGCACATCCATATCATATCCGCTACGCACAGCTTTCTTTTGTTCGGTAATTTTCATTGAATCCAAATCCGAAAGTTTACGTTTCACAGTTTTAATTGCCTCTGCTTGATCGATAGAGCGGATATGCATATTTATAGTTACAGGAGACGATAGATCAAGGAAATCTGCTAACAGCCTATCGGACAGCTCTGGGGCAAGAATCTGAACATAGCTTGCCGCACCATAATGGCTACTCATCATAAACGAACGCCCGCCGCTAAAATTGAAAGAGGTTGGAGCAATTATATCTTTCGTAGAATTACCTGTCAATGGGATGTCCTGCCAGCTAAAGGCGAATTTATCATTCCCATCTGGATGAAGCTGCCCATGCATCACCTCAAGTCTTTCTAAGCCATTTAGTGACCGTGCCGATACACCCAGCGTTTTGAAGTTAGACAAAATCTCCGACTCAATGCGCTCAAGTCGGGGTTTAGCCTCTCTCAAGGAATCAGCCTCTATACCGAAAGTAATGTACTTCGTTTTAACTAATCCATTATTACCTCGCTCAAGCTGTGATTTTATCATATCAGCATACTCTCTGCGGATTTCATTAAACTCATCGTCTTGATCTGGAATATCTATGGAGCTTGCAAACTCCTTGGTGTTTATCAGCTTGTTAATAAAGGTTAACTGTACCGATATTGATGAATCGAAGTAATTGAGGAAATCACAATAAGCATCGAAAATAGCACTTTTATCATCATTTTGTGCTAACTGATAGTTTACATCAGTAAAGGTAATAGTCTTGGTAAAAAAACGCCACGTCACACGGCAAATACCATCTTTCATCATCTCCTGATATGGTATGGACTGTTGAGTTGTATGTGGAGTATCGGCTCGCCCGAATAATCTCTTCTTAATCTCAGCAGCTAAGCCTCCTGGCTTTGGATGGTGTGTTATTGTATTTCTTGCAGATTTTTTGCCACTAGGCAAAACCTTCAAATCTGCTCTAGTCTCTTTCGCTTGATTTACGGCTGTTGCCATGCGCTTTTGTCTTTGTATTTCCTTGGGTTGCTTGGATAGCACCAGCATTCCTCCTTCCATTCATATTTTTGTTATTAGAGGTACTACGTTGAGCTTCAGCCCCATCGTGTTCCTCGTTCAGATACCTGTATAGGTTTTCAGTTTTATAAACTCTTACAGACGGCCAAATTTTAGCTCTCAGCATATTTCGCAAGGCTTTTTCGGCAGGTTGTCCATCTTTTTCAAACATAGCTAAAAAGAAAAATGGCATCATTAGCCCAATCATAAGTAAACCTGCTACGCTGTTACCGATGATTTCTCTTGTAAATAGGTACACGGGAATACCTGTGACAACCGCTATACCAAAACAAAGTAGCTGACGTTTAGTAAGATTAAATGCTATCTTAGTTTTGACTTTGGTTAAGTCTTTAGGTACAGGAACATATGCCAACAGTATCACCCCCGCCGTAAAACTTCGCTGCGATATTGCCTAAAACAAAAGCGACACAAGGTATGGCAACAGAGTTGCCTAACATCTGATATCGCTTTGTGTCACTTATTTCTTTTCCATCATGACCGTACTTAGTCCATCCATCCGGGAAACCTTGCAGTCGTTCACATTCCGTTGGAGTTAAGCGACGAACAATATACTTCACACTATCCTGAGACGTAGCAAGACTTTCCGAGTCATCGTTGTTACTACTACCTCGAGTACATAAAACACCGATATCTTCCTTTAAACCACCAAATCCAGCCTCAGCATAACATGTATCCGCAATAGAATCATCAGTACAGTCTACAGATATTCGCACAGGATTTTGATAGTTTAACGAGTACCCGGGCTTGTCTTTTGCTTGGAGTGTACCTGATATATCTCCAATTTCTTTATAGTTACGGCAATCTACAGCCGATACATCACCAGCCTCCTGTTGCCTTTCACATACCAAATCTGTTGCCTCTTTATATTGGCGCGCGGTCTGCGTACAGGCGACATATACTTCCTTCAGATGGTCACTACGTAACTTGCTAAATACAGCAGCAACACCACTTACATCCGTAGCTGTTACTGTAAAACAAACCTCTTCATTGATTCCGCTGCCCTGTGGCCCATTGTGGTCTTTCCTGCCTATCATGTTGCCCTGTAGAGAATAGACTGGTTGTTCATAAGCAACACACAAATCCGGTTCTGATGCCATACCACCCGGTCGTGATAATCCTGCACCTGAAGCAACAAGAGTGCCTGTTACTTTCGGATGCACACATTTACACAAAGTCAACACAGTCGGATCACATTGTCCTTCAATTACTGTTCCATCATCAAGTTTCTTTTGCGTAATCAGAGGAGCATTACGGCTGGACGCACTGCTATTTGTGGTTAGCGAGTATGCAGTTTCTGAAACATTCACATCTCCACCTTGTCCTTGATGGACGCCATAGGCAATACTAGTATCTCTTTTAGCAACGATAGGCATATGCCCATGAGTTTCGCAACGAAGTGTTGGCGATATGTCAGATTTTTCAACAGACATACTATCGCCACCTTGGTCATTAAGAACTACAGCAGACTGTGTTTCTTGCAATGAAATAGACTCCAAAACAAGCATACCTCCTTGATTACAGGCCGGATTGCCGCCGTTCTGGTCAAGAGTTCGGCTAGTATCAGCTTTATATACGCCGCTGTTAGGATTCGCAGAAAGCATAGAATTGCTGTTATTGGCACATAGACCATAAACCATTGTGTATTCTGCACGTTTTTCACACAGACACGGAGATGAGGATTTTAGCGTAGGCGACACTTCCGTACTGTAACCAATACTCCGGGCATTTGCACTAGGCTCTTTCAAAAATGCAGCTACATCATTATCCTCGTTGCTACTTTCATTTTGAATGATAAGCCTAGCGGGGTTGCGACCTCCTCCTCCATCAGCACCAGCTAATGTGGGAGATACACAGCCCTCCGTGAAAACTCTGGATTGCTGGGTTTCCCAAGGATTAAGACATCTTTGTGGTTTTTGTGCAACAAATGTCTGTTGCTTCATGCCCGGTTGTGCCTGTAGCACACCGGACGCTGATCCTAAGTTTCGTACTTCATCTCGCTGATTAGCAGCAAAAGCTAAAATACATGAACATGCCTCAACGCCGCAACTATCATATTTTTGTGTTAAGCAGCGAGACTTCCCTTGCACTGTGCCTCTAACGCATCCTTCAACATCGGTGGCAATTCTTTGCCTCGCTTGGCAGCACGGCGAAGAATGCCTTCGCAAGCCTTCTTCGACAAAGAGTATTTCGCCGGGGCATCCGGCTCCAAAACTTGCGACAAGAAAGATTCTACGGCGACGCTGGGGAACTCCGTAATATTGAGCATTGAGTATACGCCAAGCGATACTAACGCTATCCCCTCGCCCCATTTCTTGTTGTTCGGCGGTGTGTCCTTCGGGTTTTTGACTGATAAGCAATCCCGCATTTGCCCATCCACCGGAATCAGGCATTGGAACTTCGGTTTTTGTGAACGCCTCAATGACCGCTCGAAAGTCACTACCCCTCGGTTTTCCACTACTGAGCGCGCCGGGGACGTTTTCCCAGACTGCGTACTTCGGATACTTGCCATTTGTGGCGCACCTCATTTCATCAATTATTCTTATTGCCTCGTAAAACAGATTGCTTCGTTCACCGTTCAAACCAGCCCTACGCCCTGCAGTAGAAAGGTCTTGGCAAGGTGAGCCGAAGGTGATTATATCAACAGGCGTGAGGATTGCGCCATTTAGCTGTGTTAAGTCCCCAACATGCTCCATATCGGGAAATTGTTTCATGGTTATAGAAACCGCTTGGGGTAGTATCTCACTTGCCCATAACGGCTTTATCCCATAAAATAAACCGGCATAGGGAAAGCCGCCTATGCCGTCAAATAGTGAGCCTAGTGTTAAAGCTCTGTGTTTATGTTGCTCCAATGAATTCATATTTTTTGCATCCCTCCTCTGACTCACATTTACTCTAATTGCTGAATCGTATTAACCTAAAGCACATCATCACCATGATTATACTTTGGGTTTTTAGCATATTTCTGAGCAGACGGATTGTTGCGTTTATCTTCTTGGCTCTTTCGTATATGCGCCATCACAGATGTATATCTCGATGGCTTAGCCGCAGAATCAGCTATTAGTTCATACCTTGCTCGACTCAGAGTCCAGTCTTGAGTATCCATAATTGAATCGATAATTTTTGCAAAACTATCGTCAGGATCACCGCATCTATCACTAATTATATCGAGAGGCGTTTTGAACTTCAGCAAGAAATCAACCTCAGCCTCTGTATAAACATGTTCATTAATGAGATAATCGTGAGTGCGTCTGATATTAACAATATGCTCCGCAACTTCAATCAAATCATGAGTCGTACATCCATTTACCCAAGTATCATGATAGCTTTCATAATTGGCATCAAAACGCTCTTTGAGCATTCCAATTTTCGCCTCAAGTGGATTGTTGTCTGATGCTGCAGATTCGAGAGCATCTGCAGGCAGCACATTCCCCATTCGCACATCAAACTCTGCTTGGGTATCAATGTAGAAATCAAAATCATGTGACCAAGGCACAACATACAGTTCTTCATTTCCAACTTTTATCTCACGATACTCGAACCCTTCACCCCAGCCGTCAGATAATTGCCCTCGCCACCAGTCTTTTAGCTCTAGCATGTCTTGCTGAGTTAGTTCGGCGGTTAACTCCAGCTTTGTAACACAATGCAGCGCACCTATGAGACGTCCGTTTTGGTCAATTCCATTCGTATAATCCACATCAGGAAATATAGACCAAACCTTTTCCTTAAGTCCTTCAGGAAGAAATTCAGCTAATCCATGGACTTTATCCATCTTGTCGCGGTCACGTCTTATGGCAAGCTCAATGGCATCCATATGCTCCGATGCTTGAACATCTGATATTTCATAACGATTGTCGAATAGATCATATATGCCATCTTCGCCGTTTTTCTCTTCTTCACGAGGATTATGAAGATAGAACCTGAGCGGACTGTATAAGTGTTCTTCGGTTATTTTGCTTTTGGTGTCGATTGTCGATTCACCTTTTATAAAACCATTATCAGCAATAACACGATTACAAAGCTCCTTCGCAGCTTCTTCACTTTTGTGCAGAGCCTCAAACTCATGAGGCTCAAATATGCTTGTGTCAATAAGCATATCAGGTGACATAATTACTTCATCAATTGGCAACTCATTGTAAGGCTTGTATTCGTCATACAAATCACTAAACATCATCTCTATTTCAGACTTCCTTTGAAATGAGTAATTATCACCTGAAAAATCAACATAGACATCATCCGTAACATTTGAGTTTTGATGCTCAAGCGTCCCGAATTTTGAGATATCAATGATTGTTCCTACAAGGTAAGAGTAATCCTCATCAATTGAAATAACTATATCACCAACACGAAGCTCTCCATTTATGCCACTTACAACAAGATTGGCGTTTCTGCTTGCCATAGGCACACTCCTTCCTACAGCGTAGCTTCATTTTTGTTTTTAGCACTCTTGCTAGTTTCTTTAATCGCCGATCTATCAGGAGCAGGACGTGATGCCGCAGCTTCTCTCTGCTCCTTTATTTTTGCAAGTGTAGATTCCTGTTTGACTTCTAAGTCAACGAGAGAAATGGCATACTCCGCCAACACCGCCTCATTAAGTCCCTTACGGCCTTCGGATGTAACAGGAAATGCAACATCGCGAAACCCTCTTTTGCCATCTCTAGTCTGAGGCATTGAAGCGAACAAACCATTTTGCCCTTCAATTACACTAATGCCGCTGATAGCAAATATACCATCGATTGTAACGGAAGCAAATGCTTTAATATTGCCCTTTGGCTCTCCAATAGGATAAACCTTGACCTCCAAATCTACATTTCCGGTTACTTCACCGGTTGCATCAACTTTATTTAATGAGTAACTACCCATAGATCAAATCCTCCTATCCATTTTTATTATTGATAGCTTAAATCTTTATGTTATAAAAAAGACTGACAACTTGCGCTTTGAATATGTAAACGCAAGTTACCAGTCTTAGATGGATTGATATTGTAGCCAAAGTCTAATGCGCCCCAAAAACGGCCTTGCTCAGACTTCCTGTCTTAAATAAACAGAAACAGAGTAAAACTGTGTACCCTAGCACCGTCCAGATTGCAACATGTGGACTTAATGCTGTTGGTATCGATTGTACCAATGCCGCATAAATTGCTACGCAAACCATGATAAAGAAACCTTGGAAGCCAAGAGCAAGTAGCGACTTAAGGTAGTTATTACCCATTTGTCCCCACTCTCTGTTAGTCATTGTGGCTAGAGGTATTGGCGCAATCGACACCATAATGTAAATCTCAAGCATACGACCAAAGATTATAACGAAAATAACGATTCTCATTATTTGAAGGCTCAAACTGACAATGAATGTCTCAAGCCATAGCCCCATGAGCTCCCATATACCCATAGCCTCAAGCTGAGTTCTAAACTCTTCTAATCCATCAACTCCAACATCTAGCTCACCAGAAATCACTCCGGCACTTTGGTTTACAATTTCCTGTGCCAAGCCGAAAACTCCCATGACGATGTCAAAGGTGTTTGTAAGAATAAATACAGCAATCGCAGTTTTGAAGAACCACTTATATATGTTTACAGGCTCAAAATTGTGCATATTGTTTTGTCCTATTACAAGCTGGATTAGCTCATAACACGCCACAAAAGTGAGTATAATCCCGGCGATAGGTAGCATAACAGTCTCTGAAAGATTACGCATCATGTTAAAGATATTTGCATTCCAATCCATCGGACTCTGACCTACATCTGTGGCTATATCACCTATCTGACCGTTAACAGAGTTAAACATGCTCTCGAAACGCTCCATAACAGCATCAACAAGACCATCTTTAATCCATTCTGTAAAAAAGTCCGATAGCCAATTCATCGGCTAGTACAGACTCAAAATAAAGCCTGGCATCCTTGAGCCTTTATTTTGAGATTTGTAGACGTCACAACATAATAGTGAGTTATTGAACATTTAATCATCCTTCCGTATTTTATTAATTATTGCATAAACCTATCTTCAGCACAGCCATCGCTGGCTACTCAGACCGCCATAACTTAATGAAAGTCCAGTAACCAACAACGCAGCAGACTGATAAATCCAAACATCAAATACCATTTAGAAATATCAACCCTTACTTTTGCTCATCATCAAGAAAACAGACCCGATAACAATGGGATCACTTGAAGCCCGATGATTATAATACCGCCACCACTCATAAGCTGCTTGATACCCTGGGATTTGGCGCCAGGATTGTCATTACCATAGCCCTCCAAAAGATTGATGACTCCCCATATACCCAAGCCTGCACCTATGGCTATAACCAATGTAGAAAGGGTTGTTACACTTTCAGTGAAAAATTCCATGTAGGCATTACCTCCTTAACAAAATTAGTAGTTTTTGCTTTATTCACCCCTGAGCTAAAGCGCAGAGTTTATCACAACAGGGAATAAACCCTGATTGCTTCAAAAAAACAAGCCCACCACCTCCCTTGGATTAGGAAGCGATGGGCTCTGTAAAAAGATAATTGATGTATAAATCAAAACTGATTTGCTGTTGAAGTCTGCTCCTTGCTTTACCTCTCCATATTTGCGTAACACAGAGTATCAAGCAACTGTGTATATAAAAGCGGTGCCAAGAAATCAAATGTATCAGATTGCCCGGCTGAAACGAAAAGTACGGTTTTATAGCCCCCATATATACCGAAGGAGTCGAAGCCAAGATCATCTTTTGAAAAGCATGGTTTCATTGCAGGAATGCAAAATGGCTTTAGACGCTCGATACATGATTGGATAATGCTATCCGCATTGTTGCCCGCCATATGTTTGAAACTCTCGTACCTCCTTACAGCCAAACAATGAGGATTGCGATTAACATACTCCTCAAATATAAAATCAACCGTATGTAAATGGTCGATACCATTGTAATACCGCAAAGTATCTTCATTAGGCAGCATGTATTTAAGCATTCCTAAAACCGAGTTGAGATTACGCTCATACGCTGGCACTTCTTCTGATACATAGCTAAAAAGAGCCGTAAGTAGAGCTTTCTCAGCTACCGCAAATTTCATATTGCCAGATTTTCCACTACCCTTTGTGCCTGCGACAAAAGATGCGGCCAGCTTTATTACATCATCGTCGCCTCTGGCATAAACAAATGGATTATATCTTGCACCTAAATTCAAGTTAGAGGTGTCAAAAACCTTAATGCGATAGCCATCTTGAATAAATCCGTTGCCATAAGCACTAAACAAATAGCCGTCAGGATCGAACACTACAAATCCATCAACCCTCTGCCTCACAGAACGTTTTAACCATTCATGTATAGAATCGTCTTGCTCAATTACCGAAAAATGATTGACATCTGTGATGACAAGAGGTAACGATAATTGCTGCGTCATAAATTCCATAAATATTCCCCCCATATTATATATTTTGTTGTTAAATCGAACCCTCTAAAAGCAAAATGAAAGCTCAGCCTCTTCCAATCAAAACTTGGAAAACAGCGGAGCATCTTGTTTTAATAAGTCTAAAACTATGACAAGTAGTTAACGGTCTGATTCAATTTTCTTTTGGCTCTTGCCTTTGAACTTCGGCTGCTTGGATGGTTCTTTTTTAGCGCGTTTGATTTTATCAAGTACCGACTCCTGATTAACAGGTTTCTTCGCATCAACCACTTTATCAGGTGAGACATTTTCTATAGTGTTAATGATTTCAGTCTTCTCTTTTTCATTGGTTGCATTGACTTGTAAGGAAGCTCCACCGCTAAATATGCCAACAAGATTAGGAACCAACTTGTTTAGAGCTGACGCTATTTCCTCCCTACTGGTATCCCAATCAAACCACTTGGTGTCAATATCCGCAGAATACGTTATATCGTTAGCTATATCCGCTTTTCCCTGACTAGTTAAAGGGTTATCATCTAGTCTATAATATATTCCCAAACCACCACTTTCACCAGTCACTCTTTCATAAGCAACAGATGGCGTATAGAGCATTGCCTCAAATCTCGGTGCTTCAGCGTAGCCATTTGGCGGCATATATTCCAAAGTTTGAACATCTACCGCTAAGGTCTTAACAATATCGAGATTTGCTAGTGAATCAGGATCAGCTAGTGCCTCAAGAAATACATCCTTACCTTGTGCTGTTAGCCAACCCCTAAAATAATCAAAACCGTCATCTGAGCAACCGTTCATCATAACCGTAGCAGCAGCCCATAGTTTGTCTTTGTAAGACAGTTTTTGATATTCATCAAAAATATGCTTGAAACGTACAATGTCATTCGCATCAAGCTTTGATAATTCATCGACCAAAGGCTCGTACATGTCCTGCCATCGCCCTGCTGATTCTCTCGCAGTATCAATGATTTGCCAAAATCGTTCTTTATCCATAATCAAGTCAATGCCAACCCTCTTTCTTGAGTTAAATTGAAATAGCACATCGCATCCAACTGAATTGGAAAGCGATGTGCTATTGTCTGTTTACTACATAATCACGTCGATTTAGAAATAGGCATATCTTCAAAAGCCTCTGGAGGTGCATCCGACAAATCGATATCGTATACTTCAAACATATCTGTAGGCTTCACTTTCAACCTTGTAGACAAATACTTTTCCACATTGAAACGGTTGCGCTTGTCATAGTCAGATAATTGCCTGTAAAGAGGATGCTTTGTGATGTCGTACTTCTTCGACAGAAACGGTCTTACGCCCCTAACTTGAAGAATACACATCTCACCATCAAGTACAGCAAGTTCGTCCATCGACATCAAATCCTTGCCGAGCTTCTGAAAATTCTTGCCGTATGATGGACTATTACCTCTGGTTTCGCTGTTGTTGAAAGTATAAATGGTTTCCTTCCCCAACATCTTAGACCACTCTTCCAACGTGGTCTTTTCTTTGCCACCAAGAAAAATTGCGGAGTCGCAATTACCTACAATAGTATCGGCGTTGTCCTTATATAGTGCTTTCAACTGGCTCTGTGCCTGCAGTATAATACAGGCTGAAATTTCTCTGGAACGTATGGTTGCCATCAGCTTCTCCAGCTTTGGAATCTGCCCAATATTTGCAGCCTCATCTATAAGACATCGAACATGGTAAGGCAAACGACCTCCGTATACATCATCTGCTTTCTCACAAAGCAGATTAAATAGCTGTGTATATGCCATACTAACCAAGAAGTTAAACGAGTCATCGGTGTCAGAGATGATAATGAATAATGCTGTCTTCTCATCACCAAGGGTATCAAGCTCAAGTTCATCGTACATGGTAAGGTCTCGAACCTCCGCAATGTCAAAAGGTGCAAGCCTTGCACCGCAACTCACGAGTATACTTTTTGCTGTTTTGCCCGCCGCCAATTTAAATTTTGCATATTGGCGTACAGCAAAGTGGTCTGGTTTCCATTCCGCAAGCCCATCAAAAAGGTGGTCAATCGTATTTTTGAACTCTTCATCGTCCTCACGAACCTCCATAGCATTAATCATTTCCGCTAAAGTTGCAAAATTTCGTTCCTCTGGCGGAGATTCATAGTAGAGGTAGGCAATGAGTGCTGTGTATAAAAGGATTTCTGCCTTCTCCCAGAACTCGTCACCGCCTTTTTTCTCACCTTTAGTGTTGGCAATTAACGTAGTAACTAGCTTCAAAATATCCTTTTCGGAGCGAATATAGGCGAAAGCGTTATAGTGCATACTTTTCTTAAAGTTGATAGTATTCAACACCTTAATCCTATATCCATGCCTAAGTAACATTTTTCCTGCCTCTTCGATCAGTGAACCCTTGGGATCAGTAATCACATAAGAGACTGGAAAATCTTTGGAACGACACTGCATGAGATTAGGCTTTAGAACAAAGCGTGTCTTTCCGGATCCACTTCCCCCAATAACCAGCATATTTTTATTGCGTGCATACTTGGGGCTTGATGGTCTTGGGTTCATCATTAAGCCTTCGGACTGCGTCAAGATTATGTTGTTTTCTTTGTTGCGATCCATAAACGGCTTAATATCTTCAGGCTTGCCCCAACGCGCGCTACCGTACTCTACATCCTTACGATATAGACTCGCATTTTTCTTTTTGAAGTATATTATAACATAAATCACAACCGTAGCAACCAAACCAACCGTAAGGTCAAACAAATCAAAGGATATCATAATACTGGATAATGCAATGTTAAGATGTTCTGCAATTCTCATAACCTTCTGTAGAAAATCATCCCCTGGCGCAAGTCTATATGCCATTCCTAATTTATTGGCAAACCAAAATATCAGTAAGTATGGTATATTGGGCAGGACATAGCGTCTCAAAAAATCTGTTGAGTTTATCTTACCACTCCCCATCATAGCTCGTGAGCTCCATGGTTTTTATTCCGCGTCTTATCACGAACTGTATTCCTGATAATTTCTCTAAACTTAGCGATTGCAGCTCTAACAGAATGCTTAGATTTATCTTGGTTAAGCATCTGCGCCGAGAACTCCTTAAACGCCGCAGTCATAAGTGCAGTATCCTTGGATTGAAAAAACACCAACCACTTGGTCGGTGTCTCGCTGGTATCTTTATACAGAGCATAACTTATGCCGTATTTTCGAGCAATGGGATCAAACGCTTTAATGTTATCACTTGATATCTCCACGCTCTCAAGTTTGCCGCCTTTGGATAGCTGTTTTATAGACTGCTTCCCTTCAATAGGGGTGTTGCGGATTTTGTTAATCTTGCGAATAGATGCCATCATCAAAGATGCTAGGCATCGTCCTGAAAATTTTGTTGCATTCGTTGCCAAAACAACACTTCTTTGTTCCACATCTTCTTGCAAGATTATCACCTCTCGCTAATTTATAATTACCGTTCAACCTAATCATGCGGCAATAAACTCTTTACCTTCGTTACCCTGAATTCCGCCAGCGATACCAGCCGCTGCTTGCTCAAGTCGCAGCGTAGCAGCTTGCGCATAATGCTTAGACAATTCAATACCCACTGATGAGTAACCTTCAAGCATAGCCGCATGAATAGTAGTACCGGCACCAGCAAATGGGTCGAGGATAATGCCACCAGACGGGCTACCGTTACCTGGCTCAACAATCTTTACAAGCTCACGCATAACTTCAAGAGGCTTCTCGGTTTGGTGTATGCGCTTCTGAAATGGCGGCATAGCCTGTCGAAATACCCCCGGTAGAACAGGAGCATTGCGATCCAAAGGCATATGACCATTACTACCCCAAACTATAAATTCTGCCTGTTGACGGAACCTACCTCTCTGCGGACGACTGTTGGTTTTATCCCATACTAATATGCCACGCCAAACCCATCCTGCCCATTGCAGAGCATCTGTCATGCTGGGTAACTGCCGCCAGTCTATAAACATCAGAATAGGCGCACCTGGCTTAGAACATCGCCGCGCCTCCAAAAGCCATTCTGTCATCCAATGAGTCCACGACCTCTGGTCTTTAGAATCACCCTCGAAATCAGGCAAAGGATTAGCGGTCTTTACACTGGAATATTTCTGAGCTGTGGACTTGGCCCTACTGTTTTGGTCTGCAGCTCCCGATGCATATGGAGGGTCACAGATGACGCCACCGAATAGATTGTCGGGAAAAGACTTCAATACCTCAAAAGTGTCACCATGAATGATTTTGTTGCCGATAAAATTGTGATCTATTACATGATTCATAAATTTGTATTTCCTCCGATTCATTTTATTTTTACAACGATACACTGGCTAAATATTAAGAGCATTCTTATTTTTATGTTCCTGCGCTTTTCCTTTTGAATGGTTTTGAGGTTTGGAATATCTGCCCTTTTGACAGTTTGATTTCTGATGTTTTCCTTCTTCAATCTTAGCTATAACGGATTCATACTGCTGTGGTTGTTCTTTGGTGTCTGTTAGCAGTCTACCTATGCTTGACTCATCAGCAACCTTGTCATGGCCGAGTTTCTCGTGAACCCACGCTGGGATACGCTCTGGCAACACAACTCCTAAGATATCATCACGCTTGAAGCGCTCTTTTTCACCTGAGTAGATATTCGTAGCAAATACAGTACGACCTCTTGCATCCGGTGAAGTACCAAAGCCACCTGTTGCAATATAAAGCTGATGTGAGCATGTACGATACTCTGGAGCGAACACCTCTGGCTTTATCGCTACCACCTTGCCTTCAATGCTTTCTTTCATGCCATCAGGCACACAGTCAGCACGCAAAATAGGAGCATCTTCAAAATCTGGATTCCCACGATATCTACGGTCAAGGTCAATAGAATCTAACCTTACGCCTAGACACCTGACAAACTCCTGCATTGTAGCTAGGTAGTCGGAGTTTTCATAAACTATGCTATACTCAGATATGCCAAGAGCATTATCTGAAGTACCTTGGTATAGCCTATATTGGACATATGTTCCTTCGATTTTCTCAGCAATAACATGGTCAAAGCCATCCAGCTTAAGAGAATGCAGAACTTTACAGCCATCAATGTATAATTCACTTTCCATAAGATCATCTTTCAATCGTGTCACCGATGCATTGGCTGTGTCTCTAACCGAAGCTAGGGCATTTTCAGGTGTTTCGTCAAGACCCCACAAACGGTATTCTTCCGGAGTATCCAATACTCCATAATACACCGATTGATATCCACCATCTTCAATTAAATAGCCTCTTTCCAAAAAATCACCATCGTTATTGTATGACATTAACCTACCGTACTGCTCTACATCTGCACATTCATACAAGCGACCCACAATATCTGCGAACTCTGCATCAATATCCCGCGTTGAGCTATTAAGTTCGCTTTTTAGCTTGTCTATCATGTTATCAGGGCCGGTAAGAAGAAATTCGCCATAGTCTTGTGCATCAAAACCAGGGTAAAATGTGAAAGTATTGAGATTTTCTATAATGTTGATTATATCTCCCAAATCATCACATCCGACACCTTTATCTCTCATATACCGCCCTGATTCAACTACTGCAAGCAGCTTCTCAATAGAATCATCGTCAAGAGCCGTAAACTTTGCAGCAAAGTTATTTAACTCGTTAACATCGGATTTGCCAGAAATATAGTCATCAAACCCCATGTACTCTTTATCAAGATAAGTGGTTTTGACCATTATCTTTGATATTTTCCCAATATCCTCAACTCCTGCTAATTTAAGAGTCTCGTCAAATTCCTCCTTGGTTGTAGGAAAATAAACTGTAGCCTCGTACCTAGCATCACTGTTCTGGGTATCTTCTAAAAGTAATACTGCTCCAATCTTCAAAACACCCCTCCTTGAAAATCCATAATGAAAAAATCCCACAATAGGTTAAAGCTCTATTTTGTGGGATTTCTTCTGCTCGTTACATCCTATTTGTTCTAGCTTCTTAACAATATCCCTAGCTGTAGACTGCGCCCACTTCTCAAGGTTACCTACATCGCTAATCTTAATAGCAAATTCATAACCAATAGAGAAATTCTGTGGGTTTAATGCTTCGGTTACTGACATACGTACTGAACCATTTGGAGTCAGCTTATATGTATCAATATCGCCACGAACAAGAAGCTCTTTTGCCGCTATGTTTGCTATACGGAGCATATCTGGTTGCAGATTTTGGGCTTTTGTCATAAAGCTAGTGTTAAGCTCCATCAACAGCTCGCAAACATCTATAGTTTTGCAAGCCGCCGAGCAATCGTCTCGCAAAGTAGAAAAACGAAATTGGGCTGTTCTAACTACTTCCTCTGGATACCTGAGTGTATGACTTTGTATAGCATCTCGCTTATGTTGTTGCAATTCAGCCCATGCCAGTAAGTCATATGACTTCTGCGACCCATCCGCTTGTACAGTATCCATAAGGCTTGGTGCTACAGCATGGCGTCTAATACTTTCGCTTAAGGCTTTAGCATTCATCTCAACAAAGTTTCCCTTAATAGTGGATACATCGCTATCCTTGAAATCTAAAGTATTGACAGCAAAAACTCGCTGCGGCATATTCCTTACTCGAAAACTTTCATCTGCAGTTAACACCTTAAAAGCCTCAGAGCCCCGTTTATAGGCGTCCATCGCATCAAAGAGTCGCACACCGAAACTGCCCACAGATATCAGGCAGTCATTACACTCTCTCGTGAGAAGCGTTTTTAGGCTGTGAGATGTATACATATAATCATCGCAAACTGCATGGAGTTTAACCATCGTTTCTGCCATATCCACATCCATAACCTTCAACAGAGGGCTAGAGATTTCATCAGAATTTGAGAATACACGGTATTCCACAGGAATATCTTGCGCTCCCTGATAAGGTGTCTGAAACTCATCACCCTGCCAGGCTAGGTATCCATTCTCTGTAAAGATACCATCTTGCTCTTTTTGAATTGATTTGCCATATGCTTTGACATCAACATGCTCTTCCAACTTCACAATGTAATCAGCCAACTCGTTCAATTGCCTATCATCAGAGCTACGTAAAATACCAATTGCATCATAATGTGTGTCAATATCCATATCCAAATAAACATCACCTAGCATTGATGGTTCAAAAGCAGGCATAACCATGAAGCTGAACAGATTTTCACTCAAGTTAATAATATCTGCAATACTGCTGCAATGCTGTTTGGACTCAATGACTGCTTCCATGTTCATTTTAAGCTCTGCGAAATGAGCCTTTTGATAGCCTGATATCCCACTTAATTTTGCGGCAAGAAAATTCAATTCATCAAATAGCTCTGGTGACATGGCTTTTGCAACATAATCGTACATTACATCACCAAGACCTTTGATACCCGATTTGATCTCCCATATCCTCATATCCTGCCACCCGGTTATTTCAGTCTCATCTAAAAACGGCTGCAATTTTTCAAGAGTAGTTGGCATAGGGATTGTGAATCCGCCAACATTGCTATCGTGAATGTTTTCAACATATAACTGCAACATTGATGTGCCTTGTGATGTATGAGGTTCTGATATCGTCTTATTTTCCAAAGTTTTAACATCGCCTTGATCATTACCACTATGCAGATTCAACGTATTCACCATCCTCAGCTTCGGCATACTCACTCTCAATAAAATCCTCAAAAGCATCTAGGAATGTAGCCAAAGGCTCAACACCTACCTCTAGCAAAAATTCATACAAAAATAACCTTCCGCGTAATGTCCAGCATGTATGAATAGCAGCGGCATTTTCACTATAATGATAGGTCTTTGATTGGGTGTAGCCATTACCTGCATATTTTTGATACAAAAGCCACGTGCCAGCTATCTTGTATTGGATTCCGAAATCATGGAGCATCTGGTTAAACGCCGTTGCCGACATACCGTAATCCTTGGCGATTAAGCTCACCGGAACAACATTCTTACACTGCAGAATTCTGTCATAATAACTGGCTTTAGGAGCAAGCTCAGCATTCTTTGTTCTTTCAATTTGAAGCTGTTCCAATAGAGCCGCGGTAAATTCAGGATTTGCTACCATTTCCTCAAGAGTGTCTTGCTCGATAAACGCTCCAAATCTTCGGATACTGGGTAGCACGGTATCGAATACGAATGACTCAAACCTCTCTGCCGAAGGAAGTTTGGAGCGAATAATTAAGCGATACAAGTCGCCTTCTGGTATGAAATTAATCTCAATTGCTTTGCCCGGGTTCTGTGGATGAGGTACTCCCCGTTTCAGGGAGTACCGGCAGTGCCGCTCAATAGCGTTATGCGGTCTGCTGTATCCAAGCATAATTGCACACTCCGTAGCTGGAAAATAAGGTTTACCGTCAATCAGCAGTACACTAAGACTGCCAAACTCTTCGCTGTAAAATTGCTTAATTTGGTTAGTTTGATTTTGGTTATTAAAATTCATCTGCAAATCCTCCTGGATTAGGTTATTTTTTAATGAAAAGCGACCTCATTCAGCATCTTCCCGATACGTAATTTAGGCTGCTGGGCTTATGTTCTTTTATACTTTGTAAAACTTGAAGCAATTCATCGTTATAGTCATGACCCCGTTCTTTGGGTAAATCTATAGTTATGTTAATATGGTTAAAGCGCTCGTCACTGAAAAGTGTGGCAGCAATCTTATCAACTGCATTAAGACCACCCGCGTCGTTATCTAAACAGAGCAATACATGTTCTATGTTGGGATTGCGTTCCAAATAAGCTATCAAGGCGACATCCGCAGTACCTCCCAAAGACAGCCTGTGACCTTCAAATTCCAAATATCCGAGCCGAACCAATGATGTATGAGACAACAAATCCATTGGTGCCTCGAATACTGCCAAATCTCTACTATTAGGATTTTGTGCAGGAAATGTAAAACTAAAAGTCTTGTCTGACCCCGGCACATCTCTCTTAAAATTAGTATAGATGCCACGCTGTGCAGCGAACCGTGTCACACCAGTATCATCACGCCCAACAAATACACAAACCTCACTACCATCTAAATCAGGCTCTTTCTTATTCTTATAGATGCTTTCGTACAGAAGCCCTGTCTTTAAGCATTGGCCAATAACATCTGAGTGAATGCCACGCTGTCTGAGGTACTTTACGACCTTATGCGGAACACTGACCGGCTTAGGTAAAAACAGTTTTTTCTTTTCCTTTTGGCGCATAGCCTTTCCTACTGGCAGGGCAAAGGAAGCATCGCATGGCTGGCAAAAAGACACATGACCCAGACTTGTAGCTGCACTTCTGAAATCATCTGTCTGACCATCCAAAGACATATTGCTCAACCACGCAACCGGACTATTAAGGACTTTTTCGACAGCCTCTACAAAACTCATACCTCGCACTTTCATAAGATAATCCAATGCAGATTTTCCACCAATTTGCCGTCGGTTCCACATCCAAAGACCATTAGAGATAACAAGACTTCCGTGTGTAGCCATGCGATATTCGTTTGACCCTGATTTCACAAGTTCATGAGGTTCGTTAGCTTGAAGATATGTAAGAAGATCAACCTTTTTTGCTTGTTTTTTCTGTTCCTCAGTAATCCGCGGCATCAGACTAGTGCAAACAAAGCCGCTGACATATCTTCATCAGTAGCACCTCTATTCTCTGTTACAAATTGCTCCGCAACTTCTTGCCTCAAACCATACTCACGCATCAAAGCCTCTATCTTTTCCTCGGCACAGCAGCACTCAGAATGTGAAAGTGAGCATCTTCGCTTTTTCCCTTTGTAAAACTGGCATAAAGTACATCTGCAGTCAGCGAGGGTATACCCTTCAAATTTGTCATATACTTCTGTGTTTGAACACATAACAAGTCCCTCCTGTGATTTTTATTTATTGTTCTTGGTTGGTTATTGATTTTGCTCGGTGCTGATTTTTTTACCTAATTTATGAACAAAACAAAAAACGGCAGGGCTTATCAACCAAGTAAATGGATCAATAAGCCCAGCCGTGATGTTTTGTTTTTGATTAGATTTTACTGCTTTATATAATAAAATTTCATTAAATGAAAACTACATAAATAAAACGTAGCTATACCTCATCAGAGCATAACGTACCTGCACCTATGCTACAGTTTTTTAGGGTTATGTTGGTATTGCGTGCTCTTGACAACCCTAAACCCCTCAATTTTGTTAGATTTTTCGAGGTTTTGGCTATTGACTTGTCAACGGCTTGCGACTATGTTTATTGTTGGGGAACGCCCCAAATAACATAAGCGAAAGGATGATAAGCATGGATCAAAACCAAAAAGGAATAGTAGTCGGGCTACTGACAGAAATGGCTTGCTGCACTATCGACATCCACGATGAGGTAACAACAGATGTCCTAGTGTGCAAAAACACAATAAGATTTTTAGCAAAAAATGACCCTACATTACTGGATGACTTCATGAATGCCACGAACGCAGTCAAGCAGAATAAGAAAGATGGCTACATCACCAAAGAATATCCCGAAAAGTCTGCTGACTTACGAAAGGCAATAAGGATGTTAGAAGCTCTCGCCAAAGACTCCTCCGAAGCCCCAAAAACAGTCGAAACACTGAATAAGGCAGCCAAACTTCTTTCAGACTTCTACGATGTAGAAAAGAGAGATGCTATCTATTTCATAACTGAACAAACATGTTGCCTAATCCAAGCAATAGGCAAAGAATCTGAGGATGTAAAAATCTGCGAACAAGCCATGCAGTTCCTAACCCATAACAACCTCGAACAACTAAAAGCCTTTAAGGAACACACAGATGCCGCAGTCCACAACCCCAATGCTGACTACGACACGGAGCAGTATGACGGAAAACGAACTGATGTGCGCCATGCAGTAGACGATTTAATGGAACTCTCCATAGCTTCCGAAACTCCAACAGAGCAAGGAGAGAGATTAAGGCAAGTAGCACAGATGATTGAAGCATTTTATGGCATGGATGGGATATTGCCTGAAACTATATGAAACCCTGCAAACCTTAATGCTTCAACGAAACAACACAAGGCAACAAATAGACAAACCTGAAATCAGTACAAACTCGGCGGTGCAGAAACACCGCTGTAGTTCTTGCCTTGTAAATGAACAAAATACATATCCGATACTTCATAATCTCACATAATAGTAATCTTATCATTGTATCGACTATTTAGCTCTGATATAATCAATTTTATACCTGATTCACTAATAATAGATAAGCACAAGAAAACGAGGTGTTATAGTTCTTGTCCAAAAAGAAGCAGCTTAAACCAAGTAATTCGAGCAAGAAACGCAAGAAAAAACCTGCAGGGCAAGGTGATAGACACTTCTGTTGGGTCTGTGGTCAGCATAAGGCTCACGAGAAGTTTTCAGGCAGAGGTCATGCCACACATATGTGTAAGCAATGCCACGCCCTTCCTGTAGCCATGCGAAACGAAATGGTAGCAACCCGCAGGGCAGAAAATATGGCTTTTCGATATCTAAACGACCAAGAAATCAAGTGGCTTCGAAAGAGAATGAATGATCCTCGTCCTGAAGTTCGAGATGCCGCTCGTGAAGCTCACAGAATCAAATTTCCACGCTACGAACGCAATACTATCAAAAAAGGTTTAACTGCTCGTTCTTTAGAGCTTTATATAAACGGCGAAGTATTGGACGAATACAGAGATGAAATCCGTGTACATATGCAATTTATAATACCAAACAATTCAGGAGTTATAAGGCGTATAGATTATAATGCACCAGAAGGTGAACAAGAAACTGAAGTTAACATCGGACACTCCGCTGCACTTAAATTCCTGAAAGCTGTTATCCATCAGCTAGATGCTCTGTTTTGGAGCGAGGACTTAAGTGATGCAAATCCTGATAATTTCGACCCATATCTCAACGTTTACCCTGAACATCGCTTCGACTATGATACTCCTACGGATTATGACGATGAAGAAATCTTCGATTGGGCACTTTATGTTGATGACGCGGACGATAATGAAAGTGAAGGCAATAACAGCGATGATAACCAACAAGATATCTTCGTTGATGACAGAGAACCTATATGGTCATTGCGCCTTTTGCTAACCAAAGGCATAGGTGAAAAGATTCAGACCTTCTATAACCAAATGCATGATGAACCCCAAGAATTGTTCTGGTTGCTTATGGAATGGTTTGAGCTTGACAATGAGGATGAATGTGATATTGAAGATTAACCTCATTTTATCCTTTCTACGCTTTATTTTCGATGAGTTTGCAGCGGATTATCTCAGCGTTTTTCTTCCGACATCAATAGTTGCAATTACATACGACCTCTCTTCGGAAGCAAATGTAATATATTCTTCGTCAGCAAAAAATGGAATAAAAAATAGAACCAAGCCGCAAAACTCCTCTGTTCATCAGGGGTCTGTAACTTAGTCCTACTATAGCTCCATAATTTTTAGAAATAACCTCTTTAATTAATTTTAGCAAAAATACTATTCTACAATAGAATGTAAGCTCCGAATCTACACAAACCTTCTAAATGATTGCGTTTACTGTGTCTTAGATTAAATCTCATGCCCTGGTTTCTTATTTTGGGGTTTCTTCATCTTCTGTTGATTAGTTTCCCTTTTCTGCTGCCTGCCTTTTTCGATTTCTGCGATAATAGATGGCATCTCAGACCTTTGTGTCGTTTGTGCCATCTTCATCTCCAGTGGGCGCAAGAAGTCCATGCCACGCTCTGCCACGAACTCAACCGTTCTTTTGTGCAAGTTCATTTCAGGGTAATATGCCTTTGTTGCGGTGTAGATTTCACCCAATAATTCATTGGACTTAATGCGCACCAAGAGTTTATTTACTCTGCTTTGAAAATCTCGAGTATATGGGCAATCCTTCAAAAAGTCATACTTAATGTTAAAACTGGCAAAGTCAAATTTATCTCGCATTTCTTGGGGCTTGTCGTAATCTAACGACATACCGTTATCCCAAATCGGGGCAAATCCTGTAATGCGTTGGGTTTGATTGTCAACATTGAAACCCCAATTATTCAAATGGCGGTCAAAGTTTTCAATGATATAATCCAAGAAGCACATCTCATAAAAGCCTTGTGAGTCAATTTCATCCTCTTTCATGTATGTCAAAAAATCACGGAGGCTTCTGTAACCGGCAATATCTGACTTATAGTCAATATATTCACTTCCGGTGATAAGCCCAGTTTGCTTTGTGGTGAACAGCTTGGAAATGGATACAATTTTATCGTTGCGTTTTTCTAAATGATACGGAATCGTTTGAACACCTAAGTATTTCGCTATTATATGCGCAGCAACCTCATGGTACGGCTCATAACCGGCGTTAGAATATCCGCTGGTACCGCCCTTGCATAAAATAATATCTTCCATACCTATACGTTGCCAATATTTAGGGAGCATACCCACGGTAGTTAACTCTGGTGTACTCAGATTTCGTGATATGTCACTGGGCAATCCTGTGAATGCAATCCAACCTAATGCCTCGTCAAATTTATTATCATATAGATTTATTGCCGAAAAAGTAACATCCTCACTTTCTTCTTTAATCCAAAATGTATCGTTCAGACTAAGCGCATGTGAATATCGCATCAAGTCAAAGGGTTTTTCCAAGTTCAAAGCACCCAACATGGCTTCCATGTGATGACGGTTAACAGGTATAGAGCGGCGGCTAATCCAGTTATCAAAAGCACGATCTGTACAGGTTTTTTTCAATCGGATTGGAAGTTGCTCAGGTACATGGACAACAATATCGCCGTAGGTGTCACCCAACAATGTTCTTTCGTGGGTAAATGATGCCACTATGGTGTTATTGTTAAGCAGTTGAAACCGTTCCACTGTATACACCTCCACGAATGTCTGTCGATAAACCTACCCTTAGATAGCTTATTATACACCAAAACCTGAAAATCTTCAACGGTTAAATGGAAATTGCAATATTCAAGCTAACTGCTTGCAAAATTGAAAATAACCCCTCCATGCTTTTATTTTACCATGGAAGGGCTATTTGCATGCTCATTAAAATAAAGAGTTATTGATTTGGCTCAACGCGCTCCCCAATCGTTAAAATTAGAAATTCACCGTCGTGTTGTATATTCTTATCTCGTGTATTTATAAGAAACCCCATGGCGTAATCAATTAGACTATAATAAGGTGCGGAATTAAGCATACACACTTTATCGCCGGGCTTTAGCTCATTAAGCATTTTATCGAATATGGGAAAGTTATCGGTTTCGTCAGTGATTTGCTCACTTAATACAATTGCATCTGGATATTTTTGCAATATCTCCTGCTTCTGTTGTTCAAATGAGCTGTTTTCTAATTGTCTATCCTTTGAAGCTCTAACATAATTATAAACCATATTGACACTCCTCACATTATGTTATCACCATTTTTCCTAACTTTGTAGTATTGCAAGTATACGTCATCTAACTTAAAACATCAAGTCTTATTGGGATTAAATCGGCAAAACTCCCCTGTTCTCGGGCTTTGTGGTTTTGTTCCTATTATAACACCCGCATACTCGTATGTCGACCGTGCTTTCTGCTCTGCCGCCATATTCTCATACAGGTCGGTAATTGGGTCGCCTTTCGATTGGATGTAGCTGCCCGTCCATGCCGCGCCCTCCGCACCATGCGGATGAATACCAAGCCCATTGTTTATATACGACGCGTCCATGCCTGCGGCACGCATCTCTGCCGGCGTTGCGTTTTCGACAAGTTGGTGGCATATTGTGCCAATCATCTCGAGATGCGCAAGTTCTTCCGTTCCAACATCGTTTAGAGTTGCTTTTGCTTGCGGGGTTACCATCGTAAATCTCTGACTGAGATAGCGCAGTGCTGCGCCCAATTCGCCATCCGGGCCTCCGTACTGCGTTAGATAAAATTTTAATACTTGTACGTCAAACGCAGTGTTTTAGCGGGTTTGTCGTATACTATCTTACTAATCAAAAAGTGTGCCGCTTGATATTTGATTTCAAAGTCGATGCTCTCATCAGTTAGTAGCTCGTGAATATCTTGCAGTCTCTTTTGCACTGGTTGTTCATCATCTGCCCTTATAATTGTCTCTCTAAGTTCTATCAATCTATCTTGAAGTTTTACACGCTCTGATTCAAGAACCACTTTGTTTTGTTTATATTCACCTATCGTATCAATGCCATCTTGATATGCTGTTTTGATTCGTTCGAGTTTTTCTTCAAATGTTGCAAGTTGTCTATGGATTAGTTCATGTTCCATGCTGTTATCACTATCACTTGGTTGTGGCATAATATTTAACTCAATGGGTGCTGTATAGTCTTTCTTTAGAGCCTCTAATACTAGTTCCTCTAATTTTTTATATCTGACAAGATTACTTACCTTACACTGCCCCCTAGAGTAGCCATTACATTGCAAGTATTCTTTCATCGAGCGTACCAATCTTTTATCACATGTACCACAGTGAACAAGTCCATGTAGCCATGTGACTTTTTTTGAATCAAAACGAACACGAGACGGAAAGACCTCTTTATTTTCTTTAATCACTGCGTGCGCTTTATCCCATAGTTCTTGCGTGATAATCGGCTCGTGGTTACTATCAGCAATAATAGTATCAGGGTCGTTATAGTTACGTCTCATTCTTCCTGTTGGTGTCCATCTTGCTTTTCCTAAGTAAACCGGATTATTGAGTATATAATCAACGTTTCTATCTTCAAAGCGGTTGCCCCGCTTTGTTTTTATATCAAGGTCGTTAAAGTAAACGGCTATAGCACGCTTACCCATTTCTTTAGATGCAAACTTCTCAAAGATAAAACGAACTAACTTTGCCTCATCAGGTACGATAACCAGTTTTTTGTTTTCCATGGTATACCCAAAAGGTGGGGTTGACTGATACTCCCCTCGATGTGCCTTTTCAGTCATCCCCTTTTTTACTTCTTCTGATAGATTTAATGAGTAATACTCTGCCATCGCCTCTAGCATTGCCTCAAGGATCACTGAGAACTTATCATCTTCTAATTTTTCACTAATCGAGACAACCTTTATTCCAGCCTCTCTTTTGAGAAGCGACTTATATACAACGCTATCTTCTCTTGAACGTGCGAATCTATCGAATTTATGTACCAGTATCACATCAAATGGTTTCGGCTTTGATTTGGCAGTTGCAATCATTAATTGAAAGGCTGGTCGCTTGTCCGCCTTTCTTCCTGATACTCCCTCATCTATGTATATGTTATCATTTGTTAGTATGATATCATTTTGTTTAGCATAATGCTTTATTGCTTTTAGCTGTGCATCAGGCGAAAACTCTAGTTGATCATCAGTTGATACCCTAATATAACATGCTCCATTTTGTATGTTACCAATCCTCCTTTGTTAGCGAGTTTTCATTAAAAGAAAAATAAAATAAAAACGCTATATGCGTTATGTATACTGTAATCAATACTTGTCCTATTACACTTTACTATAATCTTTGTACTCAAGCTCTAATCTAATCTTTTCAAGCTCAATCAGTAACTCTTTTAGCTGCTCAACATCTAAATTCTTACGCCCTCTTGATGTAACTATAACTGTATTGATAAGATTTTCAATAAACTCTACATCATCTAATCTTTGGTCAACTATCGTTTCCGTTTCACATTGATTGCTAGTCTCATCGAGTACCTCACAATCAAAGCAAAATCTAACAATCTTATTTACTAAAATATTTCTTTCCATTTTTCTAAACCCTTTCCCCTATTTCTTTTCTACAAGTAGGCTTAAAAAGTCAGCAAATTTATATATCGCACTTCTCTTTAACCTCTTGAATTCATTGCTATCTCTGTTGTTAAACCCTAGCAAGTCGATGATCTCATCTTCGTATTTTTCATTGATGAAATACTCCATGATGTATATCTGCTCTTCATCAGAAAGAATGCTCCTAGCCCAATAATAATTTGCTATATACATCTTTAATTCTTCCTCTTTAAGCTCTTTAGCTGATAGATTGAGAACATCCCTACCAATCTTGATATATGGTTGTTTACTATATTCTGTTGAAAAATCGTAGTTAGCTGTTAAGCCCTTTTGAGTGTTTAGCTTCATCCATTCCCATTCAAGATTTTCTAAGTTTATAAAGTAGCTATCAATATTCCTTTTCGTTTCCTCAAGGTCAAACCCCTCTAAGTTTTGAATTGACATTGTCCTTTTTTTACACAGTTTCATTTATATTTCCCCCTCTTAACTTCATCATAACAAGTTTCTATTGTCGTAAATTATCGCTATTTGTAGCAAAGTAGCATATTTTGTCATTTCATGGTTTTTCCATCTTCTTTCTATGCAAAAAAGAGCCTGTTAGAAACAAGCCCTTTGCTAATGAGAATTTTTCCCATTGTACACATTTTATCACAATCACCTCATAATGGAAGGGTAAGTTTGTGGTAAAAATGTGTTGATTTCGTGTTGTTTAGGCGGTAGTTTAGTGTTATTTACTTGATCCATATAAAAAGATACAATCACTGTATCTTAAAAAGTTCTGTCTAAAGTTATCATTATCAAGGTACACTTGAAGTACACTTTTTTCATTTATTATCAAATTTCGATAAGTTATGAGTTTTCGTAAATGCCCTTAAAATGGGATATTGTACCTTAACCTACTATAAGCAGTTTGTATTCTTTTGTTTCCAGCTGGTGCCACCAATTAGCATATAAACACCCTATTTACGGCGATTATAGATTGTTAAAGGTGTTTGAAGTACAGTTGAGGTACACTTTTTGAATACCACTAACTGATTTGAAGAATTTTCGTAGTTTCGTAGCTGTGTGAAAGTTCTTTTTTTATGCCCTTATACGCCTTGTAGCTAGTTTCAATTAGATCTAGTGTTTCAATTATTTCATCCTCAACTTCTGGAAATAGGTGAGCGTATACTTCTTCTACAACACCAACGGTGTCACCGAGTCTATGCGCGATAAGTTCAATTCTCACGCCCTTACTAATTAAATAACTTGCATGTGAGTGTCTAAATTCATGATTTGTTATTCTATTGATGTTAACTCCGTAACTCTCTTTTACCAAATTAAAGTAGTAATCTTTATGATTATCTATTGTCTGACTAGCTAAATGCCTATACCCACCGAAAACAAACCATTTATCATTAAATCCCTCATAGTCTTGATAATATTGATATAGCTCAACCATCATATCCTTTAATGCTATAGGCATTTTGATTGTTCTGTTTTTTCGGTTCTTGGTGTTAGTTATCTTGAACTGCTTACCGAACTCGTCAAGCTCATCAGTTTTATTTGTTACCGTCTTTATAATCCTTACTTGGCTCGTTTCCCAAAATATATCTTCCCACGTTAACGCCTGCGCCTCTCCTTTTCTAACACCCATATAGTACAAAAAGGCGAAAAATGCTTTGAATAAGGGTTTTTCGATTACACTTGCAAATAGATTATATTCATCGGGTGTTATGTATCTGATCTTTTCTTCATCAGTAACAACTTTTTCGTTCTTATCATGGAACGTCATTACTTTGCTTGCAACATTCTCTTTTAATCCGCAGAACTTCACACCATAATCTAATGTAACCCTTAATTCTTTGAATAATGATTGTTTATACGATGTTTCATACTTTTTATCATTATTGTAGGTACATTTATTGATCTTAGCTTTCCATGCTATCACTGCATTAACAGTTATATCATGAACATTCATTTTGCCAAAGTAATTTAGAATATGATTTTTAACTCTATTCTCTTTGGCGTGCCTTGTAGATTCTTTGATATATTCATCAGCATAATTTATATACTGATAATACATTTCCTCAAAAGTTATATCTACTCTATTATGTGACTTATCTATTAAAAACTGACGTTCAGCCTTCTGTGCCTCCCCTTTAGTTGCATATAGCTGCCCCTTTTTACGCTTTCTCTCGCCATTAGCAGTTAGATAGCAAACTGAGAAAAACCACTTTCTGCCGTCTTTCGTAACTGATTTGGACTTAAATATTGCCATTATTATATTCTCCTATCATTATTGATTTTTTGCTCTAACATAGCCATTTTTGCTATGTAGTCAATATCCATATTTAGATAATCAATAACTTTAGACATAGGAACTTTTTTCTCTTTACCAACTAGGAGCTTTTTTCCACTCCTCCTGATCTCAACTTCTATTTCCTCTCTGATTCTGCGGGCTTTATCTCGACCATTACCGCATAACTGCTGAATGTCGCTAATATTAGCCCATTGTTTACTTACTACTGCGAATAATTCGCTATAAGTCATTTTTGTCCCCCTTTAATTACGACTTTGACTTTATTGTGTAGTGATAATTAAACCACCATCTGATGTTTCTTTAACTATCAGCTTTTTATTTGGTTCTGGTTTAAGATATAGTTCCCCAGCAAGGAATAATAATGTCATATTCATCACCGCCTTTCTTACGTATTTTTCACAATCTGACACAGATTGTAGAACGCTGATTTCTTTAGCTTGAGTATAGCTAAAGCAGTATCTAGGTCGATTTCACGGTTTAGATACTGCTTTGCTGTTTTGATCTCTATTCGTTTTCTTGGTTTCTTTGGTCTACCGAGCTTTTTGCCACGGGCTTTAGCTACTGCAATCCCCTGCGCTTGCCGATACTTCGTTTTTTGCCATTCTGATTCTGATTGAAATGCTTGTACATGCAGTAAAATATTTCGCATGAACTTATCTATCAGATCATTATTGGTTTGATCTGTATCAAGCAACGGCGTATCTAGCACTTTGATGATCACACCTTTTTTGATCGTCAGCTTGTACCATTCGCTGATAATGCCGTCATAGTCACGGCTTAGGCGATCTGTATTTTCAATGTAGAGAATATCACCACTTTTCAACCGCCGAACCAATTTATGATACTTTGTTCTTGATGTACTTTTACCGCTCTCTTTTTCGATGATAATGTTTTTCTTGAGGATTCCAAGCTCTTGCATTCTGATAAGTTGGCGTTCTTCGTTTTGCTCATCTGTTGAAACTCTGATCAGTGCATATGTAGTTACTGACAATTCAATTACCCTCTTTAGTTTTTAGCCCATTATAAGCAAAAAACGATAGTCCACAAAAGGCATACCTTCGGCGGACTGTGCTAGAATCATACCATTTGAGCATTTACCTGTCAATAGTTCAAGGGCAAAAAGCTGGGCGTTACGCCTTTTTTAATTTTCCATCAAAAGTATAATTTTAGTGGAATTTACCAATTGCATAAGCCCTAAGAAATTGAGGGTTTTTGTTTGCACAAAATATTAAATTTGGAGGTACATATGAAAAAAGTATTGTCTTTGTTCTTAATAACTGCTCTAACACTTGCACTATTTACTGCTTGTGGAAATGCAGGCACTCCACAAGCTCCGATACCTACGCCAGTACACGTACAACCTGCACCGCCTATTACACAAGAGACCAATGCCAATATTTTAGTTGGTACATGGCGAGATGATACAATTTCTATTTTTACTCGCATTTTCAATGCTGATGGAACAGGAAGTCGTAATACTGATGAAAGAGATTGGGATGAAGCTGAAAACACTCCTTTTGAATGGGAAATATCTACAGATGGGCGTTTGGCAATAACGTATACAGGTGGTGCTGACAATCGAACTGAATACTATGACTTTGTCATTGATGAAAACACGCTAACTTTATATGATGAATTTCATGGGATAAGTTACATACGAGATGATTCTTTGGCTGCATATGCCTCACAACCTATAAATAACGACCATTTATCAAATATGGATTCAGGAGGTCTAAATATTAGCAACGAAGCTAGAACTATCGCAGTGCAAACACTTGAAATAACAGATGACTTTTTACATGGTGAGATAACCATAGACGAGGCAGTGGAAAAACTTGGAGAATTAAATGAGATTGATTGGTTATTTGGCGAAGATGGTGATCTTCAAATAGACTTTGCAATTTTTGCAATTGTTCTTGATATGCAGTTTTCATCAAATTTTGTAGAGCCAACAGATGAAGATATTGAATCAATAATTAGTAGTAGAAACGCACTTGCTGAAATACTCGATATGCCTAGGCAATACGAATTTATCAGATAATTGAACAAATTTTAGAGTTAGAAATAAATAATCTAATGTATGGGGTGTTGTTTTATGGTTTGTAAAAAATGTAGTACCACAATAAACAGTGAAGATACTTTCTGTAGAAAATGTGGTAATAAAACCGAGGTAGATACACCAACTCTTCCCGAAGAAACTGCTGAAGAAGTTGCTGAAAAAGAGGAAACCAGTGCAAAAGATGTGCTGTCTTTCCTAAAAAAGAAAGAGCATAGGACAGTATTAGCAGTTAGCCTTGTTGCTTTATTAGCGGCAGTAATTGCGATTGTATTTATTATTAACCCTTTTAACAATGACCCTGCCATAGCTGTCATTGCCGCTCTTGAAGAAGGTAACTATGACGAGGCTTTAGTCTTAGCATGGGAAAATATGGACAGTGAGACTTTGCCAGAGATGTTAGAACAACGCTTAGATACTCTAATATCAGAATTCAAAGCTGAAAATATCGAGTTTTCTGTAGTGTCGATGGAATTAGATGCCATCGGCAATATACATATGTATGGGCTTTGGGGTCTAGTAAACACAACAAGAAACACCATTAACAATCTAAATTTTTCTCGAACAGCCTTTAATACAGCAGAAATGCTATTTCACAGTGGCGAGTACGCATCAGCTATCGGACAGTACAGGTTGGTCATTCAAGATGATCCTAATTTTGAAAATGCGCTAATCGGTATGCGTAACGCAACAGATGGCTATCGTAGCAAAATTTTAGATGAAGCTAACGAACATATAAACAAAGGTGAATATGAAAGTGCAGTTTTAGTCTTAGAACATGGATTACGGATTATTGAAAATGATTCCGAGTTAACGCAAACTCTTACTTTAACCAAACAAAAAGCAATTGATGCCTATCGTAGTGAAATCTTAGCAGAGGCTTACGAAAATGCAAATAGAACAAATTACGAGGGTTCAATTCAAATCATAGAACGTGGATTGCGCTCTATTGAAAACGATTCCGAACTATTACAAGCTCTTGCTTCATATCAGACAAGGTTTGTAGAATCAATGATTTCAAATGCTAGACGCTCTGTAGGAAACGGTGATTATAATGCGGCTATAACAACACTCAATTATGCTTTACGATATGTTCCAGATAATGAGCAGCTAATAAGAGTGCGAGATGAAGTAAATGCTATGAGACCAGTTAATTTACTTGAGTTAGAGCCTGTGACTTCGCAACACTGGAATCCAAATGAAACAAAAACTCAAATACCTTTACTCTATGAAAATGTTTGGAGTTCTTGGCGACGTTCAGAGGCATACTTTTTTGTTGATGGTGGTTTTTCTACCTTGAGAGGAACTATTACAGCAGATGAACACTTACGCACAGAAACAAGGATGCAAATCCGTGTTTTTGCTGATGATGTTTTAGTTTATGAATCTCATGATATACAAAGAGCATCGACCTTTGATTTTGAGGTGAATATCACTGGCGCGCGCTTTATACGTATCCGTGTTGCTAATCGAAACTATAGATTCCCTGATTCACACCTTGCATGGAATGGCAGAGTTATGGCAAGCAATTTAACCCTTATAAGATAAACAAAATAAAACATTTTAATTGAGAGGATGATAAGTAATGAATTTATCTAAAAAACCACTGCTGATTATAGCAGGCATTGTGATTGCGGTTGCATTGTTTAGTGCTTTTAATGCTTTCGGTTCATCACACACTTGTTCTTGGTGTCGCGAAGACTTTAGAGGTCATGCCTATCGCGATCTCAACGCAACAGCAGTATTTTGCCGCCCTTGTGCCCGTGATTACTGGTTTCCATTCGAGCTTACCCCTAACATGAGGATTAGGTAGTTAAAAAGTAAAGAAATAAGTTCAGGGTTTGCGATAATTTCGCAAGCCCTGTTTTCTTTAGTGTACAACTTTCTCTAAGCTCTCAATTCTTAGTGTAATATGTGGATGGGTACTTTTAAGCTGCTCTTTGACGCTCTGCGGTTTGTTGGCTGATACTTCGTATATCTCAATCAAGACATCTGCTAAGTCTTTGCCGAATCCGCACTTGTAAGCGAACTGATCCGCGACATATTCATTTTCTCTACTCGTTTTCATCAAGATCAGATCACCAATAAAACTGATTCCTTTGAAAATGTAGTAAATGAGATCAACGAAAAACTTAAATAGTATCGGTGCTTTGCTCTCGCTACTATCGTAGTGATTCTTGAGATCAGTAACTTTTCTAAGCACAAACATCATCGGCAGATTGCCAATTGCCATCAGCAAAGTTACATCGGTATGTTTATGCGAAAAATGCCCAAACTCATGAGCCATCAGCCCTTTTAGACATTCATCGCTTAGTAGCATAAGGCTACCTCTTGTTAAGATCAGCGTACTTTTGCCAAAAGCAAAAGCGTTAATCGTCATATCCTCTTTTATGTACAGCTTAATATCTCTCGGCAGATGAGGATCAATCATTGCCGATCCTAGATATACTTCTTTGAACAGTGGTAGTAATCTTTCTTTTTCTGACTTTAGCCTTAGTGGTCTAACACCGTTTACCCAACGCCAAAGCTCCTCTGATCCTGGGCTGAAAGCCAGAAGCACTGTTATAGAGTAGAACAGGAGTGCAAGCTGGTTTGTGATAGCCCAAAACAGAATAACGTAAAACGAAAACCACGCAAGATATACCCAGTTGTGTTTGAGATTTTTAGTTAGATTTTCAGTTGAATATTCCATGAACAAACCCCTCTTTTATAAAAAAACTAAAATGGCTTGTTTATGTATACTCGCGCATGGAACATTTTATCCCTCGAAAGATAGATTGCATAACCCGCCTTTAGTGTCTTTATCTCATCGGGATGATAAAGATATTCCCTCGTTCTCCTAAGTGAACCTAGATCAGTGCTTTTGGCTTCTCCGCTCCCGCTGCTAATTTGATAAGTAGCTTCTAAGGTTTGGCGTGTGCCGATAACATTACTCCAATGTTCAGCATTTGTCGGGCTATTTTGTCTAAGAACAATATAGTTATTACAGTTCTCGATGATCTGCTCCTTGAACTGCTCTGACACAACATCTAAGTCAGATAAGCTCTGCGAGGCTAAAACACAAGTTATATTTGCTGATCGTGACTTGTTCACGAGATCGAGGAGTGCCTCTGACGCATAAACATTCACTTCATCCAAGACATAAAATATTCGTTTTTTCTTACTTGTATAGAAATTACTCACTGCTTTTTTACTATCAATAATGATTAGCTTACCAATCAATGATGAGGTTTCGGGATACAAAAGCGGATTGAGAATAAACAAGATCACTGCGTTTTCTGCTAGTGCTGTATAGATATCAATACCCGATTCATCAAAAATCTGCCCTAGATCACTTTCTTTGATGGTGGCAAAGCGGGCTGCTGCTGCCTCGGCGATCTGCCCGCTGATCTTTGATAGTTCGATATCCCCAATATGTTCTTCTTTGGTGATTGATCCACTCTTGCTTAAATCTCGGCTTAATTTACCAAAGCTAGATGTTGGCAAATAGTTTGTTAGGCTTTCTAAAGATAAAGTGATCCCCGCCATGTCTAAAAGTTTGAGTAATCTTTGCAGATAGCGTTCAGTATTGTACTTGTAATGCTCTTCCGTCCAATTTGTCATATTGATTAGCATATCTTTGATAACATCAGTATTCGTATTCTTAAATGGATTGTATTTATCACTGCCCTGCGGATCATTCAGATTGACTACATATACTTTGCGCTTTGGGCAGATCGTTTTAACGATATCTAAGAGTGATCCTTCGTCTGTATCGCCTTTCCCATCGACAATCAGCATCGGGTAATTATGATCTGCACCAGCTTTCAGAAAGTTTGACAGCGCAATAGTCTTACCACTGCCGGTAGTACCGCAAACAAAAACGTGTTTGGCATTGCTTGCAATAAACACGTTCTTTTTATTTGAAGATGTTCCAATATAAACTTTTTCTTCTGATTTCTTTTCGCCTTTATATGATGGCTTATCTAAAGCCTCTTTGTAATCTCGTTCAAAATCGAATACATCATCTTTGCTTGGCTTGCTTCCTAGTAGTTTGAACACTACCGCAAAGATCAGCGCGATCATCAGAATTGTAAATAAACTTGATATTTCTATTTCGGACATAGGATTTCCCCCAGTCGAATGATTTCTATACCAGAGTATTCATCCTGTAGGCTTCGCAGAAGGCTGAAAACCTTATTGTCGTTTGTGATCCACACTTGAACATCATAGTTTAGATAGTTATCGCGTACATTGCGCTCTAAGTTAACTTTCGCTTTTGGTGTTAGCTCAACCTCAACAGCGTATTTTGTATTTGCATGAGTGAATACAAAATCGGGATGATGTTTTCTCGTTCCGAAGCCATCACTAATATGTAGTTCCCGCTCACTCTCGACATCATTCAGCGAAATATTGTACTTTCTAAGAAAATATATCAAGCTATCTAAAACATGTATATCATGGGTGATCTGCTCAAGCCTTATTTTAGACTCTCGCTTGTTCGCGCTGATCAGCATTCGTCCTTTATGGGTTAAAGTATAAAGGTAAGGAATCCCATACAGTAACTTCCTTCGGTTTAAGTAACCCGCTTTAGTAAGAATCGCTAGTCTTCGGTCACAGACACGAGAAGAACTAAAAATTACGAAATCTTTAATGTGTCTGCCAAGACAAAATCTAAACCTATTCAAGAGTCTTAAAACTTCCCTATCTCTACCCGTTACTACCATTACATACCCCCTCTAAATTATTTCCCAACGCCCAGCCCCTCCCTAGTCTTCTTCTCACGTAGTGCGATTGGGGTATCGGGTGTTATTCGCAGAATCATAGCCGATACCCCAATCGCACAAGAGGGGCGTAACTATGGCGTTTGTTGGTTTGAAATCAAATTTTAACTATCTATATTCCTGTTCCGATATGATTAGAACGGTTTTGTATGTACTCGAAAGAACAGTATCTTCACAGAATTTTCATAACTAGCTACACAAAAAATAAGAGCCTTATAAAAAGCTCTTAGCAAACAAATTTTAATTATTAATACTATGTTAACATAGAGCGTGCCATTGCTTCATTCTTTGCTTTGTAGTATGTATCACTATCAAATGTTATTGGGTGCACAACAAGTTCCTCTGTTTCATAATCCTTTTCCATAATTAAAGAATATAAGTAGTCTTTTTTATCAATTGTAGTACATTCTATCAAATATCCTGTTTCTGCGAACCCAATATAATCGCCTGCTTTATCTGGCGTTTCTATAAAATCAATAGGTTCTGTTTGACCAGACTGTTTCAAATCATATATTTTCTGTAGCTTCATAGATGTTGGATGAGTATCTATACAAGCGTATGCCACAGGAATTTCTGCGCATGTCTGAGAACTAGGGATTGTTATTTTTTTAGTATTTGCTTCATGATCAACCCCGAAATTTTCTTTGTCAGTATACATTGAATATACATCTTTAATACCCATCGCTTTTATTCTAACCCCATTTTTATATTCAAAATCAATCTTTAAGTAAAGCGCATCAAGTGCAAAAATAGCATTCCTAGTATTCTTCGTTGTTTTAGGACACGCATTTACAAATAAATATCTTTCATTTTTGCCTTTAACTTTAATGCGAGTCAGAGTAGTCTTCCTTTTATACTTATCACTCGTAACATATCCTTCATAATCGGAGTTAACTATAAGGTTTTTTGTTCCCCATTCAGCATTTACTCCAGCATATACTTCAAACTTTTCTGGAAAAAGTTTTAATTCAGATAATGTTAGTATCGGTCTATTATCCTCTATCCTTATTTCATTAGCTTTCTTTCCTTCTTCTTTCACTCCCCTATAGTGCCAAAAAGCAATCATAACTCCAATAAACGCAATCATAGCACCAAAAATCGCAACTAACAGTGTAGCAGTTTCAATCGTAATCATCTTTTGTGTCCCTCTCCGTTCGATTTTTTATTCTAAATCTCATTTTATATGGTAGACAGTTAAAAATTTATCTAAAATAAAAACAACAACTATTGATTGCTGCCATTATTAATGTGAAGATTTTTTATTAATTTCGCGACAGTTTGTTCCTTTTTTGGAACTTCATTGATCCTATCCCAAATCTCAATCATCTCAATTATATCTGGATTTTCCAGAATTCTTACTACTTCAACAAACTCATCTATTTCATATGGGTGATTAATATTACACATTTTGATCATCTTGCTTCTCAATACATTATACATATCTTCACTAATCGGAACACCGTGAGGGTAAGAACCATACATCCCGACAAATCCACAGAACCTATATAGCTGTTGGTTTTTATCTGATAGAAAACGTCTTAACCAAAAACTTACTTTCCAATCTTTCTCACAACTTACTTGTGGTTTAATGGAAATCTCCTCTGCGCTATTATCTACTCTTGAGAAAAAACCTATTTCTACATCTAAGGATTTTGAATAATCTTGATTATAGCGCATTATCTTTTGGTCAATTCCATTCCTAAAAAATTTTGCCGAAGCCTCAATTCTACCAAACTTGCCATAGTTGATTTTAGAAATCATTACCTCATTTTTAGCTACATCCATAATTTTTGCCTCTTTAAGTGGTATTATGTCAAATTTATACTCTATAGTCAAGGAATATATTCAAGTACATATAAACAAACACCCTATCATAAAAATATATCAAGCTATAAAAAGGAGCTTGATTTTATGACGGCTAACAGTTATAATGCAATCAAAGTTATTATCGAGAATCCACCAACCAAAGAACAAGCTGATGCAAGAATAAAAAAACTAGCTGCATACCTCGAAAGATTTGGAATAATCCCCGAAGTACAAGCTAATTCTCTGTTTTATCAAATGCCATATGGGTGTCATATGGCTATATAAAAACTCTTTAATTTCCATATTTTATCAAATTAGGTAAGCTCCGCCGTATTGGGCTATAATTATTTTGGCAAGCGCAGGGTTGCACTTCTTTATCTTGACAGGGTACTCAAGTTTTTTCTCGTAAATCCACATTAGGATACCTCCCCTTCAAGCAGGTTGAAATTGCCCTCCTTGCTCCACGGCCATGGGTCATCCATCCATGTCCATACAGGCGCAGGGTTCTTTGAACGGTACGAGCATAGCGGCCCAAACAGGCGTTCAAAGTCGGCGCGTACTCTGTCGGCCTCGCATGCTACCGCGTTATATTCCTCGATGGCTTCGCGTTCTTGCGGGTGAGTATTTAAGAATAACGCCAAGTCTACCAGCATGAAGTCTAGGATGGTTAGCTGTTTAAGCAGCTCGTCACGATTATTGTGCAAATCATTGTGATGATGATTCAGTGTCTGCATTTCTTCCTCCTCTATCTGTGTCCTCGGCACGGAACATATGGTTTGAACAGTTCAGGAAATATTGTTCCTTTGCGAAGCCCAACCTCCGGCTTAAACAGTTCGCCAAAACCTTGCATCGGTATATATGCACGCGCAAGCTCCTTGTTTCCGCAGCGGCATTCACAACACACCTCTAAGGCATTTCGGCACATTTGCATATCATGAGTAATCTCAGACAAAATAATTCCTCCTTAGGCTTTCAAGTTCACTTAGATACATACTATTCTCCTGTGTATTAATTGCTACTGTAGCTGAGTTCAATTATACTTTTGCCCCCCACTCATGCAATCAATGAAATTGACTGCATGAGTGCCGCACCTGCACCTTACGCAAAACATAAGGTGCAGGTGCGGGGCGTTCGCCGGCAACCAAAAAAATCGGTTTCTAAGCTACGCTTTGGCCGATTTTTTTGGTTGCCGGCTCACTTGGAGGCAAAAAGAGGACGTCCGTTTGAGGACGCCCTAGAAGGAGGGGAATTTTTCTCGAAAACTCGAGAGGAAGAACTAAAATTCTTCAGTGCTGCAGTGAAGTTTCTCGAAACGATTAACCTCACTATATATTGAAGCTCGAATAGAGCTGACAAAACTAGAAATCTGTATCAATGTGCCTTTCAAGTACAACCGGTAAGTACATAAAGTCCGTTCCGTCTCGGATAATTCGCAGCTCTACAGTATCACCAATATTATGGCTTGTGATAATATAATGAAGAGCTTCCATTGTCATTATTAGTTCACCGTTAATGGCTGTTATGATATCACCGCGTTCCAAACCTGCTATATAAGCCGGAGAGCCGTTAAACACCGATATTACAAACACGCCTATTTCAAGCAGGCCGTACATCTCGGCAACTTCTCGCGGCACTGTACGTCCCTCGATACCGAGAAACGGACGATCCGATATTTCATTCATAATACGTGTGATTAACGGAACCGCAATATTAGACGTAATGCTGTAGCTAATACCTTCAACGCTATATGCCCTGGATATTCTGGCAGTATTTATTCCGATAACTTCGCCGTCCATATTGATAAGCGGTCCGCCGCTATTACCCGGATTTATCGATACAGTGGATTGGAGGACTGTATACTCTCGGCCGTCAACCATTATTTGCTGCTGCCCGGTCGATATCATACCGTTGGTGACTGTGTTCCCTCCGCCAAGCGCATTGCCTATTGCGATAACCGTCTGCCCAACTTGTACTTGGTCTGAATCTGCAAAGCGGGCAAGAGTCCAGTTTGTGAGGTTTGCCTCTTCAAATTCTTCTTTCTTTATCGAAATAACCGCAATATCTTCGTTAACGTCAATCCCAATAAACCGTGCTCTTACCGGATAGCTGTCCATTACGCTGACATGCACACTTCTGGCATTTTCAATCACATGAGCATTTGTTACAATATATAGCCGCTCATCGTCCTCGGCAAAGATAATTCCCGTGCCTGCTCCACCGGTCCTGCGTTCTGCATCATGCGCACTTGGCAGCCGAAGCGGCGATGCGTCTGAAGTGTCGTCGTAAGCTGCTCCTGTTATGCTGATTGCCGCAACCGCAGGCTCAACATGCGAAATCAACTCTACAATATGATTCGAAACCATCAGTGCCGAAACCATATAATCACTGACAAAGCTTGGTTGATCGACAGGTGCTATCCTAATTGGATGTATTGGCTGCAGCGGCTGAATTTCCATTACACTGCCGGTGTTCTCGGCATGCGCAGCTACGGCAGCCACATACCGTGATGCCTGCGCGCTTATATTATTGGAATCTGACGACATCAGTATCGAAACGCCTACGCCTATCAACACGCCGCCGACTATGCAAAATGCTGCGACCACTGCTGCAAAGCGTCCGGGCTTGAAAAAGCTCATGCCCGAATTGCGTTTCTTGCTGAGTATTGTCTCACTATAGAACGCTGTTCCGCACGGAGAGCCGGCCGGCTTTGCATCTGCCGTAATTCCGGCGTAAGCTTCGGTTTCTTTGCGTTCTTTTATGTTGTCAAAACTGCATGTCAACTCACCAACACTTTCAACCTCATCATCGTCCTGTTTTGCTTCTGCAAATGGCAGATATGCCGGCTGAAAATCTTCAGGCTCGTTACCACGCTTTTCTGTTTTTCCGATTTCATTGTTCCTGCTCATTCTCAATTCCCCTCATGGAAGGTATTGTATGGATTAGTATATCAAGCATTTTTGAATAAACTATGAACTAAATGTAAATATTTCTAATTTTACTGCAACAACTTTCTCCGTTATGCTGCCTTGGAGCAATGAGGGTCTCCGCGGCCGATTGTCTAAAGTCTGCCTCTTTTGTCGTTGCGGCGCACGCAGTGCGTTTTCCGCATCATGGAAAATTCTGACTTGCATTGCTAAACGCAAGCCGTAATAATTGCTCAAATGCGCCTAAAAGACACACAAATGTAACGCGAAATGCCGCCAACAGGCGTTGACAAACCCTATTACAGACATTATACTTAAACTTAGGGGACGCCCCTCTGTTTATTATGCTTGCACATCTTAGTAAACAATCGGCGTGTTGTACTCCTCTCGTCTGCCGCATAATGCAGATAATCCTGCTCGGTCGGCACTAAGCGCGTAAATATCTGTTGCACGAAGCTCCGCTTCGACAAGTTTTTGCGTATGTTCATCGAATTTGCCAAGGTGCTTGAGGTTCGAGACAAGCGGTATTCGCGAATGTTCTGCAATCTGCCCGAGAAGTGCTTGGCTCTCCTTACGGAAACCCAACACTCGCGCATATGAAGGCCCGTTCTTTTGAGCCGGAACAAAAACATCCTTGCGAACGTCTAACAGAATGTTGAGAAAACAACGCTTAATTTTGCTGAGTGTATACCTCTTCGTCTTGACTTGTGTAATGATATCATCGAGGTTAGCGTATTCACGTGAGAGGGATATAATCCTGTTCTCAAGCCCTTCAGATATTTCGGCAATCTCACGTAATTCACTTGCCTCGGAACTGCGAATTTTGTACTGAAAAGCATCGCTGAAATTGTTAAGTCTATGGAATGCTCCGGCTTGTTTCAGTATTTCAACGGCAAAATCCGGCATAAATGCAATACCTTCTTCAAAATTGCCGGCAAGCAGGCTCTTGCGTATCTCCGATGCACTGGCAAAACGCCCGGCACGTCCTCCGATATGCGGCACAGTACGTTCGACCGTCGTAACCGACATTTTTGAGCCAATCCGCGCAATAGCGTTGATATACTCTATCCCCAAAATGTTGTTAGGCCCTTCGATAAGCTTTGGGAAATCCGCAATGACTTCACCAAGTGCGCGAGCGCGAGCATTAGGGTACGATACACCACGCGCAAGTTCAGCTTTTATCGAATCCTTAAAGGTTTGAGGTTCATCCCGCAAAATCCGCGCTACAGTCTCGATATCAGCCAAATTTGCCTCAGTTCCGAACGCTATGCCGTCCACAACACCCAAGCTGTCGAGAAGACTCACGGCACCGGATGCAAAGTATCCTGCCGAACTCATGGCGTACATATGCGGCAGCTCTATCACCACATCTATTCCCGCGGCAAGTGCCATCTTCGTGCGGGCGTTCTTGTCCACAATTGCGGGTTCACCCCGCTGAACAAAGTTTCCGCTTAACACCGCAATGACATGGCTTGCGCCTGTTGCCTTACGCGCTTCATTAAGATGATACAAATGCCCATTATGAAACGGATTGTACTCCGCGATAATCCCGATTACTTTCATATATTACGCTCCTTGAAAACTATATACAGTGAATGATACCATGCTATAAGCAAATCGTCAAACTATCGAACAGTGTAACTGAAAAATTGTTATACTGTTGATATAGATGCCGCGCGGCGCATAAGTGCGCACTGCCGGCGGCAACACCTGCTGCATACAAGCACCACCGTCACTTATCAAACGCAAATACAATCCGAATCGAGGAGGAACAGTTATGTTCAATCGCAACGCATTTCTTAAAAAACTCACAGCCGTAGCCACAGTTGCAATTCTTCTGGCGGGTATATTCCCCACAACTGTTTTCGCAA
>Ga0136643_10000116_pt1 | contig 76835 bp, 85 predicted proteins | sample TergutLab28metaG_FD_96883 | JGI IMG/M metagenome (GOLD analysis project Ga0136643, IMG submission 96883) | Labiotermes labralis P1 segment gut microbial communities from Petit-Saut dam, French Guiana - Lab288 P1 (version 3) (version 3) | ecosystem: Host-associated > Arthropoda: Insects >... | reverse complement strand
GTCCACGTGGACATCCCGCTGCAGGCCTACTTCCGGATCAACACCGAGAACATGGGCCAGTTCGAGCGGACGCTGATCATCGTCGACGAGGACGCCTACGTCCACTACGTCGAGGGCTGCACCGCCCCGATCTACTCCAGCGACTCGCTGCACTCCGCGGTCGTCGAGATCGTGGTGAAGAAGGGCGGCCGCTGCCGCTACACGACCATCCAGAACTGGTCGAACAACGTCTACAACCTCGTCACCAAGCGCGCGACCTGCGAGGCCGGCGCGACGATGGAGTGGGTCGACGGCAACATCGGCTCCAAGGTGACGATGAAGTACCCCGCCGTCTACCTGATGGGTGAGCACGCCAAGGGCGAGACGCTCTCGATCGCCTTCGCGGGCGAGGGCCAGCACCAGGACGCCGGCGCCAAGATGGTGCACGCCGCTCCGCACACGAGCTCCAGCATCCTGAGCAAGTCGGTCGCGCGCGGCGGTGGCCGTACGTCGTACCGCGGGCTGATCCAGGTCAACGAGGGCGCGCACGGCTCGAAGTCGAACGTGCTGTGCGACGCGCTGCTGGTCGACCAGGTCAGCCGCTCCGACACCTATCCGTACGTCGACATCCGCGAGGACGACGTGTCCATGGGCCACGAGGCGTCCGTCTCGAAGGTCTCCGACGACCAGCTCTTCTACCTCATGTCACGCGGCATGGAGCAGGACGAGGCGATGGCGATGATCGTGCGCGGCTTCGTCGAGCCGATCGCCAAGGAGCTGCCGATGGAGTACGCCCTGGAGCTGAACCGACTGATCGAGCTGCAGATGGAGGGCGCTGTCGGATGACGGCCGAGGTTGTGGAGCAGGCGCTCGAGAAGGTCGAGTCGCACCTGCATCCGGAGGGTTCCTTCGACGTCGACGCCCACGAGGTGCCGACGGGTCGCGAGGAGATCTGGCGGTTCACCCCGCTCAAGCGCCTGCGCGGTCTCCACCAGGACGTGGAGTTCACCGGTGCGCTGAAGGCGACCCGTCAGACCGAGCCGGGCCTGACCGTCGAGACGGTGCCGACCGCGGACGTCCGCGGTGTCAGCGGCTTCGTGCCGACCGACCGGATCGCCGCGCGCGCCCTGTCGGCCGTCGCTGAGAGCACGCTGGTGACGGTGCCGGTCGAGGCCGACCTGGCCGAGCCGTTCATCGTCACGCTGACCGGCACCTCGGCCGACCCCGTCGCCGAGCACGTCGTGATCCGCGCGGGCCGTCACTCGCGGGCGACGGTGGTCCTGCGCTACGAGGGCACGGCCACGCTCGCCGACAACGTCGAGATCGTCGTCGAGGACGGCGCCCAGCTCACCGTGGTCTCGGTCGACGACTGGGCCGACGACGCGGTGCGGGCCGGCCACCGGCACATCAACGTGGGTCGCGACGCGCAGTTCAAGCACGTCGACATCACCTTCGGGGGCGACGTGGTGCGCAACGACACCACCGCCGAGTACGCCGGACCCGGCGGCTCGGTCGAGATGCTCGGTCTGTACTTCGCCGACGAGGGCCAGCACATCGAGCACCGCCTCTTCGTCGACCACACCGCGCCCAAGACCAAGAGCCACGTGGTCTACAAGGGCGCGCTCCAGGGTCAGGGCGCGCACACCGTGTGGATCGGCAACGTGCTGATCCGCAAGGAGGCCGAGGGCATCGAGACCTACGAGGAGAACCGCAACCTGGTCCTCTCCGACGGCTGCCAGGCCGACTCGGTGCCGAACCTCGAGATCGAGACCGGCGAGATCGAGGGCGCGGGTCACGCGTCCGCGACCGCGCGCTTCGACGACGAGCAGCTGTTCTACCTGCGCTCGCGCGGCATCTCCGAGAAGGAGGCGCAGCGGCTGGTGGTGCACGGCTTCTTCAACGACCTGATCCGTCAGGTCGGCGTGCCCGAGCTCGAGGAGAGCCTGGCCGCGACCGTCGAGGCCGAGCTGGCCAAGAACGTGGCGGGGGTCCTGTGAGCTTCGAGCGGGTGGCGGCGGTTGCCGACGTACCCGACGACGAGGGCATCAAGGTCACCGTCGACCGGTACGACGTCGTGCTCGCCCGTTGTGGCGAGGAGGTCCTGGCGCTCCAGGACCTCTGCTCGCACGCCGAGGTCGCCCTGTCGGAGGGCGAGGTCGAGGACTGCACGGTCGAGTGCTGGCTGCACGGCTCGCGATTCGACCTCCGCACCGGCAAGCCCACCGGACTTCCCGCGACCGAGCCGGTCGCCACCTTCCCTGTAGAGATCCGTGGTGAGGACGTCTACGTCGACACCACGACCACCCTGAACGGAGTCACCCCCGCATGAGCACCCTCGAGATCAAGGACCTCCAGGTCTCCGTGGACACCGAGGACGGTGCCAAGGAGATCCTCAAGGGCGTCACGCTGACCATCAAGTCCGGCGAGACGCACGCGATCATGGGCCCCAACGGGTCGGGCAAGTCGACCACGGCGTACTCCATCGCCGGCCACCCGAAGTACGACATCACCGGCGGCGAGGTGCTCCTCGACGGCGAGAACGTCCTGGAGATGAGCGTCGACGAGCGCGCCCGCGCCGGCCTCTTCCTGGCCATGCAGTACCCCGTCGAGGTGCCCGGCGTCTCGATGGCGAACTTCCTGCGCACCGCCAAGACCGCGCTCGACGGCGAGGCCCCCAAGCTGCGCACCTGGGTCAAGGACGTCAACGGCGCCCTGGACCGGATGAACCTCGACCCCGCGTTCTCGCAGCGCTCGGTCAACGAGGGCTTCTCCGGCGGTGAGAAGAAGCGCGCCGAGATCGCGCAGCTAGACGTGCTCGACCCGAAGTTCGCGATCCTCGACGAGATCGACTCCGGCCTCGACATCGACGCGCTGAAGGTCGTCTCCGACGGCATCAACGACTACGTCGCCCGCGAGGCCAAGGGCCTGCTGCTGATCACGCACTACACGCGGATCCTGCGCTACGTGAAGCCCGACGTCGTCCACGTCTTCGTCGACGGGCGGATCGCCGAGTCCGGCGGTCCCGAGCTGGCCGAGGAGCTCGAGGCGACCGGCTACGAGCGGTTCATCCCGGCCAAGGCCTAGGTCTCGAGCCGGTCGCTTCGCGACCTCCTCGACCCACGAGTGAGAAAGGTGGTGCAGATGAAGGGCTTGCTTCCGGAGCTGGAGGTCATCCGCAAGGACTTCCCGATCCTCGAGCGGCGACTGGCGGGCGACGTGCCGCTGGTCTACCTGGACAGCGCGAACACCTCGCAGAAGCCGCAGATCGTGATCGACACGATGGTCGACCACCTCGAGCGGCACAACGCGAACATCGCGCGCGCCATGCACCAGCTCGGCGCCGAGTCGACCGAGGCCTTCGAGGCCGCCCGCGACAAGGTGGCGGCCTTTATCGGAGCACCCGACCGCGACGAGGTGATCTTCACCAAGAACGCCTCGGAGGCGCTCAACCTGGTGGCGAGCACGGTGCCGCTGCGCGAGGGCGACCGTGTGGTGATCACCGAGATGGAGCACCACTCCAACATCGTCCCGTGGCAGCTGGCGACCCAGCGCTCCGGCGCGGAGCTGCGCTGGTTCGGGGTGACCGACGAGGGCCTGCTCGACACCTCGCACGTCGAGGAGCTGATCACCGAGCGCACCAAGGTCGTCTCGGTGACCTGGGTGTCGAACATGCTCGGCACGATCAACCCGATCGCGGCACTCGCCAAGCGTGCCCACGCCGTCGGCGCGCTCCTGGTCGTCGACGCCTCGCAGGCCGCGCCGCAGCTGCCCATCGACCTCGCGTCGATGCCCGCCGACGAGCGGCCCGACCTGCTCGCCTTCACCGGCCACAAGGTCGTCGGACCCACCGGCATCGGGGTGCTGTGGGGCTCGCGTGAGGTGCTGGACTCGCTCCCGCCGTTCCTGGGCGGTGGCGAGATGATCGCGACGGTGAGCATGGAGCGGTCGATGTACGCGCCGATCCCGCACAAGTTCGAGGCCGGCACCCCGCCGATCGTCGAGGCGGTCGGGCTGGGCGCGGCGGTCGAGTACCTCGGCCACATCGGCCTCGACGCGATCCACGCGCACGAGCAGGCCGTGACCGGCTACGCGCTCGACGGGCTGCGGAGCGTGAAGGGCCTCACGGTGCTCGGCCCGCTGGATCCGGCGCTGCGCGGGGGAGCGATCTCCTTCGAGCTCGAGGGCGTCCACCCGCACGACATCGCACAGGTGCTCGACAGCCGCGGCATCGCCGTCCGCGCCGGTCACCACTGCGCCAAGCCGGCACACGCCCGCTTCGGCGTACAGGCCTCCACGCGCATGTCGTCGTACCTCTACACGACGCCCGCGGAGATCGACGCCCTCGTCGAGGGTTTGGAATACACGCGCTCGTACTTCAAGTTGGACTGATGATGACTGCGACACCAGATCTGGATGCCCTCTACCAGGAGATCATCCTCGACCACTACAAGCACCCGCACGGCAAGGGGCTCCGCGACGAGTTCGAGGCCGAGGTGCACCACGTCAACCCGACCTGTGGCGACGAGATCACCCTGCGGGTTCACCTCGAGGACGGCGTGGTCGAGGACATCTCCTACGACTCGCTCGGCTGCTCGATCTCGCAGGCGTCCGCGTCGGTGCTCTACGACCTGCTCAAGGGCAAGAGCGTGGACGAGGCGATGGCGATCCACGCCAGCTTCCAGGAGCTGATGCAGGGCAAGGGTCAGCTCGAGCCGGACGAGGACGTCCTCGAGGACGGCATCGCCTTCGCCGGTGTCGCCAAGTTCCCCGCTCGCGTGAAGTGCGCACTACTCTCGTGGATGGCGTGGAAGGACGCGACCGCTCAATCCCTGGAGGGAAACGATGACTGAGTCCACCGCCGGCGCCACCACCGTCGACGACGTCACCGAGGCGATGAAGGACGTCGTCGACCCCGAGCTCGGCATCAACGTCGTCGACCTCGGGCTCGTCTACGGCGTGCACGTCGACGAGGGGTCGAACGTCGTGCTCGACATGACGCTCACCTCGGCCGCCTGCCCGCTCACCGACGTGATCACCGACCAGACCGAGGCCGCCCTCGAGGGCATGGCCAACGACGTCGCGATCAACTGGGTCTGGATGCCGCCGTGGGGTCCCGACAAGATCACCCCCGACGGCCGCGAGCAGCTCCGCGCACTCGGTTTCAACGTCTGATCCCTCGGGCATGCCCCCTGCATGAGCTGGGAGCAGTACGACCGGCCGGTCGTCGTACCCGACGAGGCGGCGATCGCCCGCTACTGGGGCGACCTCCGGGCGAGGATGAAGGCGACGTACGCCGCACCGCGGGCTACGACCTGGGGCACGGCCGAGGGCACGGGCTGGCACCCGTGGGTCGACGACCATCCCGAGACGGTCGCCTTCGGGACGACCCCCGAGGAGGTCGACGACGAGGTCGCGCTGCTCAGCGGCCGCGTGAAGACCGCGTGGTCGCGCCCGAAGGTGTTCTTCGACGGCATCGGCCCCGAGCGCACGGTGGGAGACATCGCGCTGGTGCTCGGTCGGGACGGCCGTCCGGCGCTCGCCGTGACCGTCGACGCGGTGAGCGTCGCCCGCTTCGGCGACGTGACCGAGGAGTACGCCGAGGCGGAGGCGCTCGGCGACTTCACGCTGGCCGACTGGCGGGCGGTCACCAACGCGCGGTTCGCTGCCGAGACCGGCCTCGAGCTGCGCGACGACGACCTGCTCTACCTGCTGCGGATCAGCGTGGTGTGAGCCTCAGCGGTACTTCGCGTCGGTGTAGGCGCGCAGCCTGCGCAGGAACCACCGGAACGCCAGGTCCGAGACCACACCGCTGATCGGCATGAGGTGGCGGCCCGGGCCGTCGACCGCCAACGCGAGGGTCCAGGTGAGTCGGCAGCCCTCGGCGGTCGGCTCGACGTCGTACCTCTCGGCGAATGCGCTGATCGACCGCTCCGACGCCTCGTTGAACCGGAAGGCCATCTGCGTGTGCGGCTCCCACACGAGGAACTCCTCGCTGCCGACCAGGCCGCCGAGCATCCGGACCGTGCGGGTCGTGCCGACGACCGGCGGCAGGGGAGAGGTCCACTCGACGTGGCGGATGACCTTGGCCCAGCGCGGCCACGCGTTGGCGTCGGCGAACACGTCGAAGAGCTGCTCCGGGGTGATCCGGAGGTCCACCGAGTTGCTGTAGCGGTGCTTCGCGGTGTCCACGAACTCCACGCCGACCTTCTCGCACTGGTGCATCGCCATGGCCTCAGACTAGAACACGTTCTTGTTCGACGGCGTTCGGGCGGGAGTAGGCGCGTGAGCACTACCGTGGCACCGTGACCGACCCGGCAGTGATCGAGATCAGTGGTCTGGTGAAGACCTTCGGTGCGTTCCGGGCGCTCGACGGCCTGGACCTGGCTGTCGCGCCCGGTGAGGTGCACGGCTTCCTCGGCCCGAACGGGGCCGGCAAGTCGACGACCATCCGGATCCTGCTCGGACTGCTCCGCAAGGACGCCGGCACGGTCCGGCTGCTCGGCGGCGACCCGTGGACCGACGCCGCCGCGCTGCACCGGCGCCTGGCGTACGTCCCGGGCGACGTGAGCCTGTGGCCGAACCTGTCCGGCGGCGAGATCGTGGACCTCCTGATCCGCATGCGCGGCGCCGATCCTCGGACGAGCAGACGCGACGAGATGGTCGAGCGGTTCGGGCTGGACACCACCAAGAAGGGCCGTGCCTACTCCAAGGGCAACCGGCAGAAGGTAGCGCTCGTCGCGGCGTTCGCGACCGACCCCGAGCTGTTGCTGCTCGACGAGCCGACGTCCGGGCTCGACCCGCTGATGGAGAAGGAGTTCAACGACTGCGTGGCCGAGCACACCGGCCGGGGTTCGACGGTCCTGCTGTCGAGCCACATCCTCAGCGAGGTCGAGCGTCTCGCGGACCGGGTGACGATCATCCGCGAGGGCCGTGTCGTCGAGACCGGCACGCTGCGCGACCTTCGCCACCTCCATCGCAGCAAGGTCGTCGCGATGGTCTCGGGTCCGGCGCCGGACCTGTCGCCGCTTCCCGGTGTGTACGACGCCGCCGTCGTGACCGGCGACGGCGGCACCCAGGTCACCTGCTCGGTCGAGCCCGAGGCGCTCGGCGAGGTGCTCAAGGCCCTCGGGGACGCGGGCATCGAGTCGCTGACGAGCACCCCGCCCAGCCTCGAGGAGCTCTTCCTCGACGCCTACCGGGGCGAGCAGGACGTGCCGCGATGAGCACGCTGACCGGCACCGGGCTGCTGGTGCGGCTCGACCTGCGCCGCGACCGGATCCTCGCGCCGGTGTGGATCGCGGTGCTGCTGATGATGACGATCGCGTCGGCGGCCGCGACTCCGAGCCTGTACAAGACCCAGGCCGAGCTGGTCCGGGCGGCGGACGCCATCAACAGCAGCCCCGCGATCGTCGCGCTCTACGGCCCGATCCTCGACCCCACGAGCAAAGGGGAGGTGGCCATGACGAAGATGACGGTGCTCTACGCGCTCTTCGCGGCCGTCTTCTTCGTGGTCGTGGTCCGTCGCCACACCCGGGTCGAGGAGGAGAGCGGCCGCACCGAGCTGGTCGGAGGCACGGCGGTCGGCCGTGACGCACCGCTGGCCGCCGCGATCCTGTCCGCGCTGGTCTGGGCGGTCGTCCTCGCCGTACTGGTGGCGCTGGGCAACATCGCCTCAGGCCTCGACTCCGTCGGCTCGATCGCGTTCGGCCTGATGTGGCTCGGGGTGGCCCTCGTCGCCATCGGCATCGGCGCGGTGACCGCGCAGGTCGCGGCGAGCGCCCGCACCTGCGCGTCCTGGGCGGCCGCGATCCTCGGCCTGCTCTACGTCCTGCGTGCCGCCGGCGACACCGGCCCGACCTGGCTGAGCTGGTGCAGCCCGTTCGGCTGGAACACCCAGCTCCGGGCCTGGTCCGGTCCACGCTGGTGGCTGCTGCTCGCGTACGTCGCCGTCGCCGCGGCTCTGGTGGCCGCGGCGATCGTTCTGCGCGCCCGCCGGGACCTCGGGTCGGGATTGATCGCGGCGCGGCCCGGTCCGGCGTACGGCTCGGCGCGGCTGGACGGTGCCCTCGCCCTCGTGGTCAAGCTGCACGCGACGCCGTTGGTGCTCTGGACCCTCGCGCTGGCCGTCATGGGCGTGCTGTTCGGCGCGATCACGCCGACGCTGAACGACTTCCTGGACACGGTGGCCGCCCAACAGATGCTCGACAAGCTCGGCGGCGCGCTGATCGCCGCGATCTTGTCGGTCATCGCGATCCTGATCGGATACTTCGCGTCGACGGTGTTCTCCCATGCGTCGCGCGACGAGGCCGAGGGCCGGGCCGAGCTCGTGCTCGCGACCGCCACGTCGCGCACCCGCTGGGCCGGTGCGTACGCCGCCCTCGGCCTGGCCGGCGTCGTCTGGCTGCTGGCCGTCACCGGGGTCGGCCTCTGGATCGGGTACGCCGTCGCCGACGGCCCCGGCATCGGCAACCTGGTCGTCGCCGCGCTCGCCTGGGCGCCCGCGGTGTGGGTCGTCGCGGCGCTGGGGCTGCTCTCTCTCGCGCTGCGCCCCTCGCTCGCGGCGCTCGTCTGGGTCTGGCCGGCGATCTTCTTCGTGTTCACGACCGTCGCGGAGCTGTTCGAGGCGCCCGGCTGGCTGCTCGGCATCTCGCCGTACCGTCACGTCCCGCAGCTGCCCGCCGACTCCTGGTCGTGGCCGGCCGAGCTCGGCCTGACCGCAGTGGCCGCGGTCGTCCTTGTTGCCGCGTGGTGGCGCTTCCAGGGGCGCGATCTCGGCTAGTGGGTTCTCGTTATAGATATTCGTTGCAAAATGACTAGAATGAGATACATGCCAGCACGAAGCCCGGAGGTCGGTACCAGCCAGCAGGACGCGCTCCAGCGGCTCGGCGCGCGCATCAAGGACCGCCGTCGCCAGCTCGGCCTCTCGGCCGCGACCTGCGCCGAGGCGGCCGGTCTCTCGCGGGTCACCCTGCATCGCATCGAGGCCGGCAACGCGTCGGTGACGATCGGCGCGTACCTGAACGTGATCACGGCGCTCGGGCTCACGCTGACCATCCCGATCGTGGACGACCCGGCAGGTGACGGCGTCCGCACCGTGCGCGTCGGCGACTATCCCGGGCTGCGCTCGCTCGCATGGCAGACCGGCGCGGGCACCGAGATCACCGAGACGGAGGCGCTCAACCTCTACGAGCGCGGCTGGCGGCACCTCGATCGGAGCGTCCTGGACGACGACGAGAGGCTCTTCATCCAGCACCTCGCCGACGTCTACAGCCACGGGAAGCTCCTTGTTTAGGCGGCCGCACCACCAGCGGATCGGGCGGCTCCTCGAAGGTCTCGACGCGGACCTGCTGGCCGCTCATCACTGCTGGTTCGGCGGCGGCACCGCGATCGTGCTGGAACATGACGAGTACCGCGAGTCGGTCGACGTCGACTTCCTCGTCTCGGACCTGTCGGGCTATCGACAGCTCCGGGATGTCGTGCGCAAGGACGGCTTCGTGGGCCTCGCCACCAAGGATGTGGAGGTCGCTCGGCAGCCGACCGCGGACAAGTACGGCATCCGCGGTCTGCTGGTCGTCGACGGCACACGGATCAAGGTCGAGATCCTGCACGAGGGTCGCATCGCGCTCGACGTACCGGGCCCGGAGCGCGCCATCTGCGGCGTACGCACGCTGGCGCCGATCGACCAGGTCGCCAGCAAGCTGCTGGCGAACGACGACCGCTGGGCCGACACGAGTGTGTTCAGCCGTGACCTCATCGATCTCGCCATGATGTGTCCAGACGGCATGGCGCTGGATGGTGGAGTGGCCAAGGCGGTCGAGGCCTACGGCAGCTCGGTCAGGGAGAGTCTCGACGCCGCCGTCGGCCGGTTCCGTGACCGCCCGCACCTTCTCGACAGCTGCATCGAGGCGCTGTCGATCGACGCACCGCGGGCTGCGGTCTGGCGCGACATCCGTGAGGTGGCTGATCGCGTCTCCGCGATCCTCGGCTGAACGTGCGCTAGTTTCCGAGCATGTGGCAGCCCGAGCCCGAGTGGGTGGCGCTCCCCGGTGGCACCGGGACGTCCACCGTCGGTCTGTGGCGTGCGGCGCTCGGCGACCGGCCGGTGGTGATCAAGCGGCTGGCGGCGCCGCTGCCCGGCGACCCGGTCGAGCTGGGGGAGCCGGACCAGGTCGGCTACTGGCGTCGTGAGGCGGACGTGCTGCTCACGGGCCTGACCGCGACCACGCCGGGCCTGCGCGCGGGCGCGGCCTCGGTGGAGGAGGACCACGAGGGCATCACGATCGTGCGGGACTGGGTCGAGGACGCCGCGTCGAGCGGTCTGTTCCTGGCGATGGCGCTCGGGCGCTTCGCGGGCGCGGACGTCCCCAGGCCGCGCTTCCTCGCCCGTCACATGCTGCGCGACCGCGTCGCCCGGGTCGATCGCGCGGGCGGCTGGCCCACCCTCGCCCGTACGACGGTCGCAGACGTCGCCGACCACCTGTGGCGCCAGCGCGAGCGACTGCTCGACCTGGTCGAGGCGCTTCCCCAGGTCCCGCAGCACGGCGACCCGACGGCGGCGAACCTCCCCGGCCGCGAGGGCGACGACGCGACCGCGATCGACTGGGGCACGCTCGGCACCGGGCCGGTCGGGGGCGACCTCGGCTACCTCTCGCTGTCGGCGCGCGAGGAGGTCGAGCCGCTGCTCGACGCCTACCTCCTCGGCCTGCCGGCCGGGTTCGACCGTGACGACGTCGTCCTCGGTGCGCAGGTCGTCGCGGTCTACACGGCCCTGTCTCGGGCGGAGTGGGCGCTCGCCCGCGTCGCGGGCGGCCAGGGCGCGCTCGCGTCGAAGTACCGCCATCCGGCGGTCGCCCCGCACCTGCGGGCGCTCCAGCGCACGTTCCCGATGATGGAGGAGCTGCTCAGGCTCTGACCGGCCTGCGGTCGCAGGTCAGCCGACCGACGCCGGGTCGCTCAGGTTCCGTGCGCCGAACGTGTCGCACCTGCCGAGGTCGCCGGAGGTGTCGCCGTAGCCGGTGCTGAACCACGCCATCCGCTGCTGCGAGGTGCCGTGGGTGAAGGAGCCCTGGTCGACGCTGCCGCTCATCCGCTTCTGGATGTAGTCGTCACCGACCTCGCCCGCGGCCGTGACGGCCTGCTGGACGTCGCCGCGCGTGATGGAGTCGAAGATGTCGACGCCGGAGGAGTCCTTGGTGTCGGACGCGGCGTTGGCCCACATGCCGGCGTAGCAGTCGGCCTGCAGCTCCAGGCGCACCGAGTCGCTGTCCGGGCCCTGCCGGGTGTGGACCTTGCTCATCGTGCCGAGGAGGTCCTGGATGTGGTGGCCGTACTCGTGGGCGACGACGTAGGCACGCACGAAGCCGGTCGGGTCGATCCCGAGCTGCCGCGCGACGGTGCTGTAGAACGCCTCGTCGAGGTAGATGTCGCCGTCGCCGGAGCAGTAGAACGGGCCGACGTCGGTGGTCGCGCTGCCGCAGCCGCCGGTCTGGACCTGCCCCTCGAACGTGACCACGGCCTTCTCCGGCGAGAAGCTCGTGCCCTCCGCCCGGAGCCGGCGCGCGAGGTCCGGCTGCTTGGACCAGTAGTCGTAGAGGGAGTTCTCGTAGGCCACCAGGCTGCACGGGATCTGCACCCTCGGGTTGGAGGAGTTGGCGTCCGCGCCGGTCCTGCACTGCGAGTAGTCGGCGGAGTAGCCGCCCTGGGTCGCGAGCCGCGCCGACGTCAGCTGCGATCCGCCGCCGCTGCTGCTGCCGAGCACCTGGATGAGGACGTAGACGACCACCACGATGACGCCGACGACACCACCGCCACCCGCGATGTGCGGGACGCCGATGCCGCCCCCGCCGATGCCGCCGCCGCGGCCTCCACCGCCACCGCCGACCTCGCGCATGCGGGACGTGTCGAGCCGAGCCTTCGGGTTGAACCGCACCATGGGTCGGGATCGTAGGGCACGACGACGGCTGCGAGGTGTACGCCGGGTGCGCGGATGTGTGTCGAGCCGTGCCGGCGTGGGACCATGGTGCGGTCATGATCCAGGTGCACCAGCTCGAGGTCAGGGTCGGTGCCCGCCTCCTCATGGAGAACGTCAGCTTCCGCGTCGGCGCCGGCGACAAGGTCGGCCTGGTCGGCCGCAACGGCGCAGGCAAGACCACGCTCACCAAGGTGCTGGCCGGCGACGTCCTCCCGGCGTCGGGCTCGGTCAACAACACCGGTGAGATCGGCTACCTCCCGCAGGACCCGCGCGTCGGCGACCCCGAGACGATCACCCGCGACCGGATCCTGTCCGCGCGCGGCCTCGACGACGCCGTACGACGGATGCGGGACGCCGAGGTGCAGATGGCGTCCGACGACCCGGACGTGCGCGACAAGGCGTTCCGCCGCTTCCAGCGCGCGCAGGACGAGCTCGACGCGGGCGGCGGGTACGCCGCCGAGACCGAGGCGCTGCAGATCGCGCAGAGCCTGGGCATCGCCGACCGCCTGATGGACCAGCCGCTCGGCACGTTGTCGGGCGGTCAGCGTCGCCGCGTGGAGCTCGCGCGGATCCTGTTCTCCAGCGCCGAGGTGCTGATCCTCGACGAGCCGACCAACCACCTCGACGCCGACTCGATCAACTGGCTGCGCGACTGGATGAAGTCCTACCGCGGCGGCTTCATCGTGATCTCCCACGACAACAACCTGCTCGAGGAGACCGTGAACAAGGTCTTCCACCTCGACGCCAACCGTGGGGTCATCGACATCTACAACATGGGCTGGAAGAACTACCTGACCCAGCGCGAGACCGACGAGGCCCGGCGCAAGCGCGAGATGATGAACGCGCAGAACAAGGCCAAGACGCTCACCGACCAGGCCAACAAGATGCGGGCCAAGGCGACCAAGGCGAGCGCCGCCCAGCAGATGCTCAAGCGTGCCGAGAAGCTGATGGACGGCATCGAGGGGGAGCGCCAGAGCGACAAGGTCGCGGCGATCAAGTTCCCCACGCCGGCGCCCTGCGGCCGCACCCCGCTGAGGGCCCACGACCTCTCCCGCTCGTACGGCGGGCTCGAGGTCTTCACCGCCGTCGACCTGGCCATCGACAAGGGCTCGCGGGTCGTGATCCTCGGCCTCAACGGCGCCGGCAAGACCACGATGCTGCGCATCCTCGCCGGCGTCGACGAGCCGGACACCGGCGAGGTGGCGCCCGGCCACGGGCTCAAGATCGGCTACTACGCCCAGGAGCACGAGACGCTCGACGTCGGCCGCACCGTGCTCGAGAACATGCAGTCGGCGGCGCCCGCGCTCACCGACACCGAGGCGCGCTCGGTGCTCGGGTCGTTCCTCTTCAGCGGCGACGACGTGCACAAGCCGGCGGGCGTGCTGTCCGGCGGCGAGAAGACGCGACTCGCGCTGGCCTCGCTCGTCGTGTCCGCGGCCAACGTGCTGCTGCTCGACGAGCCGACGAACAACCTCGACCCCGCCTCGCGGGAGGAGGTCCTCAACGCGATCCGTCGCTACGAGGGCGCGATCGTGCTCGTCACCCACGACGAGGGTGCCGTGCACGCCCTCGAGCCCGACCGGGTGCTGATCCTGCCCGACGGCGTCGAGGACCTCTGGAGCGCCGAGTACGCCGACCTGGTGGCGCTCGCCTGATCCGTCGTCAGTCCGCGGCGGCCCTGAGCGGGCTCATCCGGGCCGCACGGATGCTCGGGCCGACCGCGGCGAGCAGCCCGACGAGCACCGCGACGACCAGGAAGGCGCCCAGGCGGCCGATCGGCACCGCGAGCGTGGTCAGGTCGCTGGCGAGCGAGCGCTGCAGCAGCACGCCGACGAGCACGCCCAGGCCGAGCCCGAGCACCGAGCCGAGGAGCGCGATCGCGACCGCCTCGAGGGTCACCATGCGGCGTACCTGTGCGCGGCTCATGCCGACCGCGCGCAGCAGGCCGAGCTCGCGGGTGCGCTCCAGCACGCTCAGGCTCAGGGTGTTCACGATGCCGAGCACGGCGATCACGATGGCGAGCGCCAGCAGTCCGTAGATCAGGTAGACCATCTGGTTCACGCGGTGGTGGAGCTGGTCGGAGAACTCCTGCTTGTCCGACACCGCGACGTACGGCGCCGACGCGGCCGCCCTCTCGAGCTCGGGCCGGACCCGCGCGACGCCGGCCCCCGGCGCGAGGTCGACGTGCAGCACGTTGTCCTGGCGTCGTACGCCGGCGTGGGCGAGCGCGCGGAGCGGCACCATCACCTGGGGCGCGGCCGTGGCGTCGCCGAAGATGCCGGTCACGCGGAGCTGGAGCGTCTGCGTCGCGGTCGGTGTGGTGGCGGTCCGGTGGGCATGCCGGGAGACCTCCTGGGGTGTGGTGCCGATCGGTCGCATGACGATCGCCTGGCCGACACGCAGGTCGTGGTCGTCGGCGAACGAGCGGCTGACCACCGCTGAGTCGGGCGAGAGCCGGCCGCTGCCGGCGCCGATGGTCAGTCCCTGCGCGTCCAGGTAGTCGCCGTCGACCCCGACGAGCTCGGTCGGGCCGCCGTCGTACAGCGCTGCGACGTCCTGCTCGCGGGAGACCGAGGCGACGCCGGCGACCCTCTCCATCCGGTCGCCGACCGCGACCGGGAACGGCAGCCGGTCGTGCCCCTCCACCCGGAAGTCGCTGGTGAAGCGCTGGTCGACCGAGGTGTCGATGGTCGCGTTCAGCGATGCGGCGAGCACGGCGATCGTCGAGACCAGCGCGAGCCCGATCAGCAGCGCCGAGGCGGTCGCGCCGGTGCGGCGCGGGTCCCGGGCGGCGTTCTCGCCGGCGAGCCGCCCGGCCACCCCGAACACCAGCCCGTACGCCGACCGGCAGACCCAGAGCACCGGTCGGCCGAGCGTCGGGGCGAGCGCGGCCAGGCTCACGATCCAGACGACGCCGGCCACGCCGACCCAGGCGGCCGGGTTGCCGGGGCGCGGGTCGACGTCGCCGACCCCGACGTACGCGCAGCCGACGCCGAGCAGCACGCCCAGGATCGCCAGGCAGACCCGGGTGAGCGACGGCCTCGTCGGACCCGCCTGCTCCGAGCGGAGCGCGGCCAGCGGCGCGATCCGTCCGGCCCTCCGCGCCGGCACGTACGACGCCACGACCGTCATCACGATGCCGACGACGTAGCCGGCGACGACCGACCCGTGGGTGAGAACGAGGTGGCCGTCGCCGATGTGGAGGCCGAACCTGCCGAGCGCGGCCGCGAGGAGGCGGGCCAGCAGGCGGCCGACGACCAGCCCGATCGTCGAGGACACCACGCCCACGAGGATCGCCTCGAGCAGGACCGAGCCCCTGACCTGGCGGCGTGATGCGCCGAGGGTTCGCAGCAGCGCGAGCTCGCGGGTGCGCTGCGCGACGAGGATCGTGAAGGTGTTGGCGATGATGAAGCCGCTGACGACCACGGCGATGATCGCGAAGACCAGCAGGAAGGTCGACAGCGCGTCGAGGAAGCCGCCGATCAGGTCCTGGGTCTCCTGGGCGACGTCGTGCCCGGTGACCGCCTGGTAGCCCGCCGGGAGCAGCGCCTGGACGGCGTCGACGAGCTGCTGCTGACTCACCCCGGGCGCGGCGGTGAGCGCGATCCGGTTGTAGGCGCTGCGCCCGCCGAGGAGGAGTTCCTGGGCGCCTCGGGTGCTGAGCACGACGAGGGTCGCGCCCGCCGTACCGCCGCCGGTGAGCTGTGCGGTGCCGACGAGCCTGACCCGGTGCTGGGCCGTGCCGGGGCCGAGCAGCCGGACCTCGTCGCCGAGCCGGTAGTGGGCGTCCCTGACCGACGTCTGGTCCAGGGTGACCTCGTCGGGCGCGGCCGGCCACCGGCCGGACGTCAGCTGCAGCGTGTGGCCGCCGGACATGTTCGGCGCGTCGTCGTGGGTGGTCGTGATGGTCGGTGCGCCACCGCCTCCGACGGCGGTGCCGTCGGCACGCAGGAGCGTCATGCCGAGGCCCTGGACCTGGCCGTCGGCGCGGGCCACCTGGGGCAGCGAGTCGATGCGGCGTACGAGCGCCTGGTCGAGCGGCGCGCCCGGTGCCGCTGCGGCGCCGAGGCCCTGGTCGGTGCCGCTGCGGACCAGGCCGTCGGGGGTGGAGCCGTCAACGATGTTGTCGAACGTCGCCGAGAGAGCGTGGCTGAAGACCATGACACCGGCGAGGAACCCGACGCCGAGCGTGACCGCGAGCATGCTCATCAGCAGGCGGAGGGGCCGGGCGCGCAGAGCGCGCAGGGTGAGGGAGAGCATCAGCGGGCGGCCAGGTGGGCGAGGATCTGCTCGCGGTCGGGGTGGTCGAGGTCATCGACGACCCGCCCGTCGCGCATCATCACCACCCGGTCGCAGTACGCCGCCGCGACCGGGTCGTGCGTGACCATCACGACCGTCCGCCCGAACTCGTCGACGCTGCGGCGCAGGAAGGTCAGGACCTCGGTGCCGGAGGCGCTGTCGAGGTTGCCGGTGGGCTCGTCGGCGAAGACGATCGCCGGACGCGCGAGCAGCGCCCGGGCGCACGCCACGCGCTGCTGCTGCCCGCCGGACAGCTCGGCCGGCCGGTGCCGCAGGCGCTCACGCAGCCCGAGGGTGTCGACGACGGTGTCGAACCACGCCTTGTCCGGCTTGCGGCCGGCCAGGCGCAGCGGCAGCCGGATGTTCTGCTCGGCGGTGAGCGTCGGCACGAGGTTGAAGGACTGGAAGACGAAGCCGATCTGGTCGCGACGCACCCGGGTGAGCTTCCTGTCGCTCAGCCGGCCGAGGTCGTGGCCCGCGACCTCGACGGTCCCGCTGTCCGGGCTGTCGAGCGCCGCGAGGCAGTGCATGAGCGTGGACTTGCCGGAGCCCGACGGCCCCATGACGGCCGTGAACCGCCCGGACTCGATGTCCAGGTCGATCCCGTCGAGGGCGAGCACCGCCGCGTCGTCGGACCCGTACGACTTGCGAAGCCCCTGGGCCCGCGCGGCGAGCTGAGTGTTCGTCACATCGGACACCTTGCCATGGCAGTGTGTTCCACATGGGCGCACGACCGGGGCAGTACGTCGGAGCGATCGACCAGGGGACCACCAGCACCCGGTTCATGGTCTTCGACCACGACGGCGCGGAGGTCGCACGCCACCAGCTCGAGCACGAGCAGATCCTGCCCCGCGCGGGCTGGGTCGAGCACAACGCCATCGAGATCTGGGAGCGCACGACCGCCGTCGTCCGCACGGCCATGGCCCGGGCGAAGCTGCAGGCCGACGACCTGGTCGCCATCGGCATCACCAACCAGCGCGAGACCACCATCGTGTGGGACCGGCACACCGGCCGCCCGCTGCACGCAGCGATCGTCTGGCAGGACACCCGCTCCGACGCCATCACCGCGGCGCTGGACAGCGACGGGCGGGGCGACGTGATCCGGCACAAGGCGGGGCTGCCGCCCGCGCCGTACTTCTCGGGCGGCAAGCTGCAGTGGCTGCTGGAGAACGTCGAGGGCCTGCGCGAGGCCGGCGAGCGCGGCGATGCCCTCTTCGGTACGCCGGACAGCTGGCTGCTGTGGAACCTCACCGGAGGGTCCGACGGCGGGGTGCACCTCACCGACGTCACCAACGCAGGCCGCACCATGCTGATGGACCTCGAGACCCTCGACTGGGACGACGAGCTGCTCGAGATCTTCGGGGTGCCGCGCGCGATGCTTCCGGGGATCCGGGAGTCGTCGGCGGTCGCTCCGTTCGGCACCACCCGCAAGGAGGGGCCGTTCGAGGGCGAGGTGCCGATCACGGGCATCCTCGGCGACCAGCAGGCGGCCACCGTCGGGCAGGTCTGCTTCGAGGCGGGCGAGGCCAAGAACACCTACGGCACCGGCAACTTCCTGCTCCTCAACACCGGCACCGAGATCGTCCGCTCGAAGGCCGGTCTGCTGACCACGCCGGCGTACAAGCTGGGGGACGAGCCGTGCGTCTACGCGCTCGAGGGCTCGATCGCGGTCACGGGCTCGGCCGTGCAGTGGCTGCGCGACCAGCTCGGCATCATCAGCGGGGCGGGGGAGTCGGAGTCGCTGGCGCGGCAGGTCGAGGACAACGGCGGGGTCTGCTTCGTTCCCGCGTTCTCCGGCTTGTTCGCGCCCTACTGGCGCTCCGACGCGCGCGGCGCGATCGTCGGGCTCTCGCGCTTCAACACCAACGCACACCTGGCGCGTGCGACGCTCGAGGCGATCTGCTACCAGTCGCGCGACGTCGTCGATGCCATGACGGCCGACTCCGGGGTGCGGCTGGAGGTGCTCAAGGTCGACGGCGGCGTCACCCTCAACGAGCTGTGCATGCAGATCCAGGCCGACGTGCTGGGCGTGCCGGTCAGCCGGCCCGTCGTACCGGAGACGACCGCGCTGGGGGCGGCGTACGCCGCGGGGCTGTCGGTCGGCTTCTGGTCGTCGACCGACGAGCTGCGCCGCAACTGGCGCGAGGACAAGCGCTGGACACCGGAGTGGGACGAGACCCGGCGCGAGAACGGGTACTCCCAGTGGAAGAAGGCCGTTCAGCGCACGCTGAACTGGGTCGAGATCTGACCGACTGACTCCCAGGGGGATCGATGCAACCTGCCGCCCTGTCGCCGCGAGCCCGCGCCAGCGCGCTCCGCGGGCTCGAGAGGCAGCACCTCGACGTGCTCGTGATCGGTGGCGGCGTGGTCGGCTCGGGCGCCGCCCTCGACGCCGCCACGCGCGGTCTCGCCGTGGGGCTCGTCGAGGCGCGCGACTTCGCGTCCGGCACGTCCTCGCGCTCCTCCAAGCTGGTCCACGGCGGCCTGCGCTACCTGGAGATGATGGACTTCCGGCTCGTCGCCGAAGCCCTCAAGGAGCGCGGCCTGCTGATGCAGCGGCTCGCCCCGCACCTGGTGCGACCCGTGCCGTTCCTCTACCCGCTCACCGGTCGCGGCTGGGAGCGTTGGTACGCCGGCAGCGGCGTCGCGCTCTACGACGCGATGTCGAGGACGAGCGGCTACGGCCAGTCCACGCCGCTGCACAAGCACCTCACCCGGACCGGCGCGCGCCGGATGTTCCCGTCGTTGCGCAAGGACGCGCTGGTCGGCGCGATCCGCTACTACGACGCTCAGGTCGACGACGCCCGGCACACGATGTTCCTGGCCCGCACCGCCGCGACGTACGGCGCCTCGGTCGCCTCCCGCACCCGCGTCGTCGGCCTGCTGAAGGAGAGCGAGCGGGTCGTGGGTGCCCGGGTCGTGGACCTGGAGACCGGCCGCGAGTTCGAGGTGCGCGCCTCGCAGGTCATCAACGCCACCGGCGTGTGGACCGACGAGACGCAGGCGATGGCGCGTGAGCGCGGGCAGTTCCACGTGCGGGCGTCCAAGGGCATCCACCTGGTCGTGCCTCGCGACCGCATCCGCGGCGAGACCGGCCTGATCCTGCGCACCGAGAAGTCGGTGCTCTTCGTGATCCCGTGGAAGCGGCACTGGATCATCGGCACCACCGACACGGACTGGGAGCTGTCCAAGGATCATCCCGCCGCCAGCTCCAGCGACATCGACTACCTCCTCGCGCACGTCAACGGCGTGCTCGAGGTCCCGCTCACCCGCGACGACGTCGAGGGCGTGTACGCCGGCCTCCGCCCGCTCCTCGCCGGCGAGGACGCCGCCACCTCGAAGCTGTCGCGCGAGCACGCGGTCGCCCACTCCGTGCCGGGGCTCGTCGTCGTGGCGGGCGGGAAGTACACGACGTACCGGGTGATGGCGGCGGATGCCGTCGACGAGGCGGTGCACGGGCTGGAGTCGCTGCAGGGGCGCCACGTCGGTGGATGCGTGACCGACCAGGTCCCGCTCGTCGGTGCCGACGGCTACCAGGCGCTCTGGAACCAGCGCCGCTCGCTCGCAGCGTCCTCCGGCCTGGCGGTCAACCGCGTCGAGCACCTGCTGGAGCGCTACGGCTCGCTCACCCTCGAGCTGCTCGACCTGATCGCGGCCGAGCCGGACCTCAAGGAGCCGCTGCCCGGCGCCGAGGACTACCTCTGCGCCGAGGCGGTGTACGCCGTCACCCACGAGGGCGCCCGCCACCTCGACGACGTGCTCACCCGCCGGCTGCGGGTCTCGTTCGAGACCTTCGACCGGGGCGCCGTCGCCGCGCCGTACGTCGCCGACCTGGTGCGCGGCCACCTCGGCTGGGACACCGACCAGCACACCCGCGAGCTTCAGCACTACCTGAAGCGGATCGAGGCCGAGCGCGAGAGCCAGCGGCAGCCCGACGACCTCACCGCCGACGCCGCACGCAAGGGTGCGCCGGACGTCGTACCGATCACGCAGGTGGAGGCGTCGGCGGTGGCCGACTGATCCCGTGGCGGACCGGTGACGCAGGCGCTAGCGTGTGCGCTGACCGTGACCCGGACCAGGGAGGTGAGACCCGTGACCATCGTCGATGTTCCCACGTGGGTGCTCCCCGGATCCGTCACGGAGCGCGCGGCCTGAGGCCGCCGGGAGTGCCCGTCACGAGAGGCATTCCCATGACCACCCTGAATCCTGCCGATCTCCGCACGCTCTCCCGCGAGACGTCCGACGGAGTCACCACCACCGAGCTCGTCCTCGGCGACGTCACCGCCGTGCTCTGGTCGCCCGAGGACGCCGAGCCCGGTACGCCGCTGGTCCTGCTGTGCCACAGCGGCGGACGCCACCGTCACCACCCGTCCATGACCGGCCGCGCCCGGCGGCTGACCGAGGCCGGGATGCGCGCCTGCGCGCTCGACATCGTCGGCCACGGCGGCCGCCCCCGCACGCCGTACGACGAGGAGGCGGTCGCGCTGATCCACGCGGCAGGCGGGCCGGCGAGCCCGTCGGGCCGATCGTCGAGCGCTACAACGCCGATCTCGCCGATCGTACGGTGCCGGAGTGGCGGGCCCTGCAGGCCGGGCTCCTCGCACTGCCCGAGATCGGGGAGGCGCCCGTCGGCTACTGGGGCATCACGCTCGGCACCGCCGTCGGCGTACCGCTCATCGCGGCCGAGCCCCTCATCCGCGCCGCCGCACTGGGTCTGTTCTGGCCGTCGACCCTGCTCGACGCCGCCCGACGGGTCACCATCCCCGTCGAGCTCGCCTTCCAGCGCGACGACGAGGAGATCCCGTTCGCCGGCGGCCTCGAGCTGTACGACGCCCTCGGCTCCGCCGAGAAGTCGCTCCACGTCAACGCGGGCCGGCACATGGCCTTCCCGAGGTTCGAGGCCGACTCCGCCGTCCGGTTCTTCGAGCGGCACCTCGGCGGTGTCGATGGTTGAGCAGCCTGGCCCGGTGGGCCTCGGCTTGCGCGCCGCGTCGGTTGCGACCGACAGCAGTTACGGGAAGAGTGGCCTCCGGTCGGGCGCCGTTGCCGCTCGCCGACGGCATACTGCTGGGCAACCGCCATCACCACCGCGCCCACGACACCCACTACGAGACCGAACGACTCGCGTCCGGCGACCTCAGGTTCCACCGCCGCAGCTGAGACCTCGACAAAGCCCGTTGAACCATCGGCCGTGTCGGTCGGCCGGCGTTACTAGGCTCGGTGCCATGGATCTCGAGCTGCGTGATCGTGTGTACGTCGTCACGGGCGGCACCCGCGGCCTCGGCCGGGCGACGGCCGAGGCTCTCGTGGCGGACGGTGCCCGGGTCGTCGTGTCCCGGCGCGACCCGGAGTCCGTGGCCGACACCGTGATGGCGCTGGTCGAGTCGACCGGCGAGGACGTCGCGATCGGGGTGCCGGCGGACAACGCCGATCCGGACACGCCCGCCTCGCTCATCGCTGCCGCGCGCGACAGGTGGGGGCGCTTGGACGGTGCGCTGATCAGCGTCGGCGGGCCGCCCGCAGGGCCGGTGTTGGCGACGGCCGACGAGGACTGGACCAGCGCGTTCGGGTCGGTGTTCCTGGGCGCGGTGCGGCTGGGGCGCGAGATCGGTGCGGCGCTCGGCGACGGGGGAGCGCTGGCGTTCGTGCTGTCGACGAGCGTGAAGCAGCCGATCGACAACCTCGCGATCTCCAATGGGCTGCGGCCCGGTCTGGCGATGGTCGCGAAGGGTCTCGCCGACGAGCTCGGGCCGGCGGGCGTCCGCGTCAACGGGCTGTTGCCGGGGCGCGTCGAGACCGGTCGGGTCGCCGAGCTCGACGCGAGCACCCCGGATCCGGCAGCGGCGCGCGCGGCGTACGAGGCTCGGATCCCGCTGCGCCGCTACGGCCGCCCGGCGGAGTTCGGGCGCGTCGCGGCGTTCCTGCTCTCGCCGGCCGCATCCTTCGTCTCCGGGGTCATGCTGCCCGTCGACGGCGGGATGTCACGGGGTCTCTGAGGGCTGCCGATCGGGCGTCGGTGTACGACGACCGGCCTGTCGGCCGCGCTCGGCCTCGGCGTCGGCAGCGGCCGCCGCGGCACGGCGACGTGCGGCGCGGTTGCCGTTGTTGCGCTCGTCCCAGGCGAGGTAGATGAATCCCCCCGCGCCGAGGATGCCGAAGAACCACCACTGCAGGCCGTAGAAGAAGTGCGGGCCGTTGGACAGGTCGGGCATGTCGTCGCGGCCCAGCTTCTTGGCCGGCCCGGGGGACTCGGACTTGAGCTGCACGAAGCCGCCGTAGGTCTGCATGCCGAGGGCCTGGCCGATCGCGGTGCTCGAGATCGCGCGCACGGAGTGGTCGGCGACCTCGGTGCTGCTGCCGGACCCGTCCTGGCGCACCCAGCCGACGATCGTGACCTTGCCGGTCGGGGGCGGCGGGATCTTGCTCAGCGGCGGCTCCGGGTTGTCGCTGGCGAACCATCCGCGGTTGACCAGCAGCACGTTGCCGTTCGACATCTTCAGGGGCACGACGACGTTGGCCCCGGGGTCGCCCTCGTCGTCGGTCTGGTAGCGCACGATGATGCTGCTGGCGGGGTCGTACGTGCCGGTGGCCTTGACGACCGTCCACTCCTGGAGGTCCCCGACGGGCCGGCCGGGAGCGAGCACGTCCGAGACGGGCTTCGGCGACTGGCGGTAGTTGGCGCGGATGATGGCGTTCTCGTGCTTGGTGTTCTGGAGCCGGTCGAACTGCCAGCCGCCGAGCCACCAGCACGCGTAGGCGAGCACGATGATGGCGAGGAAGAACAGCACCCAGCGGCGGGACAGCAGGAACCGCCAGGATTGGGGCCCGTCGGACGATGTCACGCAACAAAGGTAGGCGGCGTGCCTAGACTTGCTGCATGCAGGGGCTCCCACTGGTCGACCGTTTCGGTCGCGTCGCGACAGATCTGCGGGTCTCGCTGACCGACCGCTGCAACCTGCGCTGCACCTACTGCATGCCCGCCGAGGGCCTCGACTGGATGCCGCGCGACGACCAGCTCACCGACGACGAGGTCGTCCGGCTCATCGGTGTCGCGGTGGGTGAGCTGGGCGTCCGCGAGGTGCGCTTCACCGGTGGCGAGCCCCTCGTACGACGAGGCCTGGTCGACATCGTGCGCCGGGTCCGAGCGCTCGACCCGGGCGTGGAGATGTCGGTGACCACCAACGGCCTGGGCCTGGACCGCACCGCGGCCGCGCTGGCCGAGGCGGGCCTGGACAGGGTCAATGTGTCGCTGGACACGGTGCGCCCCGACACCTTCGCCGAGATCACCCGCCGCGACCGGTTCGACGACGTCGTGGCGGGCCTCGAGGCCGCCGAGGCAGCAGGTCTCGGACCGATCAAGGTCAACGCGGTGCTGTTGCGCGGCGTCAACGACGACCAGGCACCCGAGCTGCTGGGCTGGTGCGTCGACCGCGGCTACCAGCTGCGCTTCATCGAGCAGATGCCTCTGGACGCCCAGCACGGCTGGTCGCGCGACCGGATGGTGACGGCCGACGAGATCTTCGAGCGGCTGGCGGCCCAGTTCGCCCTGGCGCCGGCCTCCGAGCCGCGGGGGAGCGCACCGGCCGAGCTGTTCACCGTCGACGGCGGTCCGGCCACCGTCGGTGTGATCGCGTCGGTCACGCGTCCGTTCTGCGGCGACTGCGACCGCACCCGCCTGACCGCGGACGGCCAGATCCGCAACTGCCTGTTCGCCCGTGAGGAGTCCGACCTCCGCACCGCGCTCCGCACCGGAGCCGACGACGGCGAGCTGGCCGAGCGGTGGCTCAAGGCCATGTGGGGCAAGGCGGCCGGCCACGGGATCGACGACCCCAGCTTCCTGCAGCCCGACCGGCCGATGTCCGCGATCGGCGGCTGAGCCGCCGATCGGTCCTGCTAGGGCGTGTGCGTCACCGTCTCCTTGAGGAAGCCGCGCGCGCCGAGGAACGCCTCCAGCGACTCCCGGTGGGCCTCGCACGCGAGCCACCTCTTGCGCCGGTCCGGCGTGTGCAGCTTCGGGTTGTTCCAGAGCAGCTGCCACACGGCGGGCTCACGACACCCCTTGGCCGAGCAGACGTCAGGCTCCATCCGGGCCCTCGTCGTCGTCGCCGTCGTCGTCCGCCTCGTCGAGCTCGCGGTAGGGCGAGACGCCGTTGACCAGGCCCATGGTGTCCTGGCGCGAGTCGTTGGCGTTGGCCATCACGACGGCGAAGTACGGGAGGATCAGCGCGGCGCCGATCAGGATCGGCCACAGCCAGTTGACGTGGTAGGCGCCGGAGATCACCGCGCCCACGAAGCAGAGCGCGCGGATGCTCATCGACACGAGGTAGCGACGCTGCCGACGCGCGAGGTCGGCGGCCGGGCCGGAGCCCGCTGTGGTGATCCGGATGGCACCGGAGTCCGATCGCGCCATAGGTCGATCCTACGGCGGCGTACGACGACGGACGAGGGCAGTGCCGATAGGGTCGATCCATGTCCAACCGCACCTATCGCGTCACCGAGATCGTCGGCACCTCGCCCGACGGGATCGACCAGGCAGTCCGCAACGGCATCGAGCGCACCGGCCAGACCCTGCGCCACGTCGACTGGTTCGAGATCACCCAGGTCCGCGGCCAGGTCAAGGACGGCGTCGTCTCCCACTTCCAGGTGGGGATGAAGGTCGGCTTCCGGCTCGAGGACGACGAGTAGGGCCTAGCGGCACTAGGCCGTGTTGGTAAAGCCCCGGCCTGCTGCGCGCCGCGCTGTACGCACTCCGGCGGCGTTGCCAGCGCTCAACAGGCGCCCGGCCTGCGCATCGGCGCCTTGCCGGCGCACGCACATCGCGACGCTCGCGACGGCCCCGGCTTTACCAACGCGGCCTAGTCCCAACGGGTCTGCCGAGGGCCGGTCGCCGCCGCATACGCTCTGTCCGTGGAGAGAGCACACACGCTGGTGGTGATCCGGCATGCCAAGGCGGAGGACTACGCGGCCGACGACCATGCCCGTCACCTGACCGACAGCGGGATCGCCGCTGCCGACGATGCCGGTCGATGGCTCGCCTCGAGCGGCGTGTCCGCCGACGCGGCGTACGTCTCGGCGGCGACGCGCACGCGTGAGACCTGGGCACGGCTCGCCGGCGCGGCCGGCTGGTCGGTCGAGCCGGAGTACGACGACGCGCTCTACGCCACCGACGAGGACGGCGTGCTCGAGATCGTGTGCCGCACGGACGAGGCGGTCGGAACGCTCGTGGTCGTCGGCCACAACCCGTCGATCGGGGTGCTGGCGCAGATCCTGGACGACGGCGAGGGCGCGGCCGACGTCACCGAGCGGCTGGTGAGCGGCTACCCGACGGCCGGCGTGCTGGTCCTCGACGTGCCGGGCCCGTGGGCCGCGCTGGCGCCGATGGGCGCGCGCCCGCGCGCCTTCCACGTCGGCAGGGGCTGACCGCCCGACCGCGCGACTGGCTGGCCGTCGGTCAGATCGGCGGCGCCGGGGTCACGACCCCCGCCTCGCGGTCGGCCGCCTCGATGTCCTCGCGGCTGATGCCGAGGAGATACATGATGGTGTCGAGGTAGGGCACGTTCAGCGAGGTGTCGGCGGCCTCGCGCACGACCGGCCGGGCGTTGTAGGCGATGCCGAGCCCGGCTGCCGCGAGCATGTCGAGGTCGTTGGCGCCGTCGCCGATCGCGATCGTCGCGGCCTCGGGCACGCCGAGGTCGGCGGCGAACTCCCGCAGCGCTCGCGCCTTGCCGGCACGGTCGACGACCTCGCCGACGACCCGGCCGCTGAGCCTGCCGTCGACGACCTCGAGGGTGTTGGCGCGGGCGCGGTGGATCCCGAGGTCGGCCGCGAGGCGGTCGGTGATCTGGCTGAACCCGCCGGAGACGATCGCGAACCGGTAGCCGAGCCGGCGCAGGATGCGCACCAGGGTGCGGGCGCCCGGGTTCACCACGATCTGGCCGTACACCTCGTCGAGCACCCGCTCGTCGAGGCCCTCCAGCAATGCCACCCGCTCGCGGAGCGACTCAGCGAAGTCGAGCTCGCCGCGCATGGCCCGCTCGGTGATCTCGGCGACCTGCGCGCCGAACCCCGCGTGTGCGGCGAGCATCTCGATGACCTCACCCTCGATGAGCGTGGAGTCGACGTCCATCACGATCAGCCGCATGCCGTGGCGCAGCAGCGACGCCGGCTGGACCGCCACGTCGATGCCCTGGCGGGCGGCCTCCTTCGCCAGCGAGGTCCGCAGGCGTGCGGGCTCGATGCCGGAGACGTCCATCTCGATCGCGGTGACGGGGTAGCGCGCCATCCGCTCGATGCGGTCGATGTTGCCGCCCGCATCGGCGATGCGGCCGGCGACGGCGCCCATCGCCGCGGCCTTGAGCGGCGCGCCGATGACGGTGACGTGCGCGCGGCCGCCCGCACGGCTGCGGTTGTCGCCCGAGCCCTGCTCGATCTCCACGGCCATGCCGAGATCGGTCATGGCGGTCTCGATCGTCGTGCGCAGCCGTCGGCTGTCGTGGGGGGCGGTCACGAGGACGGCGAGCACGAGGCGTCGTCGTACGACGATCTGCTCGATGTCGACCACGGCCACGCCCGCCTGGGCGAGGACGTCGAAGATCGCGGAGGTCACGCCGGGGCGGTCCTTGCCCGTGACGGTGATCAGCAGGGTGTCGTTCATCGCGCCGAAGAGTATCGGGGTGGCCAGCCGTCGGGGGAGAAGGCCGCGGTCAGGGCGAGGCGGGCCGCCCGGTCCAGCGGGTCGAGCGCCTCGCGCCGGCGCGCCATCTCTCCGGCGCTCACGGCCGCCCCGTCGTCGGACGAGGCCAGCTCGACCACCTGCCACATCCGCAGGGCCCGCCCCGCGAGGTCCACGCACCGGGGAGGTACGCCGGGCGGCGCGTGCAGCCGCTCGCTCGCCCGCAGGTCGATCAGCTCGTCGGCGATCTCGGGCCGCCAGCGCCCCACGTCGAGCGCGGCCAGGTCTCGCGCGGCGGTCAGCAGCGCCGAGCGGAGCCCGCGGTCGGCCTCGCCCAGGTCCGGTGGCGGCCTCCGGTGCGCGGAGTAAGGCGTCCACTCGACCGCCCGCCCGACGGCGCCGGGCACCAGCCCGGCGCCGGCCCCGAGCAGGAGCACCGCCTCGCCGGCGTCGATCGCGGCAGTGCTGAGGTCGCGTGGCCCGCGCAGGCCGACCGGGTCGCCGGCCGCGGGGAACACCGCGGCGATCGCCGACGCCCCCGCGGACCGCTGCCGCGCGAGGTAGGGCACCAGCCCCGGCTCGTCCCCGACGACCACGTGCGCGACGTCGGCGCCGAGCACCGCGTCGAGCAGCTCGTCGGGGCCGATCGCGCCGTCCAGCCAGGCCGTTCCCCACCAGGCGAGGCGCGCCGAGACCGGCAGCGCGTCGTACCGGCTGCTCACGTGCTGCTCCCCGTTCTCATCGCCGTGGAGATTAGAGGATGCGGGCGCGTGATGGGCGACGTGGAGCAGGCGACCCTCGCCCTGCATCCTGTTAGTAGGGTTGCGTGCATGTCAGCCGTACTGGAGCTCGCCGACGTCAGCGTGCGACGGGGCGGCGCCAGCCTCCTCGACCGGGTGAGCTGGGTCGTCCGCGAGGGCGAGCGGTGGGTCATCCTCGGCGCGAACGGCGCCGGGAAGACCACCCTGATGCAGGTCGCCGCCACCCAGATGCACCCGACCGCGGGTGCGGTCGGCATCCTCGGCGAGCTGCTCGGCACCGTCGACGTCTTCGAGCTGCGTCCCCGGATCGGCGTGACTAGCGCGGCCATCGCTGAGCGGATCCCGCGCGACGAGACCGTGCGCGACCTCATCGTCTCGGCGTCGTACGCCGTGCTGGGGCGCTGGCGCGAGGAGTACGACGACCTCGACCACGCGCGTGCCGGGGACCTCATGCGCGAGGTCGGCATCGAGCGGCTGGCCGACCGGACCTTCGGCACGCTGTCCGAGGGGGAGCGCAAGCGGGTGCAGATCGCGCGGGCGCTGATGACCGACCCCGAGCTGCTGCTGCTCGACGAGCCCGCCGCGGGCCTGGACCTCGGCGGACGTGAGGACCTCGTCTCGACGCTGTCCGTGCTCGCCTACGACCCGGGCTCGCCCGCGACCGTCGTCGTCTCCCACCACGTCGAGGAGATTCCGCCGGGCTTCACCCACGTCCTGATGCTGTGCCAGGGCCGTGTCGTCGCCTCCGGGCCGCTCGAGGAGACCATGTCGGCGGAGGCTCTCTCGGCCACGTTCGGCATGCCGCTGGCGCTGTCCCACCAGGACGGTCGGTACGCCGCCCGCCGGCGTCAGCACCGCATCTGACGCCTGCTGCCGCAACCCCGGTTTCTCCCGGCACCCGCGGGGATAGGCTTCGAGCATGCACTGGATGAGCGACCACCACTGGGAGGTCTGGCTCGGCATCTCGATCCTGCTCCTCGTGGGCGAGATGTGCACGCTCGACCTGATCATGGGCATGCTCGCGGTCGGCGGCCTCGCCGGCATGCTGACCGCGATGCTGAGCGGCTCCTGGGTCGTCCAGGGCGTCGTCGCCGCCGTCGTCGCCCTGGCCATGCTGGCCGTCGTGCGGCCCTCGCTGGCGCGCACCCTGCACAGCGGTCCGGAGATCGCGACCGGCAACGCGAGGGTGATCGGCATGCGCGGCAAGGTCGTGGAGCCGGTCGGCCCGATGCAGACCGGCCGGATCGCGATCGACGGCGAGTTCTGGACCGCCAGCGCCGACGCCGAGCTTCCGATCGGCCTGACCGTCGAGGTCGTCGAGATCCGTGGGGCGACCGCGCACGTGCGGCCGGCCGAGGCCTCCGAGTTCGAGCAGTACCACCCACCCAAGGAGATCTGATGATCTACGTCATCCTGCTCGCCATCGTCTTCATCTTCGTGGTGGTGGTGCTGGCCAAGACGGTCCGCGTCGTGCCCCAGGCACGTGCGGGCGTCGTCGAGCGCTTCGGCAAGTACAAGCAGACCCTGCCGGCCGGCCTGAACTTCGTGGTGCCCTTCATCGACAAGGTGCGCTACATGATCGACCTGCGCGAGCAGGTCGTGAGCTTCCCGCCGCAGCCGGTGATCACCGAGGACAACCTCTCGGTCGACATCGACACGGTCATCTACTTCCGCGTGACCGACCCGATCGCGGCGACGTACGAGATCGCCAACTACATCTCCGCGATCGAGCAGCTCACCATGACCACGCTGCGCAACATCATCGGTGGCATGGACCTCGAGCAGACGCTGACCAGCCGCGACCAGGTCAACTCGGGCCTGCGGGGCGTGCTGGACGAGGCCACCGGCAAGTGGGGCATCCGCGTCAACCGCGTCGAGGTCAAGTGCATCGACCCGCCGGGCTCCATCAAGGACGCCATGGAGAAGCAGATGCGGGCCGACCGTGACAAGCGCGCGCTGATCCTGTCCGCCGAGGGTCAGCGGCAGTCGGCGATCCTCACCGCGGAGGGCAACAAGCAGTCCGCGATCCTCAACGCCGAGGGTGACAAGGAGTCGCGGATCCTCCGCGCGCAGGCCGACCGCGAGGCCCAGATCCTGCAGGCCCAGGGTGAGGGACAGGCCATCCAGACCGTCTTCCAGGCGATCCACGACGGCCGCCCGGACCAGTCGCTGCTGGCCTACCAGTACCTCCAGATGATGCCGCGCATCGCCAAGGGCGACGCCAACAAGATGTGGATCATCCCGAGCGAGTTCGGCGAGGCGCTGAAGGGCCTCGGCACGGCCATCGGCAGCGTCCCGGGCGTGCCGCAGGAGACCGAGGGCCCGCGGGTGCGCGTCGACATGGGCCCGAGCGAGCCGCAGCTGCCCGACGACCGCGAGGTCGCGTCCACGCAGGCCGCGGTCGAGCAGGCCATCAAGGAGGCCGAGGACGCGGCCCATCCCGGCCGCGAGGCCAGCGCGCTGCCGACCGAGTCGGACACGCCGGCTCCCGGTGCGACCTCGGACGACACGGGCGAGACGGGCGACACGGGTGAGGGCGACACGGGCGGGGCGACCGGCCCGGAGGCTCCGTGAGCGAGCGTCCCTTCGGGGACGAGCCCACACAGCCGGGAGGTACGCCGGGTGGCGGTCCGACGTACCAGCCGTATCCGCCGCCGGGCGGCTACCCGGCGCCGCAGCCCGAGCCCTACCCGGCCGGGGCGCTCTACCAGGCTCCACAGCCGACGAACGGACTCGCGATCGCCTCGATGGTCACCGGGATCGTCTGCGTGGCTGCGGCGTTCGCGCTGTGCGGCGTCGGCGGCATCCTCGGGATCGTGCCGGCCATCATGGGCCACGTCGCCCGCGGCCAGATCAGGCGCGACAACCAGGCCGGGGACGGCTTCGCCCTCGCCGGCGTGATCATCGGCTGGATCTCGTTCGTGGTCGCGCTGATCGCGATCGTGGTGTTCGTCGTGATCCTCGGCGCGATGTTCTCGCCGTTCTACGACTCGCCCGGCAGCGGAGGGCGCGGAGTCTCGGTCTGACCGAGGTCAGGCGCCCTTGGCAGCCTTGCGGCCGCCCGCGAGGCCGCGTGCGCCGGAGAGCACCGCGAAGCCCGCGACGGCCACGAGCCCGGCACCGGCGGCGAGGCCGAGCCGCTTCGACCTGAGCTCGATGACCCCGGTCGCGGCGTCGGTGCCGTCGACCGCCATCCCGACCAGGGTCAGGTTGCGCCGGGTCGAGCCGCGCGACACCAGCGTGACGGCGCCGAGGGCCGTCTCACGTGCACCGAACAGGCGCGTCAGGTACGCCGCCTGCGGGTTGGCCGCGGCGGAGACGCCGAACATCCGCGCGGTCAGATCGGGCGCGACCAGTGCGCAGATGCCGATGACGATGCGGCCCAGGGAGATGCCGGTCACAGGATCCATGGCCGCACCCTAGCGGGCCCTCGGGCGGGACGGCGCGCGCGGCGCGACAGTCAGTCGACGTACGCGCCGAGCCAGCGCGCGATCTCGTCGTACACGCGGTCGCGGGCGGGCCTGCGCGAGAGGACCACGTCGTGGATGGCGCCGGGCACTGCGACGTAGGTGACGTGGCGGCCGATGGCGGTCGCCCAGCGCCGGATCTGGCGCACGTCGAGCACGATGTCGGTGGTGAAGACGTCCTCGCCCATCGCCTTGGGCGCGCTGGAGCGGTCCGAGGAGAGCACGAGCACGGGACAGTCGACGTCGAGGCCGGCCTGCAGCTGGGCGTGCCCCGCGCGGATCGCGGCGAGCCAGCCGAAGCGCACGGGGAAGGACCCGAGCGGCTTCCAGTCGAGGTTGAACTCCCACTCGCCGTCGTGGTCCTTGTGCAGCCCGCGTGCGTAGAAGCCGGACACGTCGCGGGTCAGCTCGCGCATCGGCGCGCGCTTGCCGGCCTGGGCGAGCGCGAGGTTGGCCGGACGCGAGCGCATCCAGGCCGGCCCCTGCAGGTCGAGCCAGGGGGAGTTGAGGAGAACCCCCTCGAGGCCCTCGGGCCTCCTCGCCTCGGCCCACAGCGGCACGATCAGGCCGCCGGTGGAGTGGGCGGCGATGATGACGCGGGTGTGACCGTCGCGCTTCGTGATGCGCTCCCAGGCGGCGTCCAGCTCCTCGAAGTACGCCGACAGGTCGGCCACGTAGGTGCCGGACTGGTGGTCGCGCAGCGACCGGCCGTACTTGCGCAGGTCCAGGGCGTACATGTCGTGGCCGCGGTCGATCCACCACTCGGCGTACTCGGTCTGGAAGAAGTAGTCCGAGAAGCCGTGGACGTGCAGGACGGCGCGGTCGGTCGGCGCCGCCGCGGACCGGCTGACGAGCGTGGCGACGACCTCGCCCTCGAAGTCGGCCGCGAGGTCGATCGTCTCGGCCAGCCACGGCTCGCCGAGGACGTCGGTGGTGATCGTGGGACCGGGCTCGCTGCTCACGAGGGAAGTCTGCCACCTGCGTCGGCGCGCCAACTGCCCCGCCGGCGCTCGGCCGTCAGGCTCCGGGCCGGACGAGCCTCTAGCCTCCGGGGTGTGACCTCTCCGCCGAGCCTCGACCACCTGGCTGCCCTGACCGTGCTGTCTGGACGCACGTGGCACGCCGAGCCGCTGGTGCACGGGCGAGTCGAGCCGGTCGTGCGCGTGACCACCACCGACGACGTCGCGCCGCCGCTCGACCTGGTCGTACGGCGGGTGGGCCCGGCGCGCGGCGTCGACCTGGACGACGAGGGCCCGGCGACGGTCGCGGCCGCCGCGCTGGGGGTGGGCCCCGCGGTCGTGGAGTGGCGGCCGGAGGATCGCCTGCTCGCCGTCGAGCACGTCACGGGGCGGATGGTCACCCGCTCGGACCTGCTCCAGCCCGAGCCGCTGGCGCGGCTGTGCACCGCTCTCCGCCGGCTGCACGCCGCACCGGAGCCGTTCGGCCAGGACCTCGACCTGTTCGCCGAGGCCCGTCGCCACCCGGCGCTGGTGGGCGACCGGCTGCTGGCCGAGCTCGAGTCGGCCCTCGGCGCGCATCCGGAGGGTTCGGCGCCGTGCCACAACGACGTCGTGCCGGGGAACTTCCTTGACGACGGCGAGCGGATCTGGCTGGTCGACTTCGAGTACGCCGGCAACATCGCGCCGTCGGCCGAGCTGGCCTGTCTCGTGGTCGGCGCCGAGCTGGGGACCGCCGACATCCCGACCATCGCCGCGGCGTACGACGGCGAGGCGACCCCGTTGCGGGTCGCGCGGATCGCGCTCTGGCGCGTCGTGCAGCTCGTGCTGTGGAGCGAGTGGGCGCGCGCGGTGGCCAGCAAGAGCTGGGCGGACCGGCTGTCGGCCGCGCGCGACGAGGCGGTCGCCGACCCGGCCCTGCGCTCCTGGCTCGACGAGGTACGTCGTGGCTGACAGCCCGCGCCCGTCGTACGGTCCCTCGCTGCGGCCGTGGCACTTCGTGCTGGCGCTCGGCTGGCTGGCCCGGGCGTCGGGCTGCTGGTGGCGGGCGGGGTGCTCGGGCCGGCGTACGACCACAGCCACGGCCTGGTGATCGTCCTGGTCGTCGCCATCGACGTGGTGGCGCTGCTCGCGCCGGTGCTGGCGCTGCCACGGCGTCGGCCTGCCTCCGGTTGAGCGGCCTTCACGGTTCTTCAGCGGTGTGGCAGTGGGCGGAGGCCGTCGCCCTTAAGGTCTGCACATGACCGAAGCCGCAGCGCCCGAGGAGACGCTGGCGGCGATGCGAGCCCGGCTGCAGGAGCAGTGCCGCGTGCCGCCACTGCCGACCGACTGGGAGTGGGCGTCGGCGATGGTCTCCGCGGAGGGCCTCGACTTCGGCGGCGACTTCTTCGTCGCCGCGCCCCTGCAGACCTCGGAGGGGCCGGGCCTGCAGATGGTGCTGGTCGATGTGTGCGGCAACGGTGCGAAGGCGCTGCCGGCGGCGACGCGGCTCGCGGACACGATCCGGGGCCTCGTTGCCACCCAGCCGTACGACGGCGTCATGCCGGCCGTGAGCGCGCACCTGAACGCGTTGGAGGACCCCGAGGCGTTCGCGACCGCCTGCCAGGTGGTGCTCAGCTTCACGACCGGCCGCTACGAGATCCGCAGCGCGGGCCACCCACCCGTGCTGCGCTGGGACTCGGCCGCGGGGGAGTGGAGCATCGACTCCGCGCGGGGCATGGCGCTCGGCATCCAGGACTCCCCGGAGCTGCACCACAGCGCCGGCACCCTCGCGCCCGACGAGGGCCTGCTGTTCTACACCGACGGCGTCGTGGAGACCCGCACGTCGGACTTCGACGAGGGCGTCGAGTGGCTGCGCGACGTTGCCCGTAGCGAGCTGCGGCAGGGGTGGCCGGGACTGGCGGGCCGGCTCCTGGCGGACGTCACCCAGGGTGCGGACGACCGGGCGGTGCTGGTCCTGAGGCGGTGCCGCGGAATATAGTTGACATGTCACCAGTTGGGCCGGATGAACCCAGCGAAGGGAGCGCGTCAATGCAGATCGGAATCTTCAGCGTCGGAGACGTCACCGCCGATCCGACCACCGGACGGACCCCGTCCGAGCACGAGCGGATCAAGGCGCAGGTCGCGATCGCCAAGAAGGCCGAGGACATCGGGCTCGACGTGTTCGCGACGGGCGAGCACCACAACCCGCCGTTCATCGCGTCCAACCCGACGGCGACGCTCGCCTACATCGGCGCCCAGACCGAGCGCATCGTGCTGTCGACGGCGACGACCTTGATCACGACGACCGACCCGGTCCTGATCGCCGAGGACTACGCGAAGATCCAGCACCTGCTCGACGGCCGTGTCGACCTGATGATGGGCCGCGGCAACACCGGCCCGGTCTACCCCTGGTTCGGCAAGGACATCCGCCAGGGCATCAACCTCGCGATCGAGAACTACGCCCTGCTGCGCCGCCTGTGGAGCGAGGACGTCGTGAGCTGGGAGGGCCGCTTCCGGACGCCGCTGCAGGGCTACACCTCCACCCCGCGGCCGCTCGACGGCGTCGCGCCGTTCGTGTGGCACGGCTCGATCCGCAGCCCCGAGATCGCCGAGCAGGCGGCTTACTACGGCGACGGCTTCTTCCACAACCACATCTTCTGGCCCGCCTCGCACACCGCGCAGATGGTCGGTCTCTACCGCCAGCGCTGGGAGCACTACGGCCACGGCCCCGCGGACACCGCGATCGTCGGCCTCGGCGGGCAGTTCTTCATGCGCCGCAACAGCCAGGACGCGGTCGACGAGTTCCGGCCGTACTTCGACAACGCGCCGGTCTACGGCCACGGCCCCTCGCTGGAGGACTTCACGGCACAGACGCCGCTGACCGTCGGCTCGCCGCAGCAGGTCCTCGAGCGCACCCTCTCGTTCCGGGAGTACGCCGGCGACTACCTGCGTCAGCTCTTCCTGCTCGACCATGCCGGGCTGCCGCTCAAGACCGTGCTCGAGCAGCTGGACCTGCTCGGCGAGATCCTGCCCGAGATGCGCAAGGGTTTCGCCGAGGGCCGACCGTCGCACGTCCCCGACGCGCCGACGCACGCCTCACTGGTCGCCGCGGCGACCGCGGCCGAAGCGGCGATCGCAGGGGGTGAGGAGTCGTGACCGGCGTCGTGGTGGTCTCGGCGGGGCTGTCGGTCCCGTCCTCGACCAGGCTGCTGGCGGACCAGCTGGGCACGGCCGTCGAGAGGGCGGTCTCGGCCCGGGGCGCCGCGGTGGAGGTCGAGCACGTCGAGCTGCGCCCGCTGGCGCACTCCCTCGCCGACAGCATGCTGTCCGGGTTCGCCTCGGGCGACCTCGCCGCGGCGATCGCCAAGGTCGCCCGGGCGGACGCGCTCGTCGCGGTGACCCCGGTGTTCGCGGCGCCGTGCTCGGGGCTGTTCAAGACGTTCTTCGACGTCCTGGAGCAGGGCGTCCTGGACGGCAGGCCGGTGCTCGTAGCGGCGACGGCGGGCACCGCCCGCCACAGCCTGGTCCTCGACCACGCGCTCCGGCCGCTCTTCGCCTACCTGCACGCGGTCGTCGTACCGACCGGTGTCTTCGCTGCGAGCGAGGACTTCGCCGGGAGCGACGGCGCGCTGACCAAGCGCATCGAGCGGGCGGCCGCCGAGCTGGCCGCGCTCCTCCCGGGCGGTGCCGAGACGGCAGGCGCGGAGCGCGGGCCCCGGCGGGACCTCGTGGAGGACCGGTTCGCTGCTCCGGTCGACTTCGAGCAGCTGCTGCGCGAGGCCGGTGGAGACTCGATCCGCTGATCCCTGGTGCGGCTCGGTCCGGCTTGGCAGCATGGCGTCAACCGATCGAGAGGACGCCCATGCGCCGCACCGTGTTCGACGAGGACCACGAGTCCTTCCGCTCGACCCTCCGCTCCTTCATCGAGTCGGAGGTCGTGCCCCACTACCAGGAGTGGTTCGAGGAGGGCATCGTCCCGAAGGACCTCTACCTCAAGCTCGGTGAGCTCGGGGTGTTCGGCATCGAGGTGCCCGAGGAGCACGGCGGAGCCGGCATCGAGTCGTTCAAGTTCTCCGCGATCCAGTCCGAGGAGCTCGCGCGCGCCGGTGTCAGCTTCGGCGGCTCGTCGACCCACGTCGCGCTCTGCCTGCCGTACCTGCTGAAGCTCGGCAGCGAGGAGCAGCTCAAGCGCTGGATGCCGGGGTTCGTTTCCGGCGAGACGATGTTCGCGATCGCGATGACCGAGCCGGGCACGGGCTCCGACCTCGCCGGCATGACCACGACCGCCAAGCGCGACGGCGACGGCTACGTCCTCAACGGCGCGAAGACGTTCATCACCGGCGGCGTCCAGGCCGACCGCGTGATCGTGTGTGCGCGCACCTCGCCGCCGGAGGACGGCAACCGACGACACGGCATCTCGCTGTTCGCCGTCGACACCACGTCCGACGGGTACGCCGTCGGCCGCAAGCTCGACAAGATCGGCCTGCGCACCTCCGACACCGCCGAGCTGTCGTTCAGCGACGTGCACGTGCCGGCCGAGGACCTGCTCGGCGAGGAGGGCGAGGGCTTCTCCTACCTGGGCCAGAACCTGCCGCAGGAGCGGCTCGGGATCGCCTTCGGCGCCTACGCCCAGGCCGCTGCCGCCGTCCGCTTCACCCAGCAGTACGTCGAGGAGCGCAAGGTCTTCGGCACCTCGGTCGCGACGTTCCAGAACACCAAGTTCGAGCTCGCCGCCTGTCAGGCGGAGGTCGACGCCGCGCAGGCCGTCGCCGACCGCGCGCTCGAGGCCCACGACCTCGGCGAGCTGACCGCCGCCGAGGCGGCGTCGGCCAAGCTGTTCTGCACCGAGGTCGCGAGCCGGGTCATCGACCGGTGCCTGCAGCTGCACGGCGGCTACGGCTACATGAACGAGTACCCCATCGCCCGGCTCTACGCCGACAACCGGGTCAACCGCATCTACGGCGGGACCTCGGAGGTCATGAAGCTGATCATCGCGAAGTCGATGGGGCTCTAGCCCGCACACGCGAAGCGCCCCGGGGTCAGCGGGGCGCTCCGCGATCTCGGAGGTCGAGGAGGTTGCGCAGCAACCGTCTCGAGACCCCGTCAGTGCTGGTACGTCCCGTGGACGATCGCGCGCCCGGCCGTCTTGAAGGCAAGGTTGAACGAGACCACGGCCGGGCTGGCCGAGCCGTCGACGCCCAGGCTCTCCTCGTTGACGGCGTGGACCACGAAGAAGTAGCGGTGCACCTGGTCGCCGGCCGGGGGAGCGGCGCCCATGAAGCCCTGCTGGCCGCCGTCGTTGCGGACGTGGAACGCCTTGCCGGGCAGCTCGGCGTCGACCGCGCCCGCACCGGCGTCGAGCGAGGTCACGTCGGCCGGTACGTCGACGAGCACCCAGTGCCAGAAGCCGCTCGGCGTCGGGGCGTCCGGGTCGAAGCAGGTGATCGTGTAGCTCTTGGTGCCCTCGGGGCCGGCCTCCCAGGACAGCTGCGGCGAGGTGTTGCCGGCGTCGGCCACCTGGTCGTCCTTGAGGGGCTGGCCGTCGGTGACGTCCGCACTGGTCACGGAGAACGACGGTGCGGCGGGCAGCAGCGGGTACGGGTCGGGGGTCACGGGTCGCTCAAGGGTCATGCCAGCGAAGTTAGTCCGCACCCTGGGCCCACACCAGAGGGCCCCGTGAGCAGCGGGAAGAATGGGCGCCGTGACCGACTTCCCGCCGTACCTCTCCGGTCTGCGTCTCGCCGGTCGCCGCGTCGTCGTCGTCGGCGCTGGGCAGGTCGCGCAGCGGCGGGTTCCGCAGCTCATCGCGGTCGGTGCGGACGTGCACGTCGTGGCACCGGAGGCGACCCCGGCGATCGAGGGCCTGGTCGGCTCGGGCGAGGTGACCTGGCACCAGCGGCCCTTCGCGGACGACGACCTCGACGGAGCCTGGTACGCCCTCGCGCTGACCGCCGACGGTGCGGTCAACGCCCGCGTGATCGCGCTCGCGGAGGAGCGCCGGATCTTCTGCGTCCGCTCCGACGACGCGACCCGCGGCACGGCCTGGACCCCCGCGACCGGCAGGTACGACGACCTCACGGTCGCGATCCTCGGCAACCGCGACCCGCGGCGCTCGGCGGCGGTGCGCGACGAGGTCGTCGACGCGCTCCGCGAGGGCCGCATCGAGGCGCCCCACGGCCGTGGCGGCGCCGAGACGCGCCTTGGGAGCGTCGTGCTCGTCGGTGGCGGACCGGGGGAGCCCGACCTGATCACCGTCGCCGGACGCAAGGCGCTGATGGGCGCGGACGTCGTGGTGGCCGACCGGCTCGCTCCCCGCGAGCTCCTGGGCGACCTCCCGGCCGACGTCGAGCTGGTCGACGTCGCCAAGCTGCCGCGCGGCCGCTCCGCGCAGCAGGAGGAGATCAACCGCGTCATCGTCGAGCGGGCCCTGGCGGGCAAGCGGGTCGCGCGGTTCAAGGGCGGCGACAACTTCGTCTTCGGTCGTGGCTACGAGGAGATCATCGCCTGCCGCGAGGCCGGCGTGCCGGTGACCGTCATCCCCGGCCTGACCTCGCCGGTGTCGGTGCCGGCCATCGCCGGCATCCCGGTCACGCATCGCGGCGTCACCCACGAGTTCAGCGTGGTGTCCGGTCACCTCCCGCCCGGGCACCCGGAGTCGCTCGTCGACTACGCCGGGCTGGCGCGCATGCAGGGCACGGTCGTGCTGATGATGGCGGTCCGGAACGCCCCTGCGATCGCGGCCGCGCTCGTCGAGGGCGGCCGCCCCGCGGACACTCCCGTGGCCGTGGTCTGCGACGGCACCATGCCCACCGAGCGCACCGTCCTCGCGACGCTCGGCACCCTGGCCGAGCGACTCCACGCCGAGAGCGTGAAGCCGCCCGCGATCATCGTGATCGGCGAGGTGGTGCGCATCGCGCACCCCGAGGCGTTCGGGGGCTGAGGTTGGCTGAGCGCGTCGACATCGACGACCCGGCCGACCCGCGGCTCGCGGACTACCGAGACCTCCGCGACGTACAGCTGCGCAAGTCGCTGGAGGCCGAGCACGGCCTCTTCCTCGCCGAGGGCGAGAAGGTCGTGCGCCGGGCGGTGGCGGCCGGCGCGAACCCGCGCTCGTTCCTGATGGCGCCCAAGTGGCTGGACGGCCTCGCGGACGTGCTGTCCGCGTCGAGCGCGCCGGTCTACGTGATGTCGGAGGCGATGGCGGAGGAGGTCACCGGGTTCCACGTCCACCGTGGTGCGCTGGCCTCGCTCGAACGGCCGGTCCTGCCGTCGCTGGACGAGGTGCTCGACGGTGCACGCTCGGTCCTGGTGCTCGAGGAGATCGTCGACCACACCAACGTCGGCGCGGTCTTCCGCTCCGGCGCCGCGTTGGGCTTCGACGCAGTGTTGCTCGCCCCACGCTGCGCGGACCCGCTCTACCGTCGCTCGATCAAGGTCGCGATGGGAGCGGTCTTCTCGCTGCCCTGGACCCGCCTCCCCGGCTGGTACGACGCCCTGCCGGCCCTCTCCGCCCGCGGCTTCACCACCGTCGCGCTGACCCTCGCCGACGACGCGGTGCCGATCGAGGACGCCGTCGCCGGGCTCGACAAGGTCGCGCTGGTCCTCGGCTCGGAGGGCCACGGGCTGTCACCGCGCTGGCAGGCGACCGCCGACCGCCGGGCCATCATCCCGATGAGCCACGGCATCGACTCCCTCAACGTCGCCGCCGCCTCGGCGGTCGCCTGCTACGTGACCGCTCGGCGGTGATCTGGGCGGTCGTCGGCAGCTGTAACACGTCGTTGACGGAGCTGGTCGGCCGTTCGGGGCTGTAACACGTCGTTCGCCGTACTAGGAGGGCGTCCACTGCTGTAGAAGGTCGTCGCGACGCGCGTCTACAGCAGTGGACAACGTGTTACAGCGCGCCCACCCCACCCCGATCCCGGGTCCGCGGGCCGGATGTCGACGAGAGCGGCAGATGCTCAGCGATCTGGTGAAGCATGCTCTCCGAACCGGACACGGCAGGAAAACATCCGGTATACTTCGACCCATGGTGGAAGCTCTGCGGACATACTCGGCCTGGGTCACGTTGCGTGACGCGGTGACGGCCTTCCAGGAGCACCAGCAGCCGGACGGATCGGCGCTCGGTGCGCCGGCCGGGCTGATGGACACGATCAGGGCGAGCATCGCCGAGCTGGCGTCGTGCTTCCCGCACGACGCGGCGTACCTCGAGGCGCTCGACGCCGACCTGGCGCGGTGGCAGGCGGGCGGCTTCGAGAAGCCGGACTTCCTCGACTCGCTGACCGCCTTCAACCCCTCGCAGGGGCGGGCGGACGGTCGGCAGCACCTCGTGGTCTTCGCGATGTACACCCAGAACGGCAGCACCGACCGCCACCTCGAGGCCGTGCTGATCCGCGAGGTCTGGCCGGAGTGGCTGGCCGGCCTCGAGCGCGACCGCTACGACAACCCGATGTTCGTGCCGGTGCGCTTCGACGACTTCACCAGCGGCTACGACACCCACTCGGCGGTGCTGTTCCCCGAGACGGTCGCGGTGCGCGAGACGCCCGGCCGCTACAGCTGGGGCGCGATCTTCTGCGACCGCGAGGCTGCCCGCTTCCGCGCGGTCACCTCCGCCGCGGCCGACACGCTCGGCATGGACCTCCCCGACGATGCCCGCGCGCTGCTCGCCGACCAGGCCAGGTGCGAGGAGGCCTACGTCCTGTGGGACCTCGTCCACGACCGCACCCACAGCCACGGAGACCTGCCGTTCGACCCGTTCATGATCCGGCAGCGCCAGCCGTTCTGGATGTACGGCCTGGAGGAGCTGCGCTGCGACCTGACGGCCTTCCGCGAGGCCGGCAGGCTGCTCGAGCAGGGCGTCGCCCAGGCGGCCGACGTGCAGCACGCCATCCTGTTCGACCGGCTGTTCCGCTTCCCGGTCTCCGGCACCCGGGTCCGCAACTACGACGGGCTCGGCGGCCAGCTGCTCTTCGCCTACCTCCACCAGCACGACGCGCTGCGCTGGACCGACAACCGGCTGCGCATCGACTTCGCGGCGGCCCGCGAGCACACCGCGGAGCTCGGCGCGGAGATCGAGCGGTTCTACCGCGCGGGCATCGACCGGCCCAAGCTCAACCACTGGCTCGCCGGGCACGCGCTCGTGTCGTCGTACCTCTCGCCGCATCCGGCGTCACGGTGGGCGCGGGCGGGGGAGACGCTCGACCTGACGCTGCCGCCGCGTCAGCTCGTCGACGACGTGCTTCCCGACGAGTTCCCGCTGAGCATGTTCTACGAGGCCCTGTCGCGGAAGCTCGGGGGAGTCATCGAGTCGACCAGGGGCGTGACCGGCAGACTGTCGGCATGATCCAGACGCGGCACGACCCGGCACGCATCGGCTTCGCAAGCGACAACTACGGCGGGGCGCACCCCGCGGTGATCGAGGCGCTCGCGGTCGCCAACAACGGCCACGTCAGCGCGTACGGCGCCGACCCCTACTCCGAGGCGCTGCCGGCCCTCTTCGGGGAGCTCTTCGGCGACGGCATCGAGGTCTACCCGGTGTGGAACGGCACCGGCGCGAACGTCGTCAGCCTGATGGCCCTCACCGAGCGCTGGGACGCCGTCGTGTGCACCACCGACGCGCACATCAACACCGACGAGTGCGGTGCGCCCGAGCGGGTCGGCGGCCTGAAGCTGCTCGCCATCCCGACCGAGCACGCCAAGCTGCGACCGGAGCAGCTGGCGATCCCGATGCGGGAGTTCGAGGACGAGCACCGCGCGCGCCCGAGCGTGCTGTCGCTGACCCAGAGCACCGAGCTCGGCACGGTCTACACGCCGAGCGAGGTCGCCGCCCTCGCCGCCATCGCGCACGGGTACGGCATGTCGGTCCACATGGACGGCGCCCGCATCGCCAACGCCGCCGCCGCGCTGGGGGTGCCCGTCCGGGAGTTCACGCGCGACGCCGGGGTCGACGTGCTGTCGTTCGGCGGCACCAAGAACGGCCTCGTGTTCGGCGAGGCCGTCGTGGTGCTCTCACCCGAGCGTGTGCGGGGCATGCCCTACCTCCGCAAGCTCTCGATGCAGCTCAGCTCGAAGATGCGCTTCGTCTCGGCCCAGCTCGAGGCACTGCTGCACGACGACCTGTGGCTGCGCAGCGCGGGCCACTCCAACGCGATGGCACGCCGGCTGGCAGCGGCGGTCGAGGCGCTGCCCGGCTTCGAGATCACCTCGCCGGTGCACGCGAACGCGGTCTTCGTGCGCCTCCCGCGTGTGGTCGCGGAGCGCGTGCAGCCCGACTTCCCGTTCTATCTCTGGGACGAGACCGACCACGAGCACCCGGTCGCGCGCTGGATGTGCAGCTTCGACCACACCGAGGCGCACGTCGACGCCTTCGTCGCCGCCCTGGCGGCCGCGAACGCCTGACGCCGAGGGCGGCCACCCGTCAGAGGAGCCCGGCGAACCTCTCGATCGACTCCTTGATCGCCGTACGCGCCGCTCCGCTGAAGGCATCCATGTCGAAGAAGCCGTGGATGAGCCCCGGGTACGTCGTGTGCGTGACCTGTACGCCGGCGGCCTCGAGCGCCGCGGCGTAGGCAGTGCCGTCGTCGCGCAGCGGGTCGAACTCGGCTGTCGCCACCACCGCGGGCGGGAGGTCGGCCAGGTCGCCGTGCATGGGCGCGATCAGCGGGTCCTGGGGATCGATGCCGTCCGGCGCGTAGTTGTCGATGAACCAGGCCATGGTGGACGCCTCGAGGAAGTAGCCGACGGCGTTCTCGGCGAGTGAGGGGTAGGACCCGCCGCCGTCGGTCACCGGGTAGATCAGCAGCTGCGCCTTGATGCCGGGCACCTGCTGGGCGACGACCGCGGCGAGGTTGCCCCCGGACGAGTCCCCGGCGACGGCGAGGACCTCCGAGCCGCCGAGGTCGGTCAGCCGGGACGCGATGTCCTTGGTCGCCGCGATCGCATCGAGCGGCGCCGCCGGGAATGTCGCCTCGGGCGCCAGGCGGTAGTCGACCGACACGACGACAGCGTTCGCGCCGGCACAGATCGCGCGCGCCATGTTGTCGTGGGTGTCGAGGTCTCCGATGACGAAGCCGCCGCCGTGGAACATCGCCACGGTCGGTACGGCGCCCGCGGACTCGGGCCGGTAGATCCGCGCCCTCAGCGGGCGGTCCGCGCCGGCTACCTGCGTCTCCTCCACCGACGCGACCGGTACGACGGTCGCGGGGTCCCGCATGTCGACGGTAAGCGTGCGGAAGGCGGTCCGGGCCTCCTCCGGCGTCATCGTCTCCATGGCCGGGTTGGCCGAGAGGAGCTGGAGCAGGGGCGCGATCTCGTGGTCGACTGGCATGCCGGCAACCTAGCGCCTCGGCGGTCGATCAGGTCGGCCACTCGGCGGGATAGTCCGGCACCGCCGCGTCGTGCTGCTTCTGGAGCTTCTTGCGGGCGCGGGTGGCGAGCCGGTCGCCGAAGACCGTGCCGGCCGTGTGGTCGATCTCGTGCTGGAGGCAGCGGGCGAGGAGCCCGTCGCCCTCGAAGCGCACTGGTTCACCGTCGAGGCCGTGTCCCTCGACCGCCGCGAAGTCCGGACGGGCGCACGGCACGAACGCACCTGGGAACGACAGGCACCCCTCCTCGCTGTCGTCGAGCCGACGCTCGCGGCCCTCGGGCAGGACCAGCCTCGGGTTGCAGACGACGCCGGCCCAGTGGTCCCCGGACGCGTCGGGGCAGTCGAAGACGAACACGGCCAGGTCCACGCCGATCTGGCAGGCCGCGAGGCCGACGCCGTCGGCGGCGTACATCGTGGCGGTCATGTCGGCGACGAGGGAGCGCAGCGCGTCGTCGTAGGTCTCGACCGGGCGCTGGGCGTGGTGCATGACGGGGGCTCCCCATCGCGTCATCGGCCGGACGGTGCCGTCCCGGGGCAGCTCGCCGTACGGCGCGTGCACGGTCGGCTCGGGCTGCTGGCTCTTCCCACGGGGCATGTCGGCAGAGCATAGGTGCGGCGCTTGCCCGACGTTGTGTCGGGCGACTCGCCGACCACCTGTAGCGCGGTGTGTAACTCTGAGTTACATTTTCTCCATGTCCCTCATCCCGAACTTCAAGCCAGGTGGCAAGCACGGGGTCCCGCGCAACGAGAGCCGTGATCCCATCGGCATCCTCGTGGCCGGGCTCAACCGGCTCGCCCAGAGCGACCTCATCGACAAGGTCGGTCTGCGCAAGCAGACCGAGCAGGCCGTGTTCAGCGTGACCCGCACCGGGTTCAAGACCATGACGAACGCGAGCCGCACGTTCTCCAAGTCCGGCAAGTCGGGTGCGCCGGGCACCCGCCCGGTGTTCACCGCCGGCACCGGCCCGTTCGACCTCACGCCCGGCGAGGACGAGCAGATGCTCGTCGACGTCGTGTCGGAGTTCGCGGCCGAGGTCGTCCGGCCCGCCGCGGCGCAGGCCGACCACGACTGCGCCGCGCCCGACGACCTCCTCAAGTCGAGCCTGGAGATCGGCCTGCCGATCCTGGGCCTGCCCGAGGAGCTCGGCGGCGTCTCGGAGGAGCGCTCGGCGATGGCCGGCACGCTCGTGGCCGAGGCGCTCTCGAAGGGCGACATGGGCCTGGCGGTCGCCACGCTCGCGCCCGGCTCGGTCGCCACTGCGATCGGCCTGTGGGGCACCGACGCGCAGCAGCAGACCTACCTGCCGGCGTTCATCGGCGAGGAGGTCCCGGCGGCCGCGCTCGCGCTCAACGAGCCGACCGTCCTCTTCGACGTCACCACGCCGTCGACGACGGCCACCAAGACCGCCGACGGCTTCGTTCTCAACGGCACCAAGAGCCTGGTCGCCCGCGGCGACAGCGCGGAGCTCTTCATCGTCGGCGCCCAGCTGGACGGCAAGCCGGTGCTGTTCCTGGTGGAGTCCTCGACCGAGGGCCTCAGCATCGCCGGCGACCCCGCGATGGGTGTCCGCGCCGCGTCGATGACCACCCTGGAGCTGAAGGACGTCAAGGTGCCGGCCGACGCGGTCCTGGGCGAGACCGACGGGTCGACGTACACCGAGTGCGTGCGGCTCTCCCGCCTCGCCTGGTGCGCGTTGGCCATCGGCACGGCCCAGGCCGTGGTCGACTACGTCACGCCGTACGTCAAGGAGCGGGAGGCGTTCGGCGAGCCGATCGCCCACCGCCAGTCGGTGGCGTTCATGGTCGCCAACATGGCGATCGAGCTGCAGGGCATGCGGCTGCTGACCTACCGCGCGGCCGCCCGTGCCGCCGCCGGCAAGGACTTCGGCAAGGAGGTCGCGATGGCCCGCAAGGCCTGCGCCGACCACGGCATGCGCATCGGCCTCGACGGCGTCCAGCTGCTCGGTGGCCACGGATTCGTCAAGGAGCACCCGGTCGAGCGGTGGTACCGCGACCTGCGTGCGATCGCGATCATGGAAGGGACGGTGCTGGTCTGATGGCCATCAACCTCGAGGTGCCGAAGAAGCACCGCGCACTCATCGACCAGGCTCACCAGGTCGCGATGAACATGCTGCGGCCGATCAGCCGCAAGTACGACATCGCCGAGCACGAGTACCCCACCGAGCTGGACATGCTCGCCGCGATGATCGACGGCCTGTCCGAGTCCGGCGCGAGCGAGGGTGCCGGCGCCGCCGGCGTACGACGCTCCGGCGACGAGGCCGACAAGGGCGTCAAGAACGGCTCCAACATGGCCTCGGTGACCTCGGTCGCCGAGATGTGCTGGGGCGACGTCGGCCTGCTGCTCTCCATGCCGCGCCAGGGCCTCGGCAACTCCGCGATCGCCTCGGTCGCCGACGATGAGCAGCTCGAGCGGTTCAAGGGCACGTGGGCGTCGATGGCGATCACCGAGCCGTCGTTCGGCTCCGACTCCGCGCAGGTCTCGACCACCGCGGTGCTCGACGGCGACCACTACGTCATCAACGGCGAGAAGATCTTCGTGACTTCCGGCGAGCGCTCCGACTCGATCGTGGTCTGGGCGACGCTGGACAAGAAGCTCGGTCGCGCGGCGATCAAGTCCTTCCTGGTCACCAAGGACATGGAGGGCGTGAAGGTCGAGCGTCTGGAGGAGAAGCTCGGCATCCGGGCCTCGGACACCGCCGTCATCACCTTCACCGACGTGCGCGTCCCGAAGGAGAACCTCCTCGGCTCGCCGGAGATCGACACCAAGCAGGGCTTCGCGGGCGCGATGGCGACCTTCGACAACACCCGCCCGCTGGTGGCCGCCATGGCCGTCGGCTGTGCGCGCGCGTCGCTGGACCTCACCCGCGACCTGCTCAAGCAGGCCGGCGTCGAGATCGACTACGACAAGCCGGCGCAGCTGCAGGTCGCTGCCGCGGCGAAGTTCCTCGAGCTCGAGACGAACTGGGAGATGGGCCGCCTGCTCACCCTCCAGGCCGCCTGGATGGCCGACAACCGCAAGCCGAACTCGCTGGAGGCCTCGATGGCCAAGGCGAAGGCCGGCCGGGTCGGCTCCGACGTCACGCTCGGCTGCGTCGAGCTGTGCCAGTCGGTGGGCTACTCCGAGGGCGAGCTGCTCGAGAAGTGGGCGCGCGACTCGAAGATCCTCGACATCTTCGAGGGCACCCAGCAGATCCAGCAGCTGATCGTCGCTCGACGGGTGCTGGGCCTCTCCAGCGCCGAGCTCAAGTGACGCGCTGAGCCTCTGCACCAAGCACAGCGGCCCGCAACCGGAGTCCTCGGTTGCGGGCCGCTGTCGCGTCGTACGGCGTTGCAGGCCGGCGTACGACGCCCTCACGTCACTTGCAGGAAGCGGTGCCCTTCTGGAGCTTCGCGACCTTGCCCTTGCGGATGACGACCGTCTTGGACTGGTGACCCTTCGGGCCGACGCAGGCCGAGACCTTGTTGCCCTTGACGCCGGTCACCATGACGGTGAACGGGGTCGAGGAGCCCTGGTGCTTGCTGACGTAGCGGGCCGCGGCCTTGTAGGCCGGCTTGGTGGTGACCTTCTTCAGACCGGCGGTGTTGCCGGACTGGCGGGCGCTGAAGTAGCGGCCCACGGCCTTCGCCTGCGGCTTCATGCCGAACTTGCCCAGCTTGACACTCGCGGCGGCGGTGGTGCCGCTGCCGTTGGCGCCGGCGGCGGCACCGGCGTTGTTACCGCCCTTGCCGCCCTTGCCCTTGCTGCCGGTGGTGCTGCTCTTGCTGCCCTTGCCGCCGTTCATCAGCTCGGAGGCCTTGGACTTGGCGGCGTCGGAGGCCTTGTTCTTCAGACCCTGGACCTGGGAGCTGCTCGCAAGGGCGCTCGCGTGGCTCTTGGCCGCACTCGCGACGTCCTTGCCGGAGCAACCGGTCAGACCGATCGCGGCAGCCGCGGCGATCGCAGCCACGGACATGACTCGACGATTCTGCATGGAATTCCCTTTCATCTACCGAGATGCCCCGAGACGGGCATTTCCTTGCCGGGTGGGCGCTGCTGCCGCACGCGGCCGCAGATGAACAACCTCCAGCCATGCAGAGGAGCCCCCCACTCCGCCTCTAGGAATACCACGTCCGGCTAGCCTGTCCGACCGTGCGTCCACTTCTCGTCGCCGCCACGGAGGCGGAGGCCCGCTACTTCCCCCGCGACCTCGACGTCCTGATAACGGGCATCGGGAAGGTCGCCGCGGCCATGTCGCTGACCCGCCGGCTGGCGTCGTACGAGGCGGATGAGCTGGCCGGGCTGGAGATCGTGAATATCGGCACCGCCGGTGCACTGCGGTCCGAGATGACCGGGCTGTTCGAGATCGGGACGGTCATCAACCACGAGATCAACGGCGACGCGATCCGCGCGCTCGGCTACGACCCGCGCGAGACGCTGCAGCTCGGACCGGCCGAGACCGTGCTCGCCACCGGGGACGTCTTCGTCACCGACCCCGCGCTGCGCGACGTGCTCGGCCGACGGGCCCACCTCGTCGACATGGAGGGGTACGCCGTCGCGTACGTCGCCGGCGAGTTCGGGGTGCCGGTGCGGCTGGTCAAGTACGTCTCCGACAGCGCCGACGAGACCGCCCACGACTGGAACACCCTGGTCGAGCACTGCGCCCGCGCCCTCGGCGACTGGGTCTCGACCTCGCTGGTCTAGGAGGTCGCGCAGCGACCGTCAAGAGGACCTAACGGCTGCTGCCGGCCCGCCTGCCGCGGACGACGCCGACGAAGTCCTGGTGGACGTCGCTGTCGGCGTCCTTGAGCCAGAGCAGCGCGATGGTCGTCGGGTCGAGTCCGGCGACGGTCCGGTGGACGACGTCCTTGCGGTGGTGGAGCCGGGCCAGTGACATCGGCACGATCACGATGCCGGTGCCGGAGGCGGCGACCTCGATCGCGTCCTCGACCGACATCGGCGGGAAGCTCAGCTGCTCGGCGTCGGGCGCCCAGCCGGAGGCGTGGGGGAGCACCAGCTGCTCGTCGGCCAGGTCGGCGAGGTGGATCTCGGTGTGCTCGTCCGCAGCCGCGACGAAGTGCTCGCGGGAGGCGACGACGACCGGCAGCTCGTCGTACAGCCGCACGCAGTGCAGCGGCGCGGGGGAGTCGAGGTCGACCGGAAGGCGGCCCAGCACCATGTCCGCGGAGCCCTCGTCGAGGTGTCGTCGTACGTCGGTGTCGTCCTCAAGCGGTAGGACCTGCAACCGGATGTTCGGGTTGCGTTCGCGCCACACCCGCACCCACTTGTCCGGCGTGACACCGGGGACGAATGCGATTCGCAGTTGCTGCATGTCGGTTGAGTATTCACACTTGATGGCGGAGAGTCCGAACTGGCTCTCGTGAGGAGGAGCCCGCGATGGCGACCTATGGCCCGGTGGTGCTCCTGAACGCGTCCTACGAGCCGCACGACGTGGTGTCGTTCCCGCACGCCGTACGCATGCTTTTCCGGGGCGTCGCCGTGGTCCACGAGGCCGACGGCGAGCGCTGGATCGGCCCCCACCCCTGGCCGCGCGTGCTCCGGCTGGTGCGGTACGTCGTCGCGTCGTGGATGTACCGCCCGGCGGCGTACGGGCGGGAGGCGGTGCTCAGGCGCGACCACTACCGCTGCGCCTACTGCGGGGAGCGCGCCGACACCGTCGACCACCTCGTCCCACGATCCCGCGGCGGAACCTGGACCTGGCTGAACACCGTGGCCGCCTGCGGCCGCTGCAACAGCCGCAAGGGCAACCGCACGCCCGCCGAGGCCGGAATGCGACTGCGGTTCGACCCCTGGGAGCCCACCCGAGCCCAGGTGACCGGCTGGCGTCACTGAGGTGGCTCCCCGATGTGCGATCGGTGGGTCTGCCTTGCTAGGGTTCTCAGGCACTCGTCCGGGTGGCGGAATTGGCAGACGCGCTAGCTTGAGGTGCTAGTGCCCTTATTGGGCATGGGGGTTCAAGTCCCCCCTCGGACACTGAATTGCTAGACAAATCCCCGCGCATCGCGCGGGGATTTGTTGCTTCTAGGCCGGTTGGCGGCCTGATTTGCGGTCTGCGGGAGCTCGGTGCACCCATGAGGGGGCACCCTGGTCGGGGTCCGATGGGGACCAGATGGAGCCAGTGAGTGACCGGCGGGGGGACTTGAAGGCGGTGGCTCAGCGGTGCCGCGAACCGGTTGCAGGTTCCGCACCAGACGCTGTTCTGACGCGCCCAAACGCGGCGATATGACGCACTCCCACCGGACGTCCGGGCCGGCGAGCTGCGCCGGGCGGACCGCCGAAGCTCTCAAGGTCGAATGCCACCCGACCCGTAGTGATGGTCCGTGGACCCAGTCCGTCGCCAGCCGCGCGCTCGCGCGGGATGCACTCCCGGATGCCCACGCAGCGAATGCCTGGACGCCCGTCAGGGCTGGGCATTGACGTTCAGCGGAGACCAGCGGAGTCGAGCCGACGGAGGAGCAGCGAGGCGAGGCCGAGATAGTCCAGCGCCTCGTCCGGGGTGTCGCCAATGTCGACCTCGTGCCCGCGTGGGTTGCGGATGCCGGTAGCAGCGCCGGCAAAGATGAACTTGAAGCCCTTTTGCTCGTCTATCTCGGACTCGGTGATCAGCGCGTTGAGCTTGATCTTCGCCCGGTCCTCGTTGAAGGCCTCCATCATCAGCGCGTACCCCGTCTTGCCGCGGAGGCCGCCGAGGCGCTTGACCTCCTTCTCCAGGAACTTGAATGCCTCGAACACCGACTGCTCCCAGTACCCGTCATCGAAGAGCTTCCGCACCTTCACCGGGAAGTCCGGGTGGATGTTCCTTGCCTCGAACGGGTGCGGCTCCTCTCGCTCAGTCGGCTCGGGAGCAGCGAGTTGCGATGAGACGCACGTCGCTGGCTGCTTGGCACCGACAGATCGCACGATGCGTTCGAAGCGGTCCAGCGGCCCGCTCACGACATCAGGTGCTTCTTGATGCTCGCGAAGATGGCGTCATAGGTTTCGGCGTCACCACCGGGCGGCAGGTTGACGTCGATCCGCACCGACAGGCCTACCTCCTGGCCGTTGCTGACCTTCACCTTGCCCTGACCGCCCCGACTTCCGTCGCCGTCGGACCTAGCGTCCTCGACAGACGTCTCGGTAACCTTCTTCGCGACTGACTTCTTCGCAGCGGTCTTCTTTGTGGGCGCGGCGCCTTTCGTTGTGGTCTTCTTCGTCGTAGTTGCTCTAGCCGGAATCTCGCCGTGGCCCGCGAGCGCCGCGAGGGTGAGAAATGTCGACGCCTGGCGGTTGCCCACAAGCTCGGAAGTCTTGTCACTGGACCGGAACCAGTGGGCCAGGGCCGACTTGTCGGCATCGAGGGCGTCGTCGCCCATATCGCTGAAGAGGTCGACGTAAGAACTGCGCAGCGCCGCCTCCATGCCCTCCTTGAACGACTCGTCGTTCCCGTAGAGGAAGCCTGTGTTGTCCTCGACCCGGTCGCCGTCCTCGTTGATGAGACCGATGAACCGCAGCACGGAGATTACGTAGGACTCGTTGGCGGGAGCGATGTTGAATCGCTGAAGGTAGCTGGCGTCAACCTTCGGTGGGACGTTCTTACGGAGCTGCGTGAACGCCGCGATGAGCGCGCCCTGGCCGGAGATGTACGGGTAGTTTGGCACTGATCCTCCTGTTCCCCTTCGAGGTGGTGGGGACGTTACATGTCGGCGCCGACAGTCGGACGCGGAATGGACAATGCACATGCCATGGCAGGGGGCGGCCTCCACCGGCTAGGGCTACGACACGGAGCGCCCGAGATGCGCCGGCCCCTTAACGAGCCAGACCGGGTTGTTCTCCACACCTCATCGGACTCACGGACGCCGACGCGGGTATCCGCTACAGCGCCGTGAACCGCCCCGGCAAGTCCGGAGACTCTGACGCACCTGTCGGCGGTCGAGGAACGGGAGCTGTGATCCGGTGGCCGTACCCGTCCACGATTGGGCTCTGCTCGCTGGCCGGGAGGTTACACTTACGACACTTGGCTTGAGATGAATCGATTGAAGGTCGTGATGTCTGAAGGACTTGCTGAAGACGTTCAGGTGCTGCGCACTGCGCTGGCGTCCTCGCGCGACGGTGATGTGAGCGTCACCCTCAGCCTGCCGCGCAGCAGTGCCGAGAAGGTGCTCGCGCTCCTGGACGCGGAGCGCACGACTGGGGCGGTTGTCGTGCCCATCAAGGAGCTCTTCACCACGACCGAGGCGGCGACGATGCTCGGCCTCTCGAGGGCCACGTTGATGAAGGCGGTCGAGGCCGGCGACATCGACCACGTGAAGGTCGGCACCCATCACCGGATCCCTGCCGAGGCGATCTCGCGCTTCCAGCGCGCCCGCAAGGTCCGCCGCGACAAGGCGGCCCAAGCGCTTGCCGAGTTCTCCAACGAGATCGGCCTCGTCGATTGACGATCTCGGTCGTTCTTGCCGACGCCAACATCCTGGTCTCACGCACGCTGCGCGACTACTTCCTCTACGCCGCTGACAACGGCGCCATCGAGATCCGCTGGAGCCAGCAGGTCCTGGCGGAGATGTCGCGCAACCTGGAGCGGAAGTTCGGCCTCAACAGGGCTGCGACCACGCGGCTCGAGAGCCTGATGAACGACTACATGGAATACGCCCTCGTCACCGTCGACCCAGAGGACCTGGCCACGGTCATCGACGTCCCGATGGACGCCAAGGATCGACACGTCCTGGCCGCCGCCCTGTCTGCCGAGGCCGACATCCTGCTCACCGAGAACGTCAAGCACTTCCCGCGAGCCTGGATGGCTGAGCGCCACATCGAACTGCTCAGCGCAGCTGACCTTCTCCTCCGACTCGCGAGGGAGTTCCCATCGGCATTGCACGCGGCTCACCTGGCGACCGTGCGCTCCTCGCCGAAGTCCGAGGCCGAGATCTTCGAGACCTTGGAGGCGATCGTCGGCTCCACCGTCGTCGAGGCCATCCGCGACCTGACAGGCGGAGCTTGAGCAGCGGCTCAGACCGCTGGGACAGGAACCTCCTAGACTGGGCCACCAGAACACAAGATCGGTGCACCCCTGAGGGGGCACACGCCCGGAGCAACCGTGGGTAACAGGGACCAACGGGATGGGGCTTCACGCTCAGATCTGCAAACCTGCAGGTCAGCGTCAGATTTCACTCCGGTTCAAGTCCCCCTCGGACACTGAATTACTACACAGAGCCCCGCACTGCGCGGGGCTCTGTGCGTTCCTCAGGCGGTTCGTCCGTGGATCTTGCGGTGTTGCGCTGGAGTTGTGCGCCCTGGGTGCACCGCGCACCGCGGCCGACTCATAGGCCGGAGGGGACCGGATGTGCACAGTTGCGGCGCCAGCAGCACCTAGCAAGACACGTGAACGGTGCAGCGGGCGAGGAAGGACCGCAGCGAGTTGGGCCGTGGTCATCGTGTCGGGTTGGTAGGGGAGCAGGGTCGTAGACATAGCGCTTCACCCGGCGGCTGTCGCCGGGGCCCCGCCCAGCGTCGCCTCACCACGCGAGGCCGAGACCTCGACGCTAGGCGGCCCATGACATGAGGTCTTGGCTCAGACCACCACTCTATATAGAATGTGCCCTGTTCCTATACATAGGAGGCATCATGGCCGTCACGAGTGTGGACATTGATCAGGAGCTCCTCGGCGAAGCCAAGGCAGCTCTCCATCTGACCACGACCAAGGACACCGTCGCTCAGGCGCTTCGCGAAGTCGTGATGCGCCGCCGTCAGTCGGCTGCGCTCGGCGGTCTGGCTGCGATCGAGTTCGACCTGAACCCGACGAAGGTCGAGCATGACTCAGCGGCGGCTCGCTGACCTGGAGCCACCGCAGCTTGACCAACACTTCCTGATCGACAACTCGGTATGGCAGCGCCAGAGCCAGCCGCTGGTGCGTCAGACGATGGACCGGCTGCTTGCGCACAACTCGCCGTGGGCGATCTTGACGTGTCCGGAGGTTGTTGCGGAGGTCGGATTCAGTGCGCGTAGCGGCTCTGATCACGACGCTGTCCGCCAGTATCTGCTCGAGTTCCCGCAGTGCCAGGAGCCGGCGAGCGTCGAACTCGTGCTGGAGATCCAGAATGCGCTGTTCAATGGCGGACTCTTCCGGGCGGTCGGCGCGCTCGACACCGTGATCGCGGCCTACGCCATCGCCAACGATGCGACCGTCATGCACTACGACCGCGACTACGAGCACGTCGCGAGCGTCCGGCCCGACTTCCGGCAAGCCTGGATAGCGCCTCACGGAGCGCTGGACCGCTGAGTGCGGACACCAGCAGCGATCTTCCGCGCACCCGCGGCGGTAGGACGTACATTCGAGTCGCGCGTACTGCGAGTTGTGTTGCAGGCTGGTGTGCATGACATCTGAGCGTCCACGCACCCTGGGATTCGCGGTGTGGAGTGAGGACGCCGCGCTGGTCCGCGAACTGTTGAGCGCCGGCGTTGATCCGAATTCGGACGGACTGATCTGCAACGGCGTCACGCCGTTGATGGAGTCCGTCAATGAGCCGGAAGCCTTCTACGACGAGATTCGTCAGAGCGTGACGCGCATGCTGCTGGAGGCTGGAGCCGAGGTCGGGCTCACCGACACCCAGGGACGCACGGCGCTCCACTACGCTGCGCGGGCCGGGGCGGAAGTCGTCAACCTTCTGATTCGGGCCGGCGCCGAGGTCGACGCGGCTGACTTGGCCGGCAATACGCCTCTCCACGAGGCCAGCGACGCGGCTTGTGTCGGCGCGATCGAGACGCTGGTTCGTGCCGGCGCCAACGCCGACATGGCCAATCACGAGGGCATTACGGCACGCGGGCCTCTGCTTGCAGGCAAGACCATGGAATCGGCGAGAGACCTGTGAGGCGCGCCTTCGGCGCCCTCGCAGTGGGACTGCTGCTCGCGCTCGCTGCCTGCGGGTCGCATCCTCGTTCGGGGCCGACCGCGGTCACCACCTATTCCGCTGACAACGGCCCGCTCGAATTCGGCACAGGAGGGCAGGCGCTTGACCCGCCTCGCCACTTTCGACGTCTCTGGTCGGCCAGCATCGGACAGTTCTTCCTCTGCTCGCATGGCTCGATCCCGATCGTCCTGACCGGCGTGAAGACCAAGTCGGCCGGGCTCGTCAACGTCCGCGCCCTCGTGCACCGCGTCACCCCGTCGTCCCTGACCCGTGTGCCCGCGAAGCGGCGGTGGCGGTACGGCGTGTTCGGGTCGTCTCTGGGTGCGCCGCCACGCTTCGACGGGAGTGGGACGTCTCCGCTGGGGAGCTACAGCACCGCGATCGACGGGCTCAAGGTGCCCACCTGCCGCGACGACGAGAGGTGGGACAGCCAGTTGAGCCGCGGACAGATCCCGGGCGGCACCTACACCGAGCTGGTCATCGCCGCCAGCACAGACCGACATGGCGGCCGTTTGCAGCAGCTCTGGGTCGACTTCACGATGGCCGGCCGGCCGGCCCGTGAGCAGCTCGGGTGGAAGCTCATCCTGTGTGGCGACGACCCCCAGCTTGCGTCGATGTGCCGTTGACGCGGCGCAGAGCTCGGAGAGCAGTCGGAATCGGTGTACCCCCTGAGAGGCACGCGTCGTTGTGGAACCGTGGGTCAGCCGATGACGTCGCGGTCGCGCAGGTCGGCGACGGCGGCGGCGTCGTAGCCCAGACCGGCCAGCAGCGTGTCGGTGTCGGCGCCCGGGCGGGGTGCGGCGCCGGGAGTCGGTGCCGGCGTACGGCTGAACCGGGGTGCGGGTGCCGGCTGACGCTTGCCCGCCACGTCGACGAAGGTGCCGCGGGCGGCGTTGTGGGGGTGCTCGTGCGCCTCCCACGGAGACAGGACGGGGGTGACGCACGCGTCGACACCGTCGAAGACCTCGGTCCACTCCGCTCGCGTCCGGGTGCGGAACACGTCGGCGAACACTGCGCGGAGCTCGTCTGCCCGGTCGGTGTCGAAAGGATGGGGGAGCGCGGCACCGGTCAGACCGAGCTTGTCGAGCAGGAGGGCGTAGAACTGCGGCTCCACCGCACCGACCGCCATGAAGCCGCCGTCGCTGCACTCGTAGGTGTCGTAGAAGGCGGCGCCACCGTCGAAGAAGTTCGTGCCGCGCTGGTCGGTCCAGAGGCCGGCCGATGCCATGCCGTGGAAGAAGGTCGTCAGCAGGGCCGAGCCGTCGACCATCGCGGCATCGACGACCTGACCTTCGCCCGAGACGTCCCGTTCGCGGAGGGCGGCGAGCACCCCGATCGCGAGCAGGAAGCCGCCGCCGGCGAAGTCCGCGACGATGTTGAGAGGCGCGTACGGCCGCTCGCCGGCTCGCCCGATCGGCTCCAGCGCCCCCGAGACGGCGATGTAGTTGATGTCGTGCCCCGCAGCCGAGGCGAGCGGACCGTCCTGCCCGAATCCGGTGAGGCGACCGTAGACGAGGCCGCGATTGACCTTCCAGCAGTCCTCGGGGCCGATGCCCAGCCGCTCGGTGACGCCGGGGCGGAAGCCCTCGACGAGTACGTCGGCGTCCCGGATCAGGTCGAGCACGACCTGGACGCCCTCGGGCGAGCGGAGGTCCACGGCGATGGACCGCTGGCCGCGGTCGAAGTAGCCGGACGGCACGGACAGGGCGTCCCCACCGCCGGCGCGCTCCACACGGATCACCTCCGCGCCGAGGTCGGCGAGCACCATGCAGCCGAACGGTGCGGGCGCCAGGCTCGCGAGCTGGACGACCTTGAGACCACCGAGCGGGCCGGCCATCAGACGTCCCGCGGGAGGCCGAGCATGCGCTCGCCGATGACGTTGAGCTGCACCTCGGTGGTACCGCCGTAGATCGTGGTCGCGCGCCCGGCCAGCAGCTGCTCGATGGCGTGGTCGCTGGGCTCGCCCGGCACCGAGGCCGTGCCGGCGACGCCGAGCTCGTCGACGATGAACTCCGCGATCTTCTGGCTGATGCCCATGGCCAGGAGCTTGCCGACCGACGACGACGTGCTGGCGTCGGCGCCCATCAGCTGCTTGAGCACGATCCTGGCGCTGATGACGTCGATCGCCTGGCTCTCGGCGAGCAGCTCGCCGAGGCGGACCTTCGCAGACGGGCCCAGGTCGCGCCCGTCGGCGAACCGGAGGAGATCGCCGTCGTTGGCGTAGGCGTCCATCTTCTGGCTGAGCGCGACGCGCTCGCTGCCGAGAGTGGTGCGGGTGACCTCCCAGCCGTGGTTGACCTCGCCGACGACGTACTCGTCGGGGATGAAGACGTCGTCGAAGAAGACCTCGTTGAACAGCGCGGAGCCCGTCATCTCGCGCAGGGGCCGCACCTCGACGCCATCGGTCGACATGTCCAGGAGGAAGTAGGTGATCCCCTGGTGCTTGGGCGCCTCGGTGTCGGTGCGCGCGATGAGGATGCCCCAGTCGGCGAACTGGGCCATCGAGGTCCAGATCTTCTGACCGTTGATGCGCCACCCGTCGCCGTCGCGCACGGCCTTCGTCTGCAGCGAGGCGAGGTCCGAGCCCGCCCCAGGCTCGCTGAAGAGCTGGCACCACATCAGGTCGCCGCGGAGTGTCGGTACGGCGAGCTGCTGCTTGAGCTGCTCCGATCCGTGCCCGACGATCGCGGCCAGCGCCCACACGCCGATGAGCAGGCTCGGCACCTGGATGCCCGACGCCTTGAGCTCCTGGGCGATGACGACCTGCTCGAGCGGACCGGCCGCGCGACCGTAGGGCTTCGGCATGTAGGGCATCACCCAGCCACCGTCGCCGAGCGCGACGAAGCGCTCCTCCTCGTCGGTGATCGCCGCGATGGCCTCGAGCTCGCCGCGGACCTGCGTGCGGATCGCGTCGGCCTCGGCCGGCAGCTCCAGCTCCGTGGACCGCCCGACACCGGCCAGGGCCGCGTCCGCGACACGGAGTGCGCGCGCCTCGTGACTGCCCAGCTGCGCGCGGAGCGCGAGCGCGCGGCGGTAGTAGAGGTGGGCGTCGTGCTCCCAGGTGAAGCCGATGCCACCGTGTGCCTGGATGCAGTCCTGGGTGACCTCGACCGCGAGGTCCGGCACGAGCAGAGCCGCCACCTCGGCGGCGAAGTCGGCGGTCACGTCGCCCTTGTCGAGCGCTGCGGCGGCGTCCCACACGGCCGCCCGGGACTGCTCGAGCGCGATGCCCATCCGCGCGCACTTGTGCTTGATCGCCTGGAACTGTCCGATCGGGCGGCCGAACTGCTCCCGGATCTTGGCGTACTCCGACGCCTTCGCCACGGCCCACGCCATCACGCCCGTCGCCTCGGCCCCCAGAACCACGGCGGCGATCGATCGGACCCCGGCAGCGTCGATGGCGAGCAGGGAGCCGACGGCCAGGCCGTCAGCCACCACCCGCGCCGCACCGCGGACGACGTCGACGCCGTCCTGGGCACTCACCCGGACCCGGTCTGCTCCGACGAGGATCCAGCGGACTGCGCCGTCGGTCGTCACGGGCAGGACGAGGTGGTCCGCGTGGACACCGCCGAGGACAGCGTTCCAAGCGCCGCTGACCGTGCCGTCGGCGAGCTCCGGGGCGCCGTTGGCCTCGAGCGCGACGGCGGCCGTCGTCGTGCCGTCGACGAGCCGGGGGAGGAGCGAGATCCCGTCCGCCCCGCCGTCGGCCTGCAGGACCGCCGAGGCGAGGACGGTCGGGACGAGCGGGCCCGGCGGGACGTGTCGGCCGAGCGCCTCCAGCGCCACAGCGAGCGTCAGCAGTCCGCCGCCCGCGCCGCCGTACGACTCGTCGATGTGGAGGCCGAGCAGGTCGTAGTCGACCAGCGACTTCCAGAAGACCGGGAACTTCTCCTCGGCCGGGTCGTCGATCTGACGGCGTACGACGTCGCTGCCGATCGCGCTCTCGGCGAGGTCCGCCACGGCGTCGGCGAGGGCGCGGTGCTCCTCGGTCAGGCCGAGGCCGAGCTCGTAGGACTGGCGTGCCATGTGGGTGCTCCTGGGTGGTGTGGTCGGCTCGACCGACCCGGGTGGAAGGGGATGCGATCAGCGGCCGGCGAGCAGGCCCTTGGCGACGTGGGTCACCTGGACCTCGTTGCTGCCGGCGTAGATCATCAGCGACTTGGCGTCGCGGGCGAGCTGCTCGACGCGGTACTCGGCCATGTAGCCGTTTCCGCCGAAGAGCTGCACCGCCTCCATGGCGACATCGGTGGCCGCCTGCGTGGAGTAGAGCTTCATCGCCGACGCCTCCGAGAGGGTCGGCATCCGGCCGGCGCGCAGCTGGCCGAGCGCCATGAAGACCATGTTCTGCACGTTGATCCGCGCGACCTCCATCTGCGCCAGCTTGAGCTGGACGAGCTGGAGCTCGCCGATCGGCCGCTCCCACAGGGTGCGGGTCTTCGCGTAGTCGACCGAGAGCCGGTGGCACTCGTTGATGATGCCCAGCGACAGGATCGCGCAGCCGACGCGCTCGACGACGAAGTTCGCCCGCGCGCTCTCGCGGCCGTCGTTGGCGCGGTCGGATCGGTCGAGTGCCTTCTCCCCGCCGAGCAGGCGGTCCATCCCGAGGTGGACGTTGTCGAAGAACAGCTCGCCGGTCGGCGAGGACATGATGCCCATCTTCTTGAAGGGCTTGCTCTGCGTCAGACCCTCCATGCCCTTGTCCAGGACGAACGTGAGCACCTGGCGGTCGCGCATGGGGGTGCCGTCGCCGTCGTCGAGCTTGGCGTAGACCACGATCACGTCGGCGTACGGGCCGGAGGTGATGAAGGTCTTGTGGCCGTTGAGGACGAACCCGTCGCCGTCGCGACGCACGGTCGTCTTCATGCCGCCGAACGCGTCCGATCCGGACTCGGGCTCCGTGATCGCCCAGGCCGCGATGTGCTCGGCGGTGGCGATCTTGCGCAGCCAGCGCTCCTTCTGCTCCAAGGTGCCCTTGGCGGCGATGGTGCCGGCGCCCAGGCCGAGGGAGACGCCCATCGAGACGACCGCGCCCAGGCTGACGCCGGAGAGCTCGCTGAGCAGCACCGCGCCCATCGAGTCGATGCCCTCCATGCCCGCGAGCGGGTTGGCGGGTGCCGACTTCTTCTCGGCTCGTGCCGCCCTGACTGCCGCGGCCTCCTCGGGGGTGCGCTCGGCGCGCTTGCGCTCGGCCGCCAGCAGCTTGTCGACGGCCTCGCCCGCCATCGCGTCGATGCCGAAGTCGGCGAACAGCTGGCGCGCCATGTCGAACGGCGGCAGCTCGCCGGTCTCCAGCTCGTCCTGGATGGGCCGGACGTTCTTCTCGATCCACTCCCGCACGCTGTCGCGCACGGCGATGTCCATGTCGGACCAGGCGATCATCGGTCCTCCTCAGCCGAGGCGGTCGGCGAGGTCCGCGATCTCCCACGGTCCCTCGGACTCGATGGCGGACACGTCGGTCCAGCCGGCAAGCTCCTGGATGACGCCGCCCTGGACCGCGTAGACCTTGCCGGTGAGCTTGCAGTCGGCGGCGGCAAGGCGGGCGATCAGCGGGGAGATGTTGGCGGGGCTGAACGCGTCGAACTCGCCCTCCGGGACCTCGGCCGCGAAGATCGCGCCCATGCCCGGGGTGGCCAGGGTGAGGCGGGTGCGGGCGATCGGGGCGATCGCGTTGACGCGTACGCCGTACCGATCGAGCTCGTCCGCGGCGACCAGCGTCAGCGCGGCGATGCCGGCCTTCGCGGCCCCGTAGTTGGACTGACCCGCATTGGGCATGAAGGTGCCCGAGGCCGAGGAGGTGTTGATCACCGAGGCGTTGACGTCGACGCCCGCCTTGGTCTGCTCCTTCCAGTACGCCGCCGCGTGGTGCAGCGGTGCGGCGTGTCCCTTGAGGTGGACCGCGATGACCGCGTCCCACTGCTCCTCGGTCATGTTCGGGATGAAGGCGTCGCGCAGGATGCCGGCGTTGTTGACCAGGATGTCGAGGCCGCCGAGCTCGTCGATGGCCTGCTTGACCATCCGCTCCGCGCCCTCCCACGAGGCGACGTTGTCGTAGTTGGCCGCTGCCGAGCCGCCGGCCGCCACGATCTCGTCGACGACGCCCTGCGCTGGCGTGGTGTCGGCGCCGCTGCCGTCGTTGGCGCCGCCGAGGTCGTTGACGAGGACCTTCGCGCCCTCCTTGGCCAGCAGCAGCGCGTGCTCGCGGCCGATGCCGCGGCCCGCTCCGGTGACGATGGCGACGCGTCCGTCCAGGGTTCCCATGAGTCTGTGTTTTCCTTTTCTGAAGGTGGTCGAGCTTGTCGAGACCGGTCAGTCGGTGAAGACGGCCAGGCCGTCGCGGATGACGAGGTCGTCGCCGACCGCCGTCTGGAAGCCGTACGCCGCGGTGCCGGCCTCGACGGTGGCGTCGTCGAGCTGCCAGAAGGACGTGGTCATGTCCTGGCCGGGCAGCACGGGCTTGGCGAAGCGGACGGCGAAGCGCTTGAGGCGGTTCACGTCGCCGCCGGCGAGCTCCTGCAGGGCCGCCCACGAGGTGAACGCCATCGTGCAGAGGCCGTGGTTGATGATGCCGGGCAGCCCGGACATCTGCGCGATCTCCTCGTCGAGGTGGATCGGCATCGGGTCGCCCGAGGCCGGGGAGTAGCGGAAGGTCTGGTCCTCGTCGACGTGCTGGGTCACCCTGGCGACCGGCGCGGTCGCGGTGACCTCCTCGGCGAGCGCGTGGCCCGGAGCCAGGTCGCCGACGGTCTGGCCGGCGTCGACGCCGCGGAAGAACGCGGTGATCCACTGCTCGTTGACCAGCTCGCCGTCCTGGTCGCGGCTCTCGGCGTACACGACGACGGTGGAACCGGTGCTCAGCGTGGCGTATCCGGTCGCCCGGGCCTTGCAGGTGAGCACGTCGCCGGGCCTGATCGGCCGGTGGAAGTGGAAGTCCTGCTCGCCGTGGACCAGCTTCATCAGCAGGCTGACCGGCGCGACCTCGAGGGCAGCGGGTGCCATCGAGAAGAAGGTCGGCACGACCGCGAACACCGGCGGGGCGATCTCGCCCTCGAGATGCGCCTCGATCGGGTCGTTGGTCGCCGCGGCGTACTCGGCGATGCGCTCGGCAGTGACCTCGAAGACCTCGTCCTCTGTCCACTGTCCGAGGCCGCTGTCCTCGAAGGTCACTGCCGTCATCGCGCTCTCCTCAGCTCCTGTCGGTCCGTGTCGCTCGGCGTCAGCCGAGGTTCGCGGCGAGCTTGCCGAGCGAGGTCTCGAGGTCGGCCTGGGTGTTCTTCGCGACCGCCTTGCCGATGGGGCCGACGATCATCGTGCCGCTGAACTCGGCGTCGATAGTGGCGTCGGAGCCGGCGGCGGTCGGGACGACCGACATCGAGAACTTCACCTTGACGCCGGCCATGCCGGTGCCCTCGATGGTCATCGAGGACGGCGGGTTCGCCTCGGTGACGGTCCACTCGATCTTGTTGGCCATGCCCATGACCGAGACGACCTCGGTGATCTGCGTGCCGACCTTGATCTCGTCGGCGGCCGGGAGCTCGGACTTCCAGCCCTGGTGGATGGTGAGCCAGTTCTCGTAGCCCGCGAGGTCGGCGAGTGCGGCGTACCCGGCGTCCGCGTCGACGGGGAGGGCCTGGGTGACGGAAACGCTTGCCATGATGATTCTCCTGAGTTGTTGGGGTTGGTCGAGCTCGTGGGGCCGCTCAGCGGGCCTTCTTGTACGCCGTGACGACGACTGCGCCGCCCAGGCCGATGTTGTGCTGCAGGGCGACGCCGCCCTGCTCCTTCGCGCGGTCGACCTGGCGCTTGTCCGCCCGCCCGCGCAGCTGCCAGGTGAGCTCGCTGCACTGGGCGAGACCGGTGGCGCCGAGGGGGTGACCCTTGGAGATGAGACCGCCGGACGGGTTGACGACCCAGCGGCCGCCGTACGTCGTGTCGTCGTTGTCGATGAGCTTGCCGGCCTCGCCGTCGGCGCACAGGCCGAGCGCCTCGTAGGTCAGCAGCTCGTTGGCCGAGAAGCAGTCGTGCAGCTCGATGACCGAGATGTCCTCGGGGGCGATGCCGGCCTGGGCGTAGACCTCCTTGGCCGCGCGGCGGGTCATCTCCTTGCCGACCAGCGACTGGGCGGACTTGTCGTCGAAGGTCGAGGTCATGTCGGTGACCATCGACTGGCCGATGATCTCGACCGCCTGGTCCCACAGGCCGTGCTCCTCGACGAACGCCTCGCTGGCGAGGATGACCGCGCCGGAGCCGTCGGAGGTGGGGGAGCACTGGAGCTTGGTCAGCGGGCCGTACACCTTGCGCGACCCGAGGACCTCCTCGAGCGTGTAGACGTCCTGGAACTGCGCGTACGGGTTGTTGACCGAGTGCTTGTGGTTCTTCACGCCGACCTTGGCGAACTGCTCGTCGGTCGTGCCGTACCTCTCCTGGTGCTCCTTGCCGGCCGCACCGAACATGTACGGCGCCGGCGGCATCGCGAACTCCTGCAGCTCCGCGAGCGCGAGCAGGTGCTTCATCATCGGCTGCTCGCGGTCGTCGTACGTCGAGCCGAGCGAGCCGGGCTGCATCTTCTCGAAGCCGAGGGCGAGGGTGCACTGCGCCAGGCCGCCGCGGATCGCCTGGGTGGCGAGGTACAGCGCGGTCGAGCCGGTCGAGCAGTTGTTGTTCACGTTGACGACCGGGATGCCGGTCAGGCCGAGCTCGTAGACGGCGCGCTGGCCGGAGGTCGACTCGCCGTAGACGTAGCCGACGTATGCCTGCTCGACGAGCTCGTAGGAGATGCCGGCGTCCTCGAGCGCCTTGGTGCCCGACTCGCGGGCCATGTCCGGGTAGTCCCATTCCTTCGCGCCGGGCTTCTCGAACTTCGTCATGCCGACGCCGACGACGTACACCTTGTTGCTGGCCATCGAATGAGCCCTTCGTTCTCGGGCAGTGCGCGACCTGGCGCCTACCCTGGACAGGTTGTCGACGGCAAACTACGGTGGACACCATGTCCAGTCAAGGATTTCGGGCTAGGGTTTCGCCGGTGACCCAGAGCACCGGAGCCGAGCGTGGCGTGGACGGACGCGACACGCGCTGGGCCGATCACCGACAGGCCCGCCGCGAGCGCCTACTGGCGACGGCGGTCGCGATGATCGACCGCGAGGGCGCGGGCGTCAGCGTGCCGGCCATCGCGGCCGAGGCAGGCATCCCGCGATCGGTGGTCTACAAGCTCTTCCGCGACCGCGAGGACCTCGACGACCAGATCCGCGCGCGCATCGTCGAGGACATGACCGAGACGATGGCGCCGACGCTCGTGGCCAGGGGGTCGATCCGCCAGATGGTGGGCCGAGGCGTCGACACGTACGTGACGTGGGTGCAGGCGCACAGCAATCTGCACCGCTTCCTCGGCACCGGCTCGGCAACCCGGCCCAGCGCGGGGACGAAGGTGATGACGCACGGCAAGACGGCCTTCGCCTCCGACCTCCAGGAGGTGATCGACGCACTGCTGCCCATGGTCGCCGCCGGGCGGCTCCCGCGAGGGGTGTCGGCCGATCTCGCCCACGGCCTGGTCGGGCTGACCGACGCCACGGTCAACCGGTGGCTGCTGGCGGCCCCGCGCTCGCGAAGCTCAGCCCGCAACCTCGGCCGGTTCCTCACCGACGCCGCGTGCGGGGCGATCTGCGCCACCGTCGAGCTCGCCGGCGGAGACCTCGACGTCGACGCGGACATCGCCCGCTGACAGCCGCTGCCGGGACGGCCGCTCCACGGATCTGCTCGCCCGGCCCACGCCACGCCGACGGCGGGTGACGCGATGCGGCATGCTCGGAGCATGGTCGACCCCGCTGACTGGCTGCTGACCCGTGCCGAGCGCGCGAATCCCGACACCCGCATCGACGACCGACACGACGGTGAGCGGGCGTGGTCGGAGGGCAACCTGGTCCGCCCGCTGATCCACGGGGCGGCGTACTTCAAGGCCCTGTACGACGCCCTCGAGGCGACCGAGGAGGGCGACCTCGTGCTTCTCACCGACTGGCAGGGCGACGCCGACGAGCGGCTGACCGGCGAGCCGGGCAGCGAGGTGGTCGAGGTGCTGGGCCGCGCCCACGAGCGGGGCGTCACCGTCCACGGGCTGGTGTGGCGCTCCCACTTCGACCAGACCGGCTTCTTCGCCAAGGAGAACCGCCATCTGGGCGAGCAGCTGCAGCAGCGCGGCGCCGAGGTGCTGCTCGACATGCGGGTGCGGGCCGGCGGCTCCCACCACCAGAAGTTCCTCGTCATCCGGCACCACGAGGACCCGAGCCGTGACGTGGCCTTCGTGGGCGGCATCGACCTCGCGCACAACCGTCGCGACGACGCCGACCACCACGGCGATCCGCAGCCCCAGCCCCTCACCAAGGAGTACGGCGACAACCCGCCCTGGCACGACGTGCAGGTCGCCATCCAGGGGCCGGCCGTCCACGACGTCGAGACCGTCTTCCGAGAGCGGTGGGATGATCCGGCGCCGCTGTCGCGCGCGCCGTGGCGCCGGCTCGCCGACCGGCTGCGCGGCCTGGACGAGTCGCCGGACGGGCTGCCGGACCAGCTGCCGCCGCCACCGCCCGCGGGCGAGCACGTCGTCCAGCTGCTGCGGACCTATCCCGACCTGAGGTTCGGCGCCGACTACCCGTTCGCCAACGGCGGCGAGCGCAGCGTCGCCCGGGGCTACGACAAGGCGCTCCGGCGGGCCGAGCGGCTGGTCTACATCGAGGACCAGTACTTCTGGGGACGCGACGTGGGCGACCTCTTCGTCGAGCGGTTGCGCGACCAGCCCGAGCTGCGGGTCGTGCTCGTCATCCCGCTGGTGCCCGATCTGGACGGCCCGAACCGCGTCGCGCAGCTCCTCGGCCGACGCCGGGCCCTGCGACGGATGATGGAGGTCGCACCGGACCGGGTGGCGGCGTACGGGCTGGAGAACCACGCGGGCACCCCCGTGTACGTCCACGCCAAGGTCTGCATCGTCGACGACACCTGGGCGAGCACCGGCTCGGACAACTTCAGCCGCCGCTCGTGGACCCACGACTCCGAGCTGACCGCCGTCGTGCTCGACGCGGCCTACGCGCGCGACCTGCGGCTCACGCTCGCAGCCGAGCACCTCGACCGCCTGGACGGGGTGGCCGCGGACGGGCTCGAGCAGACGATGGCCGACTGTGTCGAGCCGGTCGACCTCTTCGAGGCGTACGCCGCCCACGCTGCCCGGCTCGACGACTGGCACGACGGCGGCCGTCGGGGCGAGCGACCGCCCGGACGCCTGCGCCGGCTCCGGCTGCCCGACCTCACCCAGCGCCAGCGGAAGTGGGCGGCGGTGCCGCTCGACCTGCTGCACGACCCTGACGGCCGGCCCCCGGGGCTCCGCAAGCGCAGCCGCTACTGATCGCGGCTCCCGCTATCGCGACGGGTGACGTGCCCACGCGAAGCAGAACAGGCCGTAGCAGGCGAGACCGATCGCGACGGCGATCAGCAGGACCGGCCCGAACGGCTGCTCCTTCAGCGTCAGCAGCGCGGAGTCCAGCCCACCGGACTTCTGGGGCCGGTGCGTCACGCCCGCGAGCGCGACGAGGAAGCCCGCGAGCGCGATGACGGCGCCCTTCGCGGTGTACCCCACCTGGCCGAAGGCGAGGTAGGCCCGTCCGGAATCACCCCGTCTTCCCTCCGCCGACAGCTTCTTGCGGAAGTCGCCGGAGATGCCGCGGTAGGCATGCAGGACGCCGAAGACGAGGATCGCGACGCCGACCAGCGCGACCAGCCAGCGGCCGCCGGTCATGTCCATCACCCGCGCTGACAGCGTCCGCTGCCCGTTGTGCCCCGAGCTGCCGCCGGACGCAGCGATGTTCACCGCGGAGACTCCGATCGAGGCGTAGATGACGGCCTTGCCCCAGGCGCCGAGGCGGTGCTTCCAGCGGTCGCCGCCGTCCTCGTTGCGGAAGCCGACACAGCCCTGCACGGCACGCTGCAGGCTGAACCCGAGCATCCCGACCGCCATCACCCAGACGAGCACGTGCCCCATCGGCTGTGCGGCGAGCTGCTGCAGCGCACCCTGGCTGGAGGGGTCGCGGTGCTGGTGCCCGAGCGCGAGCTGCACGGTCACCCAGGCGACGAGGAGGTGGAGGACGCCGTACGCCACCAACCCGAGCCGGGCGGACATCTGGAGGCCTTGATCGGTCCTACGGCGCGCGCTGGTCACGACCGGAAACTACTCCGCTCCCGGCAGCGCCGCGGGGATCCTCGTCATGGTCCCGGCGGTGAGGTCCGCCGCGAGCACGGCGTGACCGGGCGGTAGGTTCCGCTCGTGGCAATTCCCGCCGACCTGCGCCTGGAGGCGCTGACCGCACCGCTCGACCGGACCGACGCGGAGACGCGGTGGCGCACCTACCTCGAGGCGCACCCCGAGAGCGCCCATCGTGACGACAACCGCAACTACGGTGTCCTGATCTTCCTGATCGCGCTCGTGGGGCTCCTCGCGGTCGTGCTCCTCGCCGTGGTCGTCGAGGACCTCCGGAGCTCGAGCCTGGCGACCCCGGTGGTCTCGGCGATCGGTCCCTTCTGCGGAGCGGTCTTTATGCTGCTGCTGGTGTGGCTCTTCGCCCGGAGCCTCGTGCGCACCCGCACGCGTCGCATGACGGCGGAGGTCCACTCGCGGTTGAGCCGCCTCGCGACCGACAACGAGCTGGACTACCGCTCCGGGCCGCTGCACCCCGACGACCTGGCGCCGTGGTCGGGATGGCGTGGCCTGTCGGTCGACCGCGTGCTCAGCACGCGGTCGGGGCGCCGCCTCGAGGTCGGCAACTACAACCTGCTGCTCGGCTCCGGCGGGATGCAGGTGGGCAGCGGGGGCAACACGCGCTACCGAGGCGGCTACGTCGCAGTCGGACTCGACCGGGCGGCCCCGACGGTCGTGCTCGACGAGCGCGGGACACGCCGTCCGTTCCTGGCCGGCCGCGCCCCGCGCAAGCAGCGGATGGACACCGGGACCGCGCTGGACAAGCACTTCCGGGTCTACAGCCCGCCGGAGACGCAGGACGTCGTACGACGCCTGCTGACCGGGGTGGCGGGTGAGCTGTCGAACGTCCGGCACATGAGCGTCGAGGTCCGCGACGGGTGGATCCTGTGCAGCTCGAGGCGCGAGCTGGTCACGCTCGATGCCGACACCTGGAGCTGGGTCGGCACGATCATGCGGGCGACGTCCAGGCTCGCCGACGCGCTCGAGGCCGACCCGCGTCCCTGACGCGTCAGCGCAGGGACTTGGAGTACCAGAGGTCGGAGTAGGGGCCGCCCGAGTGGGGTGCGCTCTCCGCGTAGCCGAGGGACTCGTACAGCCGCTGGGACTCGACCAGGTCGGCACGGGTGTCGAGCCGGAGACGGGTGAGGCCCATGTCGCGGGCCCGGCGCTCGACCTCGAGCATCAGGCGCCGCCCCAGGCCGCGGCGGCGGGCGGACTCGGCGACGGCAGCCGCCGGACCTCGCCGACGCCGTCGCTCTCTGGCACCCGCGCGAGCGCGATGCAGCCGCACACCTCGCCGGCCGACTCGTCGGTGGCCACCAGCAGCACGCCGTACGGCGGGACGAGGTCGTCGGTCGGGTGCTCGGCGAGCCCGGCGTCGATCTCGTCGGAGGTCGCCGGACGCTCGTAGTAGCGGTCGGCGACGTCGCGGATGTACGCGCGCATCGCCGCCCGGGCCGGCGCGGAGGTGGGCTCGACCGCAGCGATCGTGAGGTCGGCCATCCGTCCCTCACATGTCCTTGTATCGCTTGGCCGCGGCGAGCCGCTCCTGCAGCAGCGGTACGTCGACGCGGCGGGCGTTGCGAGGCGGCCAGCCGGTCTCGCCCTCGGCGACGTACAGGCCGGCGTACGCCGCGGTGTCGCGCTGGAAGCGCCAACCCTCGGACAGCGGCCCGACGTCGTACGCCGCGAAGCCGATGGCGTCGAGGACGCGGGTGACCTCGTCCTTCGCCTCGGTGTCGTCACCCGCGATCGGCAGGACGCTGCGGTCGGGGTCGTCGATAGGCCGGGCCAGGCGCTCGATGAACTCGAAGTAGATGTTGTTGAAGCACTTCACGACCTTCGAGCCGGGCAGGTGGCGCTGGACGAGCTCGGAGGTCGTCGTCGACTCCCGGTCGAGCTCGGCGACCTGGCCGTCACGCTGCGGGTAGTAGTTGATCGTGTCGATGACGACCTTGCCGCGCAGCGCGTCGACGGGGATGTCGTGGAGGCTCTTCAACGGCACGGTCGCGACGGCGAGGTCGCCGGCGGCGGCCGCCTCCTCGGCGGTCGCCGCGCGGGCGTGCTCGCCCAGCTCGGCGACGAGGTCGGCGAGCGTCTCGGGTCCGCGGCTGTTGCTCATCACCACGTCGTAGCCCGCACGCACGGCCAGCCGCGCGACGGTGCTGCCGATGTTGCCGCTTCCGATGAATCCGATGGTGGTCATGGATGCTCGGTAACCAGAACCGGCCCTCCGCATGCGGCCCGGGGCCGCCGACGCCCTGTCGCGGTAGCCTGGTCGCGGGTCGGTTCCCCACGCCGGCCCATCTCGGGAAAGAGGTAGGGCATGACCGACGACGTCTTCGGTGGCCTCATCGAGGCCTACCTTCGCGAGCCGACCGACGAGCACCGCCGCGCCGTGCGCGACGCTCTCGCATCACGCGGCAACTACGACCCGGAGCTGGCGGTCGACCGGCTCGCGGCGCCGTACGTCCACAACGAGGCGTACGCCGACCTGGTGCTCCGCCTGCTCGACCTGATGCCCGGCGCGATGCTGAGTCCTCTCACGCACCGCCTCCTCGGCGACGCGTACGAGCACCTCGGCGACATGGACGCGGCCCGCCGCCAGCGCACCCTCGCCGACCTCGCGGTCGGCGCTGTCCTCGCGAGCGGCGACGGCACCGCAGAGCGTCCGTGGGCCGTGTTGCGCGTCAGCGACGAGCACGACGCGGCCGAGGAGGTCGGCCGGTCGTCGCAGCACGTGCGCTACGAGGAGGCGGACGGTCGCCTGCTCGACGTGCACGAGTGCGACGACGGCAGCCTGGTGTGGTTCGACGTGAGCCTGCTGCAGGTGCCCGTCACGGCTTGAGGCCCTGGCTGATCAGCCACGGCTTGGGGTCGACGGCCGGGCCGCCGTGCGGGTGCACCTCGAGGTGGAGGTGCGGCCCGGTCGTGTTGCCGGTGTCCCCGACGAGCCCGATGACCTGACCCGGCTCGACGTGCTCGCCCGGATGCACCTCGAACGCCGACTGGTGGCAGAACCAGAGCACGGTGCCGCCGTCGAGGCGTACGACGGTGCGGTTGCCGTAGTCGCCCTCGTAGCCGGTCGAGACGACCGTGCCCTCGCCGATCGCGTGGATGGGCGTGCCGATCGGCGCGGCGAAGTCCAGACCCGTGTGGAAGGTGTGCCAGAGGCCGCTGACCTCGCCGAAGCCCGCTGTGAGCACGTAGTGCCGGACCGGCAGCACCATCGGCAGCGGATGCAGGGCGCGACGATGGATCTCGACGGGGCGGGGCACGGTCGGGGCGGCCGCGAGGCGCAGGTCCGTGCTCGGGGTGCCGGCGTCATCGGTGGTGACGGCGGCAGCGGCGATCGCCAGGCCGATCAGGCTCGGGGCGACCACGGCACGGCGCAGGGAGGTGCGGATGTTCATGGCTTCCTTCGGTGGGACTGGGGTACGACGGGTGCTTGCTGTTGCAAGCACGCCGGACCAGTGAGCCAAAGCGCTGGGCGCCGCCTCAAATCGGACGCATGTGAGCTTGTGGCCCGGCCCACCCGACTGGGTCACACCTCACGCTCAGTACCCCAACGATCTGGGAGCGAGGTCACACGGGCCGTCGAGGGGGCCCGAAGCGCCGGAGAACAGGACGAAGGTCCCGGTAACGCCGACCGATCGGCCACGTTGAGAGGGGCATGAACGCAACGGCCCGCATCCCGCAGGCGACGCTCCGCGACGAGTGGACCGTCGCCGTCACGCAGCGCTGGGCTCGTGCGTTCACCGCCTCGACGACCGTCTCCCGCGCGAGTGGGGCCGCGGACCGGACGGTCGCGGAGCCGGCGCGGCGGGGGTCCGCGCCGGCCGAGGCGGCCCAGAGGGATCAGACCGCTCGCGTGGATCGGCTGCGGCGTACCGATGCGCTGCTGCGGCTCGCCTCCGACGAGCGCGCGACTCCGCACGAGCGGGCCCTCGCAGCCAACCGTGCCGCGGAGCTTCTCCGTCGTACCGTCTGAGCGAGCCCGGACCGTGGCAGCCTCCGGCCGTGACGGCGCTGAGCATCAGCCGCATCCACGGGCTCGGCGAGGTGCAACAGTGCTGGGGGCTTGGCAAGGTGTCCCTCGAGGACACACCCTGGGTGGTGTGCCACCAGCGGCAGCGGACGGCACCGCCGGGCGACGGTGCCTGACGAGGACCTTGAGGGAGGCAGATGTCTGAGCACGTGCGCGTCGACGCAGAGGTCGTGGAGCTGTGCCACCGGTTGATCCGGATCGACACCACGAACTACGGGAGCGACGACGGGCCGGGTGAGCGCGCCGCCGCCGAGTACGTCGCCGAGCTGCTCGCCGAGGTCGGGATCAAGCCCGAGATCATCGAGACCGGCAAGGGTCGGGCGAACGTCGTGGCCCGGTGGGGCGGCACGGACCCGGCCCGAGCCGACGACGCGCTCCTGGTGCACGGCCACCTGGACGTCGTACCTGCCGAGGCGGGGGACTGGCAGGTCCATCCGTTCGGCGGCGAGGTCCGCGACGGCTACCTCTGGGGCCGCGGCGCGGTCGACATGAAGGACTTCGACGCGATGGTGCTGTCGGTGGTGCGTGCGCGTGCGCGCGCCGGCCGCGAGCCCGCGCGTCCGATCGTGCTCTGCTTCACCGCGGACGAGGAGGCGGGCGGCCACCACGGCGCCGAGGTCCTGATCAACGACCGGCCCGAGCTGTTCGAGGGCTGCACCGAGGCGGTCGGCGAGGTCGGCGGCTTCAGCGTGACCGTGCGTGGGCGTCGGCTCTACCTCGTCGAGGCCGCCGAGCGCGGCATGGCGTGGATGAGGCTCACCGCCCGGGGCCGGGCGGGGCACGGCTCGATGCTCAACGACGAGAACGCCGTCACCCGGCTCGCCGCCGCCGTCGCGCGGATCGGCACGCACGAGTGGCCGCAGCGGCTCACGCCGACGATGCGCACGCTGCTCGCGACCGTCGGCGAGCTCGCCGGTGTGGAGGCGACGCCCGAGAACGCGACCCAGCTCGTGACCGAGTTCGGGGGAGCGGTGCGGATGCTGGGCGCGGTGCTCAGCAACTCGGTCAACCCGACCATGCTCGATGCCGGCTACAAGGTGAACGTCATCCCGAGCGAGGCCACGGCGTACGTCGACGGGCGGTTCCTGCCCGGGCACGAGGACGAGTTCTTCGAGACGATGAAGGAGCTGGCCGGCGAGCACGTCGCGATCGACTTCGTCTCCAAGCAGCGCCCCTGGGAGTCGCCGTACGACGGGCAGCTGGTCGACGCGATGACGACCAGCCTGGTGGCGGAGGACCCGGACGCGCTGGTGGCGCCGTACCTCATGAGCGCGGGCACCGACGCCAAGCACTTCGGCAGGCTCGGCATCCGCACCTACGGCTTCGCACCGCTGCGGCTGCCCGACGACCTCGACTTCACCGCGCTGTTCCACGGCGTCGACGAGCGGGTGCCGACCGACGCGCTCGAGTTCGGCGCGCGGGTGTTCGACCGGTTCCTCGACGAGGCGTGACAGGCGCCCACCCGCGCGCAAGAGTGGGTGCGTGACCCAAGCGACGTACGTCTTCGATCCCTTCGCGCCCGGCTATGCCGACGACCCGTACCCGGAGTACGCCCGGCTGCGGGCCGACGGCCGGGTCCACGAGCACCCGCTCGGGTTCTGGGTGGTGTCGCACCACGAGGAGGTGTCCGCGCTGCTGCGGGGCCCGCTGTCGGTCGAGCGGCGCCACATGGAGGGCGAGATGGCCGAGCGCGACACCGAGCTGTTCGGCGAGCGCGCGACCCGTCGGCTCTCGATGCTCCACCGCGACCCTCCGGGCCACACCCGCCTGCGCAAGCTGGTCTCGAAGGCGTTCACACCCCGCTCGATCGCCGCACTGGAGCCCGAGATCGTGCAGATGGTCGACGGGCTGCTGGACGACATGTCCGCCAGCCCGTCGGGCACCGCGGACCTGCTCGAGGCGCTGGCGTTCCCGCTGCCGTTCGCGGTGATCTCGCAGATGATGGGCATCCCGCCCGGCGACGACCACACCCGCATGCGCGAGCTCACCGGCTTGGCGGTCCGCTCGCTGGAGCCTGTGGTCGACCCCGACGTCGCCACGCAGATCCTGGCGGCCGGCCAGGAGCTCGCGGCGCTGTGTTCCGACGTCGTCGCCCGCAAGCGGCGCGAGCCCGGTGACGACCTCCTCACCGCGCTCATCCAGGCCGAGGACGACGGCGACGTGCTGGGCGACGAGGAGCTGGTCGCCCAGGTCGTGCTCCTCTACGTCGCCGGCCACGAGACGACGGTCAACCTGATCGCCAACGGCACCCTTGCGCTCCTGCGCAACCCCGACCAGCTGGCGCTGCTGCGGTCGACACCGGACCTCGCCGACAACGCCGTCGAGGAGCTGCTGCGCTACGACTCGCCGGTCCAGTTCAGCCGCCGGATCACCCTCGAGCCGTACGACGTCGCCGGGCAGACCATCCCCGCCGGCAGCTTCGTGATGGCCAGCCTCGCCTCGGCGAACCGCGACGAGGAGCACTGGGGCCCCGACGCGGACCGACTCCGGCTCGACCGGCCCGACGCCCGCAGCCATCTGTCCTTCGGCTCCGGTGTCCACCACTGCCTCGGCGCGGCCCTGGCCAGGCTCGAGGGCCGGATCGTCTTCCAGCGGCTGGTGGCCCGCTTCCCTGACCTGGCCCTCGCCGGCGACATCGAGTGGAACGGCCGGATCAACCTGCGCGGGCCCGTCGGCCTGCCGGTGTCGATGGGCTGAGGGCGGCTGCCGAAAACACGTGCCGTTTGGTACCAAACGACAGTTCTGAGGCGCCAGGAGCTGCCGTTTGGTACCAAACGGCAGCTCTGCGAGCGCGGTCAGGCGGTGCGGACGGCGCGGATGATCTTCCGTCGGAGGACGAGGCGACGCTTCCCGTCGGCTCCGATCTGGAGCCGGTCGAGCTCCCAGCCACCGTGCTCGGCCCGCTCGACGAGCAGCCTGGTGACCTGGTTGCGGGAGAAGCCGCTCTCGAAGATCACCCGGTCGAACTCCCACTCCACGCCCCGGCCGAGGCCGCGCAGGAGCTTGCCGCGGACCGGCATCGGGACGGTGCTCACGACGCGGCCTCGGACACGTCGTCCAGGGCGGTCCGGATCTCCGGCGGAAGGGAGCGGGCCTCGGACTGCAAAGCCGTCTTGAGCTGGGCGGCGGTGCGGGCACCCACGATCGGGGCGGTCACGCCGGGGCGGTCGCGCACCCAGACCAGGGCGACCTCCAGCGGTGTCCAGCCGAGCCCGTCGGCGGCACGGCAGACCGACTCGACGATGCCGCGGCTGCGGTCGTCGAGGTAGGCGTCCACGAACGAGGAGAACACCGGCGAGGCGGCGCGCGAGTCGGACGGAGTGCCGGTGCGGTACTTGCCGGTGAGCACGCCACGGCCGAGCGGCGACCACGGCAGCAGCCCGAGGCCGAGCGCGTCGCAGGCAGGGAGGACCTCGCGCTCGATGCGGCGGTTGACCAGGGAGTACTCCATCTGGCTGGACACCAGTGGCGCCCGGCCAGGCACCGCGGACTGCCAGGTCGCCGCCTGCGCGGTCTGCCAGCCGGCGTAGTTCGAGATGCCGACGTACGACGCGCGGCCGCTGGTGACGGCGAGGTCGAGCGCGCCGAGGGTCTCCTCCAGGGGCACCTCGTCGGACCAGATGTGCACCTGCCACAGGTCGACGTGGTCGGTGCCGAGCCTGCGCAGCGAGGTGTCCAGGCCGCGCAGGAGCGCGCCCCGGGAGGTGTCGGTCGAGCGCTCGCCGCCCCGCCTCCAGATGCCGGCCTTGGTCGCCAGCACCACCTCGTCGCGGGCGACGACATCGCCCAGGAGGGAGCCGATGAGCGCCTCGGAGCGGCCGTCGGTGTAGCCGGCGGCGGTGTCGACCAGGCTTCCGCCGGCGTCGACGAAGGCGACCAGCTGGTCGCGGGCCTCGTGCTCGTCGGTGTCCTTGCCCCATGTCATCGTGCCGAGCCCGAGGCGGGACACCCGCAGACCGCTGGTGCCGACGTACCGATGGTGCATAGGCAGAACCTAGTCCGGGCTGGTCGGCGACCCGACCCCGGCTCGCCGTACGCCCTTCAGATGCTGTTCGCCCCGCGACCCTTAGTCTTCTCCCGATGATCACCTACTTCGACTCCGTCGTGCTCGGCATCGTCGAGGGACTCACCGAGTTCCTGCCCGTGTCCAGCACCGGTCACCTCACCATCGCCGAGAAGCTCCTCAAGCTCCCGATCAACAACAACGGCGTGACGGCGTACACGGCCGTGATCCAGATGGGCGCGATCTTCGCGGTCCTGCTCTACTTCGCGCGCGACATCTGGCAGATCGCGTCGGGGTGGTGCAAGGGTCTGGTGAAGCCGGAGTACCGCGGCACGCTCGACCACCGGATGGGCTGGTACGTCATCATCGGCTCGATCCCGATCGGGATCGTCGGCTTCGCGGCGAAGGACTTCATCTCCGGTCCGCTGCGGTCGCTGTGGGTCGTCGGCGCCGCGCTCATCCTGTGGAGCGTCGTGATGGTGTACGCCGAGCGCACCGCCAGCCAGGTCCGCGACCTCAAGCGCGTGACGCTGCGCGACGTCGTGATGATCGGCATCGTGCAGTGCGTCGCGCTGGTGCCGGGCGTGTCCCGCTCCGGCGCGACGATCTCGGCGGGCCTCATCGGCGGCCTCGACCGCGTCGCCGCCACCAAGCTGAGCTTCTACCTGTCGATCCCCGCCCTCACCGGCGCCGGGCTGTACGAGCTCAAGGACGCCGTCGGCACGGGCATCGGTGTCGGCCCGACGGTCGTCGGCACCGCGATCAGCTTCGTCGTCGCGTTCTTCTCGGTCGCCTGGCTGCTGAAGTTCGTCGCCGGCCACCCGATCACGGCCTTCGTGCCCTACCGCGTGGTGCTCGGAGTGGTCCTCCTGGGCCTGCTCGCCGCCGGCGTCATGTCCGCTACGTGAGACTGGTGCTGCCGTTTGGTACCAAACGGCAGCACCAGCGGCTCGCGGAGTGTCGTTTGGTACCAAACGACACGCACGCGGTGGCGGGTCAGAGCCAGCCGGACTTCTTGAAGAACCAGTACAGGCCGCCGACGCAGACGATCATCAGCGTGATCGCGTAGAGGTAGCCGAACGCCCAGTGCAGCTCGGGGATGTCGACGAAGTTCATGCCGTAGACACCCGCGATGAGGGTCGGTACGGCGGCCAGCGCGACCCCGGCCGAGATCTTGCGCATGTCGTCGTTCTGCTGGAGCGAGACGCGGGCCAGGTGCGCGTCGAAGGCGGTCGACAGCAACGAGTCGAGGTTGTCGATCTCGTCGGCGTTCTGGGTGAGGTGGTCGGTCACGTCGCGGAAGAACGGCCGGGCGCCCTCCTCGATGACCGGCACCCCTCCGTTCGCGAACCGACGCATCGGCTCACGCAGGGGGAGCACCGCCCGGCGTACCTCGGAGAGCTCGCGCTTGAGGACGTAGATGCGGTTGGAGTCGTCGGTACGCCGGGTCGAGAACACCGACGCCTCGACCTCGTCGACGTCGATCTGCAGCTCGCGCACGACCTCGGTGTAGCCGTCGACCACGACGTCGCACACGGCGTAGACGACCGCCGACGGTCCGTGGTCGAGGATCGCCTGCTGCGACTCGAGCGTGTGCCGCGCGTCGCTGAGGGGCGCGCCTCGGCCGTGGCGGACCGTGATCACGAAGTCGGAGCCGATGAAGAGGTTGATCTCACCGGTCTCGACGGCGTCGTCCTCGTCGACGTACCAGAGCGTCTTGAGGACCAGGAACAGGCTGCCGTCGTAGGTCTCGAGCTTCGGCCGCTGGTGCGCCACCACGGCGTCCTCGACCGCGAGGGGGTGCAGCCCGAACGCGTCGGCGATGTCGTTGAGCTCGATATGGCTCGGCTCGTACAGACCCACCCAGACGAAGTCGCCGCCCTCGGTCGCGTTGCGGCGGAGGGTCTCGTAGTCGTGCACGTGGCAGTCGACGGGGAGTCGGCTGCCGTGCCGGTAGACGGCGCTGTCGACGATCACGACACGAACGCTAGTCGCTCGCGATGGCTTCGAAGACATGTCGTTTGGTACCGAACGACAGCTCGAGGGGCCCGGAAACCGTCGTTTGGTACCAAACGGCACACCACTAGGCCGCGTTGGTAAAGCCGGGGCCGTCGCGAGCGTCGCGATGTGCGTGCGCCGGCAAGGCGCCGATGCGCTGGCAGACTGGACGTCTTTCGAGCATCGGCAACGCCGCCGGAGTGCGT
>Ga0136643_10000115_pt1 | contig 77130 bp, 77 predicted proteins | sample TergutLab28metaG_FD_96883 | JGI IMG/M metagenome (GOLD analysis project Ga0136643, IMG submission 96883) | Labiotermes labralis P1 segment gut microbial communities from Petit-Saut dam, French Guiana - Lab288 P1 (version 3) (version 3) | ecosystem: Host-associated > Arthropoda: Insects >... | reverse complement strand
TTTCCGTCTTTGGTGTATTTAGGTAAATGCATATAAATATTATAGCGAAAAGATAAGAGAAAGTCAAAAAAAAGAGAACCCGAAAGTATTAAGGGTTCTTTGAGGCGAATTTATTTCACTTTTGTTTCTTATCAAATATTTTTTATTTAAATTAGTAAAAATATTTTCTAAAAAAATGCTATAAAGCATGCAAAAACAATGTCATTTTATTGCTTTTTATCAAATTAAATGTTATAATTTTTTAATATTTAATCTTAGAAAGGTAAAATTGATGACACTAAAAGATTTTATAGTTGAAATTAGCAAACAATATTTAGTTGAGTCAGAAAAAGATTTTAAGCATAATAATTTGGCTCAATATATTCGTAATTTACCCAAGAAACTAGAATTAACTTTGTTTCAAAATAGCTACAATATTTTTTCATCCCCTGGCAAAGGAGGTTGGGCAAAAATTCCATGGTTTGGATTTTTTGACAATGATATTTCAGCTGGTGCTCAAAAAGGGTACTACATTGTTTATTTATTTACGAAAGATATGACAGGTATCTATATTTCTTTAAATCAAGGATGGACTTATTATCAAAAAAAATACCAAAAGCAGAATCCAAAAGAAAAAGTAGGGCAAGTATCAAGCTATTGGAAAAACGTGCTTATAAATATTCCTAAGGATTTTAGTGTAGATGAAATAATTTTATCTAATGACAAAGATGCTTTAGCAAAAGGGTACGAGCTTGGAAATATATGTAGTAAATACTACGAAATTAAATCTTTAACAGAAGAACATCAACTTGAATTTGATTTGCAAAAAATGGCTACATTATATAATGAATTGAAATGCAAATTATGTGCTGGAGACTATGAATTAACAAACAGTAGAATAATTTCAGAAAACATAAGTTTTTTAGAAAGAGAAGAATACAGGAATGAAACTCGATTCACTTTAAATAGAGAAAGCTTCAAAGATATTAAGTTTAATGAACATCAAGTTCCAAATATAGTGAAAATCAAGAAAGAAAGAAGCTTTACATCTATCAAGAAAGACTATGTCTCTGATAAAGCCATTGAAGTTGGATATCTAGGAGAATTAGCAATTTTAGAAATGGAGATCAAAAAGCTAAAAGAATCAAAGAATCCTTATATAAAGGAGCTGGCAAAAAAAGTTAGACATGCATCGGTAAAAGAAGGAGATGGTTGTGGATATGATATTTTATCATATAACTTTTCTGGCGAAGAAATATTTATTGAAGTAAAGACAACGGTGAAAGATGAAAATTCTAATTTTTATATAACTGCGAACGAATTAGAATTTTCGACTAAAAACAATAGTAACTATTTTTTATACAGAGTTTTTAACTTTGGAAAAAGCGATAAAAAAGTAGATTATTATGTTTTAAAAGGCAATCTAGAAAACTCCATTAATTTAGATGCCTCAATATATATTGCTTTTCCGAAAGCTAATAAAGAATACTAATATTTTATACATATAATTATTGTCGGACGATATCTTTTGAAAAAATGCAAATTTTGTGGTAAAATGTTGATTATATAATGCATTAAGTCATTTTACATAATGAGCAAAGGAGTATTTGATGCAAGAATTATTAAAAAAGTTTTGTCTATCTGAAAAACAAAATGGATTGCTTCTTATCGATACGCCAACTGGAACTGGAAAAACATATAACGCTGTTGACTTCATTTATAATAATTACAATAATTGTAAAGGTAAAATAATTTATGTAACCAATTTAAAGAAAAACCTGCCGATAAAGGATTTGAAAGATCATTTTCAGAAAAACAATCAATTAGATAAATATGAAAAAGACTTTTTGTTTCTTGATAATAACGTTGATAATTTAATTGATAACTTTCAAAAGATACAAGATAATATTCCAAATAATTTTTTTAAAGGCGGTATTTTTCAAAAAATCAAACAAAATGTTTCCATAATAAAAACAATTAAGAAAGACCTGAAAGAAAATAAAAATGTTGATAACTCTATAATTGGAATAGAGCATCTTCGTCTTATGATGCAACAGGCAAAAGAAGAATTAAAAGATAAATATGAAAAAGAATTTCGAAATATAATAGAACAAGTACTTCATTTTGATGATAATAAAAAGAAAAGGACTAAATCAGAAAAACTAAAATTAATAAAGAATCATCAGGAATTTAAATGGATTGGCGAGCTATATCCTTCTGTATATACAGATGAAAAAAAGATAATTTTCATGAGCATAGACAAATTACTTGTAAGAAATGCAACGTTAATAGAACCCTCATATCAGATACTTGATAATAAAAATCTCTTTAAAAATTCATGGCTTTTTATTGATGAATTTGACACTAGTAAAGATGTTATTTTAAGAAATATAATTAATGATTCGATTAAAACAAAAATGGGAATAATTGATATTTTTAGAGCTATTTATAACGGTTACAGTACAAATTTCTCGAAAACATTAACAGAAACATCGAATTATTTGAGTGAAAGAATCGCTAAAAATGAAAAGAAAATGCATACAGCTGACGAGTTATTAAGTGAATTTCTTTCACGTGCTAATGGAATAAATAAAAAATATAAGTTAATAAATTATCATAAACTTGAATTTATAAATAAAGACAAAGCTAATTTTTTATTTCAAGATCACAGATTTCATACTATTTTAAATGATCAAAATACCAATATATATATTGAAAATGACGAAGAAGGAAAAATAAATTGGATAAAAAACGAAGGTATAAGTGAAAGAAAATTGTTGGATGAAGAGAATATCTTTAATCTATTACATGAAATAAATTCATTTTTAACATACTTTCAACATGGCGTTAAATTTTTAGCAGACAATTATTTTAATTTAAAAAAAGAAAGAACGCAAGAAACAAATAATTTTAGCTATGAGGCTTCTATAAAAACAGTTTTATCAGAATTTGGAATTGAAGGAAAATTTTTGAATTATCTAGCAACTCAAATCATGAACAATCGTAAAAAAAGGGAATATAAAATAAATGACCTTAAAAATGAATTGGATATGTCTGTTTATGAAAAAGGTTTTCGATATTACCATTTTGTTGATAGTGATATTTTTGATACTCAATCAAGAATAAATTATTTGTCTTTTAATATTACACCAGAAAAGATAATTATTTACTTATCTAAGATTACAAAGTTAATTGGTATTTCGGCTAGTGGTACGCTGGAGACTGTAACTGGAAATTATGATATAAATTATATTAAAAGTAAAATCAGCACAGATTTTTATGATATCTTATCCGAAGACTTAGATGTTATAAATGAAGATGTGCAAAAAAAGTTAGGCAATTATGAAAACATTAATATAAAAATCAATCGTTGTGATATTACGGATGATAATTTTCTAGATAGGATTAAAGAAATCGGATTATCTATTGTTGACCAAAACTACATTATTGAGAGTATGGAAGCTTGGTCACTAATGAACTATGTTAAAAGTAGATATGTTAGATTATTCTATGCGATGAATCATTTTTTTGATAAAGATATTAAATCATATATTTTTATGACTAATGTTATCGCGAAACAGGAAGCAACATACAGTTTGAATTTTATTCAAAGTGTTTTCAAAAAATATAAAGCTCATTTTAATATTGAAGATGCATTCTGTTATTTTTTAGATGGATCTTTAGAAAAATTTGAAAATCAGAAAGAGAATATAAAGTTAAAATTAAAATTAGGCAAACGAGTCTTTTTAGTTTCTTCATACCAAACACTTGGTGCTGGACAAAATTTGCAATATGAATATGATACTGAATTTACTCAAATTGAAGAAATACATGAAAGTCAGTATGGTTTAGGAGAAAAAGATTTTGATGCAATTTTTCTTGATAAGCCAACTAATTTGTTTGTCAATCTGAAAAATACTTCCTCTGAGGAAGATTTGATAAAATTCATTTATCAAGTTAAATCTTTAGAGCAAGTAGGTTATTATAAACTATTAGAAGCTGAGCAAATTATTAAAACTGGATTTAAAATTGTTTATCATAACTCTGATAGAAAAATTCTTATCCCCAAATCTAAACATATTTCAATGCACTCTGCAAAAATTATACTTCAAGCAATTGGAAGAATTTGTCGTACAAAGAATAAAAATAGAGATATATTTATAACTTTTGACTGTAATTTGGAAAAGGAGCTGGCAAATGTAAAGGAAGAACTTTTACAAAAGCCATTAAATCAAGAGTTCAGAAAACTTTTAGAGGCATGTAACGGTGAAAATAATTCTTTAGATAATGGTTTATCAAATATAAATAATTCTAAAGCACAAAAATGCAATAAAATGATTTATGATATGATGAAATTTAGTTCGCCAAGTAATATTGTAAAATGGGAAGAACTACGAGAAATAGTTTTAAAATATCCTACAGATAATTTTGGAATTCATAATCAATACGATATTTATTGTGAGTTTGATAAACCAGTTACATCGTATTATTACTGCCGAACACCCAATTATGATATATCCACGGAATTTGGCGACATTAAAATAAACGAGCAATACACTAGCTTAGATAGGTTAATGGAAATTCCAGAAATTAAAAGTTTTTTTATTGCAAACGGATATGCTACAAAGTTTGAAGAATCTAAATATATGTTATTGCCTCCGCTCATTAAAAGAATCTACCTAGGTGCATTAGGGGAAGTTATTGGGGAATATCAAATTAATCGTATTATCAATAATTTCGGAAAAAAATTAGAAAGAATTACGAACATTGATTATTATGAGAAGTTTGATTTTACTATAGATAATAAAGTTTTTATAGACTTTAAACATTGGTCAGGTGCATTTGATAAAGATAGAGAAACAGAAATAACAAAAGTTTCAAATAAATTGAACGATTGTAAGGGTGAAAAAGCAATAATAATTAACATCTTAAAACCTAAAAATTTTGAGCCTATGAAACATATAAGCAAAGATAATCGTATTACAATTATACCTTATTTATATGATTTGGACGAAAAAAAATGGAGTCCTTATATCGTGGGGATTCTTAAGGATGCTCTTGGTATATAAGATAACAATATAATCTTATTTTAGACTTAAAGTTTTTTTAATTTTCCAAATTAGTGGTATAATAATATTAAAATAGTTAAAACATTTCAAAAACCTTGGAGGGTTTAAAGTGAAACTAAAGGATCTTAATAGCTTAGAAAAAAAACTGATAAAAAAATATAGCCCTAAAAAAGAAAATGAGATAAACTTGCTTGCTGAAGATTTCAGAGATGGCAGATTAACTATGAATGGTTATATACGCCTTAAACAACAATGTGAATATATTCCATATAGGGAAGAAGTGGAAATTAAGATTCCCAAGGATTATGAAGCTTATTTTAAAGATCGTTTAGAATATCTTGGCTCAGCAGAGTTAATGCATATTAAAAATGAAATCAGAGATACAAGAAAACTAGCAGTTATCTTTTTTCTGGTCGGAACTATTTTCTTTATGTTTGGAATGGTATTTGAACTTTATAACGTAGCTGTAATAAAAGACTTAATAATTATTATCAGTTGGGTTTTTGTTTGGGTAGCTGTTGAAAAGTGGTTTTTTGATCAAAAGGATCAAAGCGAAAACAGACGGAATATCCTAAGGATTATTTATTCTAAAGTAACAACCAACGAATGACTAAATCAAATCTAGTAAGTTATGTAAATGATTAGCTAGATTTTTTTACTTTTGGATTCTCACGCTTCTAGGATGAAAACTAAAAAAAATCTTGAAAGCAGTTTTCTCGCTAAAAAGTCTTTCATTTTTTCCTATTATTTGATATAATATTTCAAAAGAGGCGAGAATCAATGAAAAACGGATTAGCAGTTCCATTTATAAAATGGGTTGGTGGAAAAAGACAATTATTAAATGAAATAAGCTTATACATTCCCAAAAAAATTAACACATATTTTGAGCCATTCGTTGGTGGTGGTGCCGTTTTATTTCATATTCAGCCTGAAAAAGCTTTAATAAATGATTTTAATTCAGATCTTATAACTACATACAAGATTATTAGGAATAATCCTTTTGAGTTGCTAGAGTCATTAAAAAAACATCAAAATACAAGCGAATATTTTTATAACATAAGAGATAAAGATCGCGATTCTAAGGAATATCGCAATATTAGTGATATCGAACGCGCTTCACGGCTAATTTATTTAAATAAAACATGTTATAACGGTTTATTCAGAGTAAATAGTTCGGGACAATTTAATACACCGTTTGGTAGTTATAAAAATCCAAATATTGTTAATGAGCCAACTATAAAAGCGGTTAGCCAATATTTAAATAATAGTAAAGTTGAAATAATTACTGGTGATTTTGAAAAAGCGGTAAACGATGCTAAAGAAGGAGACTTCGTGTATTTTGATCCGCCGTATGATCCTGTAACTGATACGGCTAATTTTACTGGTTATACTGAATGTGGTTTCGGAAGAACTGAGCAAGAACGCCTAAAGGGATTATGTGATGAATTAAATATAAAAGGCGTGAAATTTTTACTTTCCAATTCATCCACAGAATATATCAGATCTTTATATAAGGATTATGAGCAAGTGATTGTCAAAGCTAAACGTTCATTAAATGCAAACGGCAAAGGGCGCGGAGAAGTAGATGAATTATTAATAAGGAATTATAAATAATGGCTACACAATTAGATAGAAGTTGGAATCAACTATTTGAAAAGTATAGAATTTTGGAAGCCATCGAAAGCAATGGTAATTTTATTATATCTGCGGATCAGATTAGAGAATTTAGAGAACCGAGATTAATGACAAAATTTGATCATAAAGAAAGTTTGCCCAAAATTTTTGCGGATAATGAGTTGTCAATATTACCAATTTCAAGAAATAAATATTTAATTTCTAATCATAAAATATTTAACGAATTAAAGGAGCCAAACAATATTATTGAAAAAATTCCCTTTCCAACAAATATACAAAGTATTATACCCGAACAAATAAACAGTGAAACTATCGCATTAAATTGTTCTTATTTAAGTGGGATGTTAACGGATTTTTTAGAAGATGAAGAAATCTATCCGACTGTAAGTGGAAGGATGAGTTCAAAAAAATTTAAATTTGAAGTTCTTAATACAAAAACTAATTTAATTGATAATATTGATGTTGAGAATTCACAAATTGAAATCGATGGAGCTTATGAGGGCGTAAGCTATTTGAGTTTAATTGAGGCAAAAAGAGAAATTGCTTCTGATTTTTTGATAAGGCAATTATATTATCCATATCGTCTTTGGTCAGAAAAAGTAACGAAAAAAATAAAACTTATTTATCTTATTTATAGTAATGACATTTTTAGTTTTTTCGAATATCAATTTCAAGATAAAAATAATTATAATAGTTTAGTTCTTATAAAGCAAAAAAATTATTCTTTTGAAGATACAACAATTACTATAAAAGATATTGAAGATATCCTTTATAGTGTTAAGACAATTGAAGAACCAGAAGTTCCTTTTCCGCAAGCTGATTCAATTAAAAGAGTAATAAATCTATGTGAATTACTTGACGATAAAGAGATGACAAGAAGTGAAATCGTTGAAGAATATCAATTTCATTCTCGTCAGGCAGAATACTATGCTAATGCTGGAAAATATCTAAGTATTTTTGAAAAAGGCAATAGTCTTGTTAAACTAACAGATTTAGGTAAAAGTATAATGAAGAAAAAATATGTTAACAGGCAATTAGGTTTAGTTAAACAAATGCTAGAGCATAAAATTTTCAATACGATTTTACGATTAACATTTGAAAGAGGAAAGGTTCTTGATATAAAAGAAATTGCATTTGAAATGAAAAAAGCCGGTTTATACGGAATAAACTCTGATAGTACCTTTGAACGAAGGGCGCAGACAGTAAAAAAATGGGTAGACTGGATCACAGGACTAATTGAAGAATAAAAAGTAAAAATCAGTTTCCGAACTAAATATTTATTAGGAGAATGATTTTTTTGATTTATAATGAAGATTGCATTAAGCAAATGAAAGCAATAATGGAAGAAAGTATTGATATGATTTATGCTGATCCGCCTTATTTTTTATCTAATGGAGGTAAAACAATTAAAAGTGGTAAAATAACATTAGTAAACAAGGGTGAATGGGATAGAAAAGAAAATTACTGCGACATCAATATTTTTACCGAAGAATGGCTTAGTGAGTGTTATCGTATATTGAAAAAAAATGGCACAATTTGGATTTCTGGAACAAAGCATAATCTATTTTGCGTTGAAAATATTTTGCAGAAATTAAAATTTAAAATAATTAATATAATTATTTGGGAGAAAACAGATCCGCCTGATCTAATTTACAAAAATAAATTTAAATTTTCTTACGAATTTATAATTTGGGCCAAAAAAGGAAACAACTATATTTTTAATTATACAAAAATGTTTAATGTAAATAACAAAGAACATTCTGATGTTTGGAAATTGCCCGCGGTCAACATGAGTGAAAAAACATTTGGTTATCACCCAACACAAAAACCAGAGATTTTATTGATGCGCATTGTTTTGGCATGTACAAAAGAAGGAAATTTAATATTGGATCCTTTTATGGGAAGTGGAACGACATGTGTTGTTGCGAAAAAACTAGGAAGAAGATTTATTGGAATTGAAAAAGAGGAAAAGTATTATAATATAGCCTTGAACCGTTTAAATGGAATAAATTAATGAGCTATATTAAAAATATTCGAGCATTAAACTTACACTAATCAATTTTAGTAATTATTTTTGAATTTGCGAATATCTTACTATCTCCCCAACAGCTTAATCATGTTTTTACTCTTAAAATATCTCAAAAAACGACTCTTTTTGAAAATCTTACTACGTAAAGAAAAAAAATGAAAAAAGTTGTTGACAAGTAAAATTTTAGTGATATAATATTTACCAAGTAACAGAAAAAAAGTCCATAATCGAAGAAAAAGAATAGTAACTGGTGATATGTTCTAAGCGAGTCGGGTTTGGTGTAAGCCGATAATAATAAACTAGTGAAGCGTGCTTTGGAGATTCTTTTGGAAGTGAGTACAAAAGACGTTATAGTCGCGTTAAGACATTTGAGGTGGTAAATCCTTTTTTGGATTTACAATCAGAGTGGTACCGCGGGTTAATACGTCTCTGTCTATATTTAGGCAGAGACTTTTTTGTTATTTAAATTAAAAAATTAAAGGAGAAAATAAAATGAAAAAATTATTAGGGGTTTGTATTATTGCATTATTCGCATTCACACTTACAGCCTGTGGAGGCATCCAGAAATTCAGAACACCAGGATATTTAACTGTTGGTATTTCACCAGATTATCCGCCATATCAGTTTTTTTACGCTGATGGCACAACAATCGTTGGTTCTGATGTTGATTTTGCTAACTATTTAGCGGACAAATTAGGAGTAGAATTAAGATTAGTTCCAATGGAATTTGGTGCTATTCTTACGCAGCTTCAACTAGGAAGAATTGATATCGGTATTTCGGCTTTTACTTATGAATCAGAAAGAGCAGTAAACTTCCATTTAACAAATAGTTATTTTAATGATGGTGAAGGTTCACAAGGAATTTTAGTTCACAGATCAAATTTAGAAACACATGGAACTTTTGAACTACTAAATAATAGTAATGTAACTGTCGCTGCTCAACATGGTTCAGTACAACATGCCTTAGTTTCTGAGCATCTTCCTCAGGCAAGACTACAAACAATTTCGGCAGTTGATTTAGCTGTACCTCTATTAATAAACGGTAATGTGCAAGCGATTGCTGTTGCGGAAGTAGTAGCGCGTCAAATTATGAATGCTCATGAAGATCTTATTTTTATTGAAGATACATTCTATAGCCCATATTCAGGTTTACTTGCGGTTATTAACCGGAATAATCAGGAATTATTTGATGCTGTCCAAGCGATAATTGCTGATTTTGATCAAGACTTATATGCAAAATGGCTTGAAGCGGCTCAGGAATTACATGACTCATTAGGGTTGAATTAATCTTGAACTTTATTCAGAATATAATATCGCTTATCTCACAGTATTGGCCACTCCTTTTAAGAGGAGCTGGCTATACTTTGTTATTATCAGCGATTACCGTTTTGGGCGGAACTTTCTTTGGAACTTTAATAACTTTACCAAGATTAAGAAAATCATGGTATAAAAAGATTTTTGATGGTTATGTTGAGATTGTCCGTGGTATTCCCTTATTAGTTCAGCTTTTCGCGATAATGATTCTTTTACCACCAGAATGGAATGTTTTATTAAGCGTAGCTGTAGCCTTAACTGTTAATAGTACAGCTTATATAAGTGAACTGATGCGAGCTGGGATTCAGGCTGTTGACAACGGTCAATATGAGGCAGCACGAACTTTAGGTTTAAGTCATCATCAAACAATGTTTAAAGTTATTTTACCACAAGCTGTTAAAAATGTTTTACCAGCATTGGGTAATGAATTTATTATGGTTATCAAAGAAACATCATTGGCTTCCGTATTTTTTGTTGGTGATTTAATGACCCAGCAACAAAACATTATGAGTTGGACGTTTTTAGCCGTTGAAAGTTATATTATTATTGCGATTATGTATTTAATCTTAACGTTCTCGCTTTCCAAATTAATCCGTTTTATTGAAAAGAGGCTGAACAAATGAAGATAATTGAAGTTTTTGACCTGACTAAGAAATTTCAGGAAGTATCAGTGCTAAACGGAATTACAGAATCAATCGAAAAAGGTGAAGTAGTTTCGATTATCGGTCCTTCAGGTAGCGGAAAATCAACTTTCTTACGTTGTCTGAATTTATTAGAGATGCCAACGACAGGAGAAATATTCTTTAATGGCAATCCGATTACCGATCTGAAAAATAGAAGTCTGGACCAAATTAGAATGCAAATGGGTATGGTCTTCCAACAATTCAATGTGTTTCCGCATTTAACATCTTTACAAAATATTACTTTAGCGCTTAAAAATGTATTATACATGACTGATAATGAAGCCAAAGATATAGCTTATAAATTATTAGAGCGAGTTGGACTTTCCGAAAAAGCTGATGTTTCGCCGAAAAAACTTTCTGGGGGACAAAAACAAAGACTAGCGATTGTCAGAGCTTTAGCAATGAATCCTGAGGTTATGCTTTTTGATGAGCCGACAAGTGCCCTTGACCCGGAAATGGTCAAAGAAGTACTTGAGGTTATCCGTAGTTTGGTTAAGCAAGGTATGACGATTGTGATTGTTACTCATGAGATGAATTTTGCTAAAGAAATCAGTAACCGGGTTTTATTTATGGATGAAGGACGAATTTATGAATCAGGAACTCCTGATGAAATTTTTAATCATCCAAAAGGTGAACGAACAAAAGAATTCTTAAGCAAAGTTTTATAAATAAAATTAATCAGGTATGTGCCTGATTTTTTTGTTAAAAAATTTATTTTGTGATAAAATATTTATAACATAAATAAAATAAGGAGAAATACAAAATGAAACTACTATTAGTTATCGATTATCAAAAAGACTTTGTGGATGGCTCTTTAGGCTTCAAAGGCGCAGAAACTTTAGAAGAAGGGATCTATAGCCTTGTTAAAGAGTATCAGAAAAACAAAGATCAGGTATTATTTACTTTTGATACTCATTCAAAGGACTATCTTAAAACTAGTGAAGGAAAATATCTTCCGGTTGAACATTGTTTAAAAGGCACACCTGGTTGGGAACTTTACGGAAAACTAAAAGAATTTCAGGCAGATGCTTTAAAAATTGAAAAACCAACATTTGGTTCTTTAGAATTAATTGATTATTTAAAAAATAATAACTTTGAAGAAATTAAATTAGTTGGTCTTGTTTCTAATATTTGTATTTTAGCTAATGCGGTTATCTGTAAAACTGCGCAACCAGAAACAAAAGTAATCGTTGATGCTTCCTTAACTAAAAGCTTTGATGATGATTTAAATAAGAAAACTTTTGATGTCCTTAAAGGCCTGCAAGTTGAAGTGATTAATAATGGCTAAAGAAAGACTCGCTTTATTAGCTGACTTTTACGAATTCACAATGATGAATGGCTATTTTAAAAGCGGAAAGAAAGACGTTATCTGTTATTATGACGTCTTTTTTCGCAATATTCCTGACCGTGGTGGTTTTGCGCTTTTTTGTGGCTTGGAGTCAATTATTAAATATATTCAGGAATTAAAGTTCACAAGCGAAGAAATTGACTACTTAAGGAAAACAGAAAAGTTTTCTGAAGAGTTTTTAGATTACCTAAAAGCTTTTCGTTTTACCGGAGATATTTATTCGGTAGCGGAAGGCACACCAATTTTTCCTAACGAACCAATTATGACTATTCGGGCTAAAGCTTTAGAAGCACAATTAATTGAAACATTTATTTTGTTATCGGTTAATCATCAGTCTTTAATCTGTACTAAAGCCAATCGGATTTTCAGATCAGCTGATAATAGAGCTGTCACTGAATTTGGCGCCAGAAGAGCGCATGGCCCTAGTGCGGCTGTTTTAGGAGCGAGAGCGGCTTATATTGGTGGTTTTCACGCGACATCTAATACTAGTGCGGCGATGCTTTATAATATCCCTTTAAGCGGCACAATGGCCCATTCCTGGATTCAGATGTTTAATTGTGAAATTGAGGCTTTTAGCGAATATTTAAGAGTTTATCCGGATAACGCTATTTTGTTAATTGATACTTATAATACTTTAAAGTCTGGGGTTGTTAATGCGGTAAAAGCTTTTAATAGTATTTTGAAACCATTAGGAAAAAGACCATTTGCGGTTAGAATCGATTCAGGAGATATTACTTATCTTTCGAAGAAAGTCAGGCATTATCTTGATACGCATGGCTATAAAGATTGTAAAATTATTGCGACTAACTCTTTAGATGAATATACAATCGATAGCTTAATCAGACAAGGTGCTGAAATCGATGTTTTTGGGGTTGGCGAAAAGCTGATTACTGCGAAAAGTGATTCTGTCTTTGGTGGCGTTTATAAATTAGTAGCTGTCGAAGAAAAAGATGCGATTATTCCTAAAATTAAGATAAGTGAAAATGTTGAAAAAATTACAACGCCCCATTTTAAAAAACTTTATCGCCTGTTTTCTAAAGAAGACGGTAAGCCGTTAGCTGATTTATTATGTACTTATGATGAAACAATTGATGACAGTAAACCTTTAGAAATCTTTGATCCAATCAGCACCTGGAAAAGGCAGACTTTAACTAACTTTTATGCCAAAGAACTATTAATGCCAATCTTTAAAAAAGGGAAACTGGTATATCAGTCGCCTACTATCGATCATATCCGGGAAATGACGATTCAAAATGTTGAGTCACTTTGGGATGAAATGAAACGTTTTGATCAACCTCATCGCTATTATGTTGATTTATCACAAAGATTGTGGGACGTTAAAAATAACTTACTTAATAAAGCAAAGTAAATTTTTTAATAAAAAAACAATAAATCCACTAATCGTAGAGTTGTTTCTCTAACTGATTCGTGTATTTTATTCTCTGCCGCCTGTAGAATAATTGTGGAGGAGAGATTTTATGGAAAAACAAACTATGGGAAAATTCATCGCTACTTTAAGAAAAGCTAATGGCATGACACAGGCACAATTAGCTGATAAATTAATGGTTTCTAATCGTACTGTCAGTAAATGGGAAACGGATGAAGGTTTTCCTGATATATCAATGATTCCCATTTTAGCAGAAATATTTGAAGTTTCAACAGATGAAATCTTAAAAGGAGCCAGAATTCCTAAGAATGTTACGGAAACGAAAAAAACTGATAAACAAATTGAGAGACTTATCAATAAAACATTACTAAACTTCAGATACAATATGTTGTTTGCGGTTTTGATGAATATTTGTGGTTGGCTTTTATTTAGTGTGCCAATTGTTTTGGACGCAAGGGGTTTAAAAGCTTCTTTGGCAATAACGATAATTGGTTATATTGCGGTTATATTTTTAAATGCTTTGGGCGTATTATTAATGTTCTTTTTTTCCAGTCGCGCCAAATATGCTTTATCTGGCTTTGATAGAAACAGGCAGATTTTAAAGTCAGAGAAAGTAATTGGTGACTGGCAGTTTTTAATTACCACAATTGCCCTACTTAGCTTTATTATTTATTGGCTTTATCAGCTTGCGGAAACTAACAACTTCTTATATTATCTGACAGGCACAGCTTTCAGTAAGCCACTACGGGTTTCATATTTTTTGCTTATTGCTTTATCGATTGGATTATTTGTGTATATTTTGAAACTTAATTTTCAAACAAAGAAATATTATGTCAGGAAAGATAATATGAATAAAAGTAAAATATGGATTAGACATTGTATTTTTTTCGGAATTATGGTGTTGGTTTTAGTGTGGGGAATTCTGGCAAATTTTACCTTGTTGGCGATATTTTTATTTATTCTTACAACCGGACTTTATTTATTTAACCTTAAATTAATAAAAGAAAAGTATTATATTAAAAGAATATAGGAAGTGATTTTATGTGTCAATTAAATCTTTTTTTAGTTTCAAAATCACTTGATAAGGATTTATTAGACAAAATAATCAAGGACTCTGAAATACCTTATATCGAAGTGCTTAATGACTATCTTATTAAAGGTAATTATCATTTACTTTCTTTTAATGCTAAAGACAGTGGTTGTACTTGTGATAGTATCATCTCTAAGTTAATAAATACCCCTTATAGCAGTTTTGAAGAGTATAAAGTTTTAAGTATTAAGGAACAGGCCAAAAAATTGGAAAAAATTGCCGATTATATGTTGGAGACTGATTATCAAGAAAGACTAGCGGTTTTTAATGAAGAAATGGAAGAAAAAATTAAGGCAATGGACATTCTTAGTAATTGGATTAGTGAAAAAGAAAGAGAACTTACTGAGGAGATAATGTTAAGAACAGATATTTCCGATACTAAAAAATCAAACTTAATGTTTGAAACAGTTTATCCACAAATTAATGAGCTGATTGAAGCTAATGAAAAGAAGCCTGAAGTTATTGAAGCTAGAAAGAGCTATGCTAAGTTTATTGCGGATAATCAAATGATGTGGGATAGTGCTGGTTATACTTTAGAAGAAGTTGAGGATCAGGTCTTTGAGACTGAACCATTGACTTTAAGTAAAGCAATAGAATTAAGTGGTTACCAACCCAGTGATAATCATGAAAATGAACTTTATCAGGATTCACCAACTATCACAATACCCAGCAACAATATCTTTAAGGCCATAAAAGCTAATCAAGAAGTTGATTTTTCTGAATACAATCTTGAATTTGCAAGAATAAAAGCTTTTCTGACAACTTTCCTAGATTACCTTGATGAAATTAAGATTATTTCCTTTTACTGGGATGGAGACACTGAGATAAAAGACGAAAAAATGATAAGCCTAAAAGAACTTAGCATTGATGATTTATTATTTTTGCCAAGTGCTACAAAATTAACTATTAGGAAAAAGTAAGTCAGAAAAGACAAGACATCTTGCGTTGGGATGTCTTGTTTTATATAAATCTAAAATTATTTTTAAAAGTTAATTAAAAAAGAGAGATAAAAAAATGATATAATATTTATGCTTTAAAGTAGAGGAATGATGATTAGATGAATAAATTTAGCGAAGAAATTCTTAAATATCTTGAGGAAAAAAACTACCGGACGCTGAAAAATTTTTTGATGAATATTGATGATGTCTTAATTTTTGATTTAATTAGAGAACTTGAAGAAAAAGATCAGGCCATTATCTTTAGATTACTAAATAAAGAAAAGGCGCTTTTCATTTTTGAACAGCTTAATACTACAGATCAACAAGCCCTAATCAAATCTTTAACTGAAAGAAGGATTATTGAGCTATTAGAAGAACTTGCGCCCGATGATCGGGTTAGATTATTGGAAGAGTTACCAGCTAAAGTTGCTAATCGTTTAATCAGTAATCTTTCGGCTGAAGAAAGAGCAGCTACTAATATTTTGTTAGGTTATGAAGTGGAAACAGCTGGTCGCAAAATGACGACAGAATATATAACTTTAAAAAAGCAAATGACGGTCGCAGAAAGTATTAAGCGCATTAGAAAAAAGGCGAATGATGTAGACACTATTTATACTATTTATGTTACTAATGCTTCCAGGGAATTGCAAGGGGTTTTATCTTTAAAAGATCTGATTCTGGCAGAAGCTAGTGATATTATCACTGATATAATGCAAAAAAATGTTGTTAGTGTCGCAACTGATACCGATCAAGAGGTAGTAGCTAGAACTTTAAAGGAATATAATTTATTAGCTGTTCCGGTTGTTGATAAGGAAAACAGACTTGTCGGAATTATTACTGTTGATGATGCGATGGATATTCTTGATGAAGAAGCTACAGATGATATTTTAGACAGTGCCGGTATCAGTGATTTACATATATCTGAAACCACGCGTTCAGAAGCACTTGTTTTTGGTTCACTTCCGCAAATTTGGCGTTTGCGCTTGCCCTTTTTGATAATCACTACATTTGGTGGTCTATTTGCGGGATTAGCGCTTGAGGTTTTTGAAGATGCTTTAGAAACAGTAACAGCCTTAATCTTTTTCATTCCCGTTATTATGGCAATGGGTGGCAATGTCGGCACGCAAAGTTCAACTGTATTTACTAGAGGTTTTTTATTAGGACATATTAAAGTTAAAGACATTTGGCGGAGCATTTTTAAAGAAACAATTGTCGGTTTATCGATTGGGGTTGTTATTGGTATTCTAACAGGAGTTATCGCTTTATTTTGGCAAGGTTTAGGTGATAATTGGGAGTTTGCCGTTAGGATTGCACTAGTAGTTGGCTTGACTTTAGTTATTGTTTCTATGATCGCAGCTACATTAGGTTTTTTAATTCCTTATATCTTGATTAAATTTAAGGCAGATCAGGCTTCAGGCACAGGACCAATTATTACATCTTTAAAAGATATCATTGCGATTATCGTTTATTTCTTATTAGCGATGTGGCTAATTTTATAATATAATCGTTAAAGAAATTGTCAGAGATAATCTGGCATTTTTTTTCTGCGCAAATAACAGTTTCTGGCCAATATGCATTTCAGATTAAATGATGCTAAAATTTTTCTTGCAAAACGCTGTATTGTATGATACAATGTATAACGTAATATATTGCATGGCGCGATAAGCATGGAGGAAAAATGAAAAGAATAACAATAATGATTTTACTTGCTTTTTTTACTTATTTAAATATTAACGCATCAAGTTTAGAAGTGGATTCGACACTTACAAGAATTGATAATCTTTTAGAAAGAACGGCAAATCGCCAGGGAGTGCCTGGAATTTCCGTTGCGATAACTGGTTATGCTCCTGAAACAATCTTTTCATCGTATGGTGTAACAAGAAGGGGCGAAGAAATTTTAGTTGATGAAGAAACTTTTTTCGGCTTGGGATCTTTAAGCAAAGCTTTTTCAGCTTTGAGTATTTTATATTTAGATCGGAATGAAGAGTTTGATTTTAAAATCGAAGATCCGATTCAAAAGCATTTGCCTTGGCTGAATTTTTATCATCAGGATGCAGATTTTAAGATGGAAGAGCTGACGATAGCTAATTTTATTTATCATACAAGTGGGCTTGTTAACGCTGTTCACTCTTTGCAGTTACCACCAAGTGAAGGTTTGGATGCGGCCCAAAGAATTATTGAAAGCCTCAATGATTCCCGACTGGAATTTCGTCCGGGAACTAAATATGATTACGCTTCATCTAATTATATTATTCTTGGTTTGGTCATTCAAAATGTTACTGGCCTTTCTTTTGAAGAATTTACAACAACTAGAATTCTTCAGCCTTTAAACTTAAATAATACTTTTATGTTTCAAAGTGAAGCAGAAACAGTCGGGGTTATGGCATCAGCTCATAAACCGATTTGGTTTGCGTCCAGGCCCTTTAATCCGCCAACATTTAGAGCTCATACGCCAACTGGTTTTATTATCTCTAATGCCAGTGATATGATGAATTGGCTAAAGCTAAATTTAAACCCAGATAGTGCGCCAGCGCCATTTGATGAATTAATTGAAAGGGCATTAGAAGCCAATCTAACCGTAGACGCTTGGCAAGGATACCATTACGCAGCTGGTTGGCTTGTGGGAGTGGAAACAAGTACTATAAGACATCAAGGAGAAAGTCCGGGTTTTGCCTCAGAAGTAGTAATGCTTCCTGATAGTGGTATCGGAGTTGTAGTACTAATGAATTCTATTGCTGGTGATACAGCTAATCTGATAGCGAACATTCTGTTAATTTTAGATGGTCAGGAAGTAGATACTATTAGTATCGGTAATATTGATTTCATCTTATTTGATATGGTTTTTTCAATTATCAGTATACTAGCCATTTTGGTAAGCATTATTTTGATTTTTTTAATTATCAGGAAAATTTTGAAGATTAAAAGAAGAGCTGCCATTGACAAAAAATTAAAGATGAAAAATTATGTTAATCTACTATTAGCAGCATTATTTTTTATGAGTTTTTTGATACTGGCTACCTTATTTCCGTCATTTTTTGGAGTGGGAACATGGGAGATTGTTAATATTTGGATGTCTTACTCAGTTTTTATGGGTTTTGTTTTAATAATAATAACATGCTTTATTTGGGTAGTATTAGCACTACTGGGAGTTATCTTGGACAACCCTAAAATAAAGGTTTAATAAATGATTTTGAAAAGAAATGAAAGTATGAATGCGTGCACGAAAAAGGGCATTGCTTAAAGAAACCAACGCACTTTACACATAAATCCGTGGAATTGTGTGATTATTTACACATAAATCCGTGGAATTGTGTGATTTGCAATTGACGCCGATATATATATGGTATATAATATATTTGAGGTGTTATTATGATGGAGCGTTTTATTCTTGAAGACTTAAAGAAATGGAAAGAATCAAAGGGCAGAAAGCCGTTAATTCTGCGTGGTGCGAGACAGGTCGGTAAAACATGGATTCTAAAAGAATTTGGTAAGCGCTATTACGATAATTGCGCTTACTTTAATTTTGATGAAAGTGTCGAATATAAACAATTTTTTGAAACGACAAAAAATGTTGAGCGGATTCTCCAAAATCTTACGATGGCAAGCGGACAAAAGATAAACGGTGATAAGACACTGATATTCTTTGATGAAATACAAGAATGCCCAAATGCACTTAATACTTTAAAATATTTTTGTGAGACCGCCCCGCAATACCATGTTGTCTGTGCGGGTTCGCTTCTTGGCATAGCCTTATCTAAACCTGTTGGATTCCCTGTTGGCAAGACAGACTTTATCGATATGTATCCAATGACTTTCAGCGAGTTTTTGGTTGCTTTGGGTGAAAAGAATTATGTTGAATATATGCGCTCAATTTCAAGTATAGAAAACATTCCCGATGCGTTTTTTAACCCTTTAGCTGAAAAACTTAAAATGTATTTCATAACGGGCGGGATGCCGGAAGTTGTGTATAATTGGGTAAATAACAGAGATGTCGAGGCGATTCAGCGGACTTTGTCTAATATAGCCTTGGCATATGAGCATGACTTCGGTAAACATCCGAATGTAAATACGACGCCAAAGATTTCGCTTGTATGGAAAACCATACCTTCGCAACTTGCCAAAGAGAACAAAAAATTCTTATACAATTCAATTAAAGAAGGCGCGCGGGCAAGAGAATATGAAGATGCTTTACAATGGCTCGTCAATGCAGGCATAGTTCGTAAGATTTATCGATGCAATAAGCCGCACTTGCCACTTTCTCAATATGACGATATAGGGGCGTTTAAGATATTATTAGGCGATGTAGGGCTACTTAGAAGGATATCTTTTCTTTCTCCGAGCGCGGTTGCCGAGGGAAACAGATTGTTTGTTGAGTTCAAAGGCGCACTTACGGAAAACTATATTCTTCAGGCGATTGAACAGCAGTTTGAAGTGTTACCGAGGTATTGGGCGATGGATAAGCCGCGTTATGAGGTTGACTTTTTAATTCAGCGCGAGGATGATATCATACCGATTGAAGTAAAGGCAGATGTTAATATCGACAGTAAAAGTTTAAAAAAATATGCCGAGCTTTATCCTAATAATGCAAAAATCCGAGTGCGCTTTTCCATGCGTAATTTGCACCTTGACGGCGATGTTCTCAATATTCCATTATTCATGGCGGACTATGCTGACAAGCTAATCGCACTGGGACTTAAAGGTATGAAAGAAGGGTAACTGGATTTATTAACATCTAGTAATCTTCTATTATTTGCGCAACAAACCATCCAAAAAAAGAAAGCAAAATCCTTTAAGATTTCGCTTTAGCTAATCGGTTTTACACCATTCAATTTTTATTTCAATACCATCGATATAATATTTTCCATCTTCGGCTTGTTTAGCAACTCGGCCATCGATATTATTATAGGGATCATAGTCAAAATCCTCATTTACTTGATGCTTAAGAAATAGATCTTCTTTAAGTTTTTCGATCATAAATTTAGGCTCTAACAATTCATTCATTAATTCAACTCCTTTATCTGGTTTTGCACCAATCTAACTTTATTTCAATACCATCGATAAAATATTTACCATCTTTATTGGGTTGGGCAATCATGCCATTTAATCTTTCATAAATTTCAAAATTCTTATCAGGCATAATCTGACTATTGATATACATATCATCTTTAAATTTATTATAATCAAATATGTAGCTAATAACTTTACTCATAATAATGCTCCTTTAGCTTATTATGAGTAAACAGAAGTGAAATATTATAATTTTTGTAAAATTTCATAAAAAAAGAAGGCTATGTGCCTTCAATTTCTAAATATACAATTTCTAAAGGATTAAAGATTCTTGGAAAATAAACAGTATTAGCTAAACCACGACTGATAATATGAGTTGTATCACCAAACTCATAAAGACCACCCGCAAGCTTAGGAAATACGCCTTGACCATGGATAAAAAAACCATTTGCGAGCCTGGGGATAATTATCTGACCGCCATGAGTATGCCCGGAAAGAATTAAATCAAAGCCAAGGTCTAGATATTCTTTGGCTAATTCCGGTCTATGAATTAAAAATATTTTATAGAGCCCTGATTCTTTAGCCGATTTGAGATTAGTTTCTGTCGGCTTTATGGTTTTATCTAAAGAGCGGGGATCATCTAAACCGCAAAGCAAGATATTATATTTTTCTAAAATAATATTATCTTCAATTATAATGATATTATTTTTTTTCAGAAGTTCAACCATTTGCGGGTAGTCAGGCGCAATTTTTTCATGATTGCCGCTAACATAATAAACAGGCGCTAATTTTTGAAGCTCATCTAAAAAACGATCAGTCGCTTCCAAAGGTTTTTTATCATCAAAGATATCACCGCCAAGAATAATTAAATTCGGTTCGAGGGGAATTACTTGTTCTAAGACATCCTGATATTTAAGGCCAAAACCAAAGCTATGAGTATCCGCAAGCAGAACAAGTTTTAATTTTTGATTTTCTTTAAATTTTTTGGTTTTTAACTGATAAGTTCTGGTAATTAAGGAATCGTCAATCGCAATTAAGATAAGATATAATAGAACTAACATAAAAGTTGTGAATAAAATAATTTGCAGTATCATTAAAAGCTCCTTGTCATATAGAATATTTTAGCCTTATAAAATTAATATTTTGGCAAAAACTAAAGATTAGTCTTAATTATTATACCTAAAGAAACAAAAAAATACAAATAAATTATCGTTTTAATGGATTTAATATCTGCTTTAAGATATAATCTTAGCTTGGGAGTGATATATGTGTCTCTTTTAAAAATAACTAATTTAAAGGCCTCAGTAACTGACGCACAAATTCTGAAAGGTATTGACCTAAATATTAATAAAGGTGAAGTCCATGCGATTATGGGTCCAAACGGAACCGGAAAATCGACGCTATCAGGTGTCATTATGGGTCATCCAAAATATTCGATTACAGAAGGCGATATTCTTTTTGAAGGCGAGTCAATTTTACCATTAAGAACCGATGAAAGAGCTAGGAAAAGAATTTTTCTTGCTTATCAACAACCTATGGAAATTGAAGGTGTCACAAATAGTGACTTTATCCGCAAAAGCCAAAAAGCGGTGTTAGGCGAAGACATTAACCTTTTTCGATTTATCAAAGAATATGAAAAAGGTATCGAAGAGCTTAAAATGCGGCCTGATTTAGCTAATCGCTATGTTAATGAAGGTTTTTCTGGCGGCGAAAAGAAACGTAATGAAGTATTACAAATGAAAATGCTCAAACCAAAATTAGCGATTTTAGATGAAATTGATTCAGGACTTGACGTTGATGCCTTAAAGATTGTCAGCGAAAATGTTAATCAATTAAAGGAAACAGGAATGTCGATGATTCTAATTACACATTATCAAAGGCTTTTGGATTATATCAAACCGGATTTCGTGCATAATATGATTAATGGAAGAATCGTTAAATCAGGAAAAGCAGATTTAATAACTAAAATCGATCAGGAAGGTTATGATTGGCTGATTGAAGAATTAGGAATTGATATGACTGAAAATCGTAATCCAGTTAGTCTTGGGACTTGTGCGGTAAAAAAATAATGAATACAGTGAAAACAAAACAAGCAATTAAGAGGTTAACTAAAGATGGAAGTTATAATCTAATTGATAAAACAATTAAAAAGTTAATTGTGGAAGATGGCGTTATTGCGGAAGTCATTATTGGTCAAAAACAAGCGGCTTTTATTAAAGTTAAAGTTGGTAAGAACAGTTCCTTAAGAATTATCAATCTAATTAAAAAAGCAAGTGCTGATTTTGAAGCAGATGTCTATACAAACGGAGAATTAAGAATATTAAACTTTACTAGTCATAAGGATGGTTTTTCACAAAACATTAAAGTTAATCTCTTATCCGAAAACGCCAGCGCTAATATTTATACTTTTGATAGTAATGAGCGGGCATTTGCTCACGATTATCATTTTCAGATCGATCATTTAGTACCTAAAACTAAAAGTATGATTAAGAATTACTTTATTGCTGTTAATAGTCAAATCAATGGCTTATTCTCTAGTCATATCGCTAAAGATTGTATTAACTCCGAAGCCTTCCAACAAACAAAAGGCATTGTTATCGGCGATAAAAGCGCAATTAGTGCTGTGCCAGAGTTATTGATTGATTGTTTCGATGTTAAAGCCAGTCATGGTCTGGCAATCGGTAAATTATCTGATGATATCTTATTTTATGCGATGAGCAGAGGTTTGACAGAATTAGAGTGTTTACAAATGATTATTAAAGGTTATTTGTCACCTTTGATTGCGGAAATCACTGATGAATCATTTAAAGATTTTGTGACAAGTGCTTTTTCTTTAAACTAAAATTAAAGGAGGATTTTCTTTTTGAAAGTTAACGAATATAAAGCTTTGTTTCCTGTTTTAAAGGAAAATCCAAAGCTCAGCTATTTAGATAGCGCTGCTTCAAGCTTAAAGCCTTTTAAAGTCATTGAGGCAATTGATAGTTATTACCGTTATTCTGGTGTAAATGTCCATCGTGGTGTTTACCGATTAAGTTATCAGGCTACAAAATTATTTGAAGAAGCACGACAAAAAGTAGCTGAATTTATTAATTGTTCGGAATCAGAAGTTATCTTTACCAGAGGCGCCTCAGCGGCTTTAAATCTAGCTTGTACTTCCTATCAGGATTTTTTAAATGAAGGCGATGAAATCATTACTAGCGAATTAGAACATCACTCTTCGTTATTGCCTTGGATGGAAGCAGCTAAAAGAAAAAAATGCAAACTTCGTTATATCCCTTTAGATAAAGAGGGAAGGATAACCTTAGCAAACTTTAAAAAGGTTTTAACAGCGAAAACAAAAGTAGTTGCTTTAATTCATGTATCTAATGTCATGGGTTATATTACACCATTAGAAGAAATTATTGAAGCAGCGCATCAAAAAAACGCGGTTGTGATAGTTGATGCCTGTCAATCAGCTCCACACATACAAATTGATGTAAAAAAACTGAACTGCGATTTTTTAGCCTTTTCAGCACATAAAATGTGTGGACCAACTGGCGTTGGTGTTCTTTATGGAAAAAAGGCACTTTTAAAGAAAATGCGCCCAATTGAGTTTGGTGGCGATATGGTTGAAACAGTTAACCATGATGATTTTATCACTAGGGAACTACCTTTTAAATTTGAAACCGGAACACCAATGATTGCGGAAGTTATCGGTTTTAGCGCTACCTTAGATTTTTTACTCGAGATTGGCTACGATAAAATCCGAAAAATCGAAGAAAAATTAACTAGTTATACAATGGAAAAAATCAAAAAAATCGAAGGCATTACCGTTTATAATCCGACAACAGAAGGAAACATTATTCTTTTTAATATCGATGGCGTGCATCCGCATGATGCCGCAACAATTTTTGATAAAAATGATGTTTGCCTAAGAGCAGGTCATCATTGTTGCCAGTTGATGAGTAAATGGCTTAAAAGTGGTTCAACTTTAAGAGCGTCATTTTATTTATACAATGATTTAACAGACTGTGATCGCTTTATCGAAAGCGTCAAAGAAGCTGTTGAATTTTTTAAACAATTTTAGGAGAGTCAATTATGAATGATATTGAAAATCTATATCGGGCCGTCATTATGGACCATTATAAAAATCCCAAAAATAAAGGTTTAGTTGAGAACAGTAGTTATCTGAAGGTTCACTTAAATAATCCTAGCTGTGGCGATGATATCCATGTTCAGCTTTGTTTAGAGGACGATCAGATTAAAGATATTCGCCATGATGGCACAGGCTGTAGTATCTGTTGTTCATCAGCGAGCATTATGTCTCAGACCCTTAAAGGGCAAAAAACAAAAAAAGCTAAGTATATCATCAGAAATTTTTATGAACTATTAAAAGGTACAGATAAAATTGATGAGGATGCCTTGGAAGAAGCAATCGTTTATAAAGGGGTTGCGAAATTTCCGGCTCGGATTAAATGTGCCAGCCTTTCCTGGAAAGCTTTAGAAAGTTTAATAGAGGATGCCGATGAAGAAAAAAATTAGAGATTTTAATGAAGATTATAAATATGGTTTTGAGACTAAAACTGAAGATGTTGTCAGATTAGATAAAGGCTTAACTGAAAAAACAGTCAGACAAATCAGTGCAATGAAAAATGAGCCAGAATGGATGTTAGAGTATCGCCTTAAAGCTTATAAGGAGTTTATTAAGAAAGATAATCCTTCTTTTGGCCCAGATCTTTCAGAAATAAATTTTCAGGATTTGACTTATTATATTAAGTCATCTAAAGAATCTTCCCGCTCTTGGGAAGATGTTCCGGAAAATATCAAGGATACCTTTGAAAAGTTGGGGATTCCGGAAGCCGAACAAAAATTCTTAGCTGGTGTTTCTACGCAGTTTGAAAGTGAAGTTGTCTATCATAATACTTTAAAGGAGTTAGATGAGCAAAACGTTATATTTTTAGATACTGATAGTGCTTTAAGGGAATACCCGGAAATCTTTAAAGAATATTTTGGTAAAGCCGTTCCTTATACGGATAATAAGTATGCAGCCTTAAATGCCTGTGTGTGGTCTGGCGGTTCTTTTATTTATGTTCCTAAAGGCGTTAAAATTACTAAACCCTTGCAGTCTTATTTTAGAATTAATTCCCGGCAAATGGGGCAATTTGAGCGAACTTTGATTATTGTAGAGGATGAAGCTAGTCTATACTATGTTGAAGGTTGTACGGCACCGCGTTATACTGAAGATTCATTACATGCCGCAATTGTCGAGATTTTTGTTAGAAAGAACGCATATTGCCGTTATTCAACAATCCAAAACTGGTCAGGTAATATTTTAAACTTAGTTACTAAAAGAACGATTGTTGAAGAAGGTGGGCATATGGAATGGATAGACGGTAATATTGGTTCAAGAATCAATATGAAATATCCAAGTTGCATCTTAAAAGGTGACTATGCCAAAGGTACAACAATTTCCGTTGCTTTTGCGAGTAAAAATCAGATTCAGGATACTGGCGCCAAAATGATTCATCTTGGTAAACATACGACCTCCAAGATAATTTCTAAGTCAGTGGCTTGTAACGGTGGAGTTGCTAACTATCGTGGTGAAGTGAAAATTGGTGAAAATGCTCTTTTTGCCAAGAGTCATATCGAATGTGGAACTTTACTTATTGATGAGTTAAGTAAAAGTGATACGATACCTTTAAATGTTGGTAAGAATTCAGAAAGTTATATTGAGCATGAAGCGAGTGTTTCAAAAATTTCAGAGGAACAACTTTTTTATCTGATGAGCCGTGGCTTAACTGAAGAAGATGCTAAAGAAATGATTATCATGGGTTTTATTGAACCATTTTCCAGGGAATTACCAATGGAATATGCGGTTGAGCTAAATCAATTAATTAAATTAGAAATGGATGAATCCTTAGGTTAAGGTTCATTTTTTTCTTTTTACAAGTTGTAAAATTGCACTTCCGCGTTGAAAAACTTGTGTTTTGTGCATTTTTTTGTTCTTTAGGAATTTTTATTATCACCTTATAACAATATACTTAAACATTATGTATGTTACACACGCGCATTTTACGAGAATCTTTCTCAAATTCAACCCTAAAACCATAGTTTTATTTGCTTTAACTAGAACGTTTTATCAAGCCGAAAAAAGTTTAAAATAATTCTTGTTTTTACTAGATTTTAGTGCTATAATAAACTCATATTCTAACAATGAAATATAACCTGAAATTATCTAAGGAAGAATCTTTATTACTTAAATTTCTCTGTTCCATCTCTTTAATTATGCGACAGATAAATACGACTATATGAGAACATTGGAATTTATTGATTTTATTAATAAAAATTAAAAGTTTTTTAACACTTTTCTGGTAAAATAGCTTTAATTAGGAGGGCAAAATATGGTTAAAATCTTAGTTGCGGAAGATGAATTACATTTAAGAAGCGCCATCGCAAAGACATTAAAAAATGAAGGATATACGATAATTGAGTGTTTTGATGGTAAAAATGCTTTGGAAAGCTTTTTAAATGAGCATATTGATATTATTATAACAGATGTTATGATGCCAAGGCTTGATGGTAATCAGCTTGTGACAGAAATCAGGAAAATAAATAAAGATGTCCCGATTATCATGCTTACTGCCTTAGAAACAATAAAAGATAAGGAAAAAGGTTTTTTTAGCGGCATAGATGACTATCTGGTTAAACCAATCCTGATGAAAGAATTAGTTCTTAGAATAAAGGCTGTTCTTAGGAGAATTAAAATTAATAGTGAAAAAAGAATAGAACTAGGTAGTACTATTTTAGAAATTGAAACTCAGAAGCTGATGATTGCTGATAAAGAAGTTGTACTGAACAAAAAGGAATTTCAGTTATTATTTAAGTTGCTATCTAGTCCTAATATCATTTTTAGCCGTGAACGATTACTTAATGAAGTTTGGGGTTATGATAGTGAATCGGCTGACCGAACCGTTGATACCCATATAAGCAGACTAAAGAAAAAGGTAGTTACTGAAGATTTTGAAATTTTGACAGTTTGGGGTTTAGGTTATAAGGTGGTGTTAAATTGAAAAAACGGCGGATGAAGTTATCTTTAAAAATAGTTTTAATGAATTTTTTAACGATTGCTTTAATTTATCTTTTTTTTATTACCATCTTTAGAATCGCCCGGGCTTTTGGCTTGGAGTTTCCGGAAAGTCGGGAAGAGTTTGATCTTTGGATGCGTTATATTATTCATGTTTTTCCGATTATCTTTGGGATTTTTATTATAAGCTTGTCATCATATGTCATCAATCGCAAGGTTGTTTCCAGGATTCTTAAACTAAAAGACGCCACTGCGCAAGTTGCCAGTGGTAATTTTCATTATCTTGTTAAAGTAAAAAGTCATGACGAATTATCAGAACTTACCGATAGCTTTAATAAAATGACCGCTGAATTACAGGCTAATGAGTTTTTAAGCAAGGATTTTGTCCGTAATATCTCTCATGAATTTAAGACACCATTAGCGGTTTTAAAAGCTTACGGAGAATTAGTTGAAAGTGAAGCTAACCAAGAAAATATCGATAGAATGGCACTAAGGAATTATTCAGAAATTATTATGAAGGAAGTTGACCGACTTACTTTATTAAGTAAAAGCATCCTGGAACTTTCTTTATTAGATAGTACGACAATTATTAAAAAAGATGATATCTTTAGTCCGGCTGAACAAATCAGAAGCATGTTGCGGACGATGCAAGTAAAATGGTTGGAAAAAAATATTCATCTAGATTTAGATTTAGCTGAGGAAACAATTCAGAATAATGAACAAATGCTTTATCAGTTATGGCAAAATTTAATCAGCAATGCAATAAAGTTTTCACCAAAAACAGGTAGAATTAGTATATCATTAAAATTTGAGGCTCAAAAACTTTATTTTCAGATTAGTGATCAAGGTATTGGTATTGCTAAAGCTGAACAGGAAAAAATTTTCAATCAATTTTATATGATTGATAAATCAAGGAATAGAGAAGGAACTGGTTTAGGCTTAGCGATTGTAGGTAAGATTCTAGAAAAGCTAGATGGAAAAATTTATGTGGAAAGCACAGAAAATGCCGGCACAACTTTTAAAATTAGTTTAAAACAGTAAAAAATTTATTTTTTTTAGCTTTTTTATAACTTTTTTAACATTTGAGATTTATAATATTGTCAAGTTAAAAGGAGATTAAAAATGTTAAAATTAAAAAATATCTATAAATATTATGAAATGCCTAGCCAGACAATTAAAGCTGTAAATGGCGTAAATTTAGAATTTAGGAAAAATGAGTTTGTTTCAATTCTTGGTCCTAGTGGTTGCGGCAAAACAACAATGCTTAATATTATAGGCGGCTTAGATAAATATACTTCCGGTGACTTAATCATTGAAGGAATTTCCACCAGGGAATATAAAGATAAAGAATGGGATAATTATCGTAATAAACGAGTTGGTTTTGTTTTTCAAAGTTATAATTTGATTCCTCATCTTAGTATTCTTGGTAATGTTGAACTAGCTCTTACAATTAGTGGAATTTCGGCTAAAGAGCGCAAGGAACGGGCTAAAGAAGCCCTTATTCAAGTTGGTTTAGAAATCCATATTAATAAAAAACCAAATCAGCTTTCAGGTGGCCAGATGCAGCGGGTAGCGATTGCCAGAGCACTTGTCAATCGTCCGGAGATTTTACTTGCGGATGAACCAACAGGTGCTTTAGATACAACGACAAGTGAACAAATCATGGAGTTAATCCGAAAGATTGCTCAAGATAAATTAGTTATTATGGTTACCCATAATCCAGAGCTCGCCAAGGCTTATTCTTCAAGAATTGTGCAAATGAGAGATGGCATTGTCATCGAAGACAGTAATCCTTATAATTCCTTGATTGTAGTTGAGGAAAAACAGGAAAATCCAGTTCATAGGAAAAATGAAAAATCTTCGATGTCTTTTGTTACAGCGCTACAGCTTAGTTCTAGAAATTTATTGACGAAAAAAAGACGCAGCATTATGATGAGTATAGCTTGTGCTATTGGAATACTAGGAATTGGTCTGGTCTTATCATTGACAACTGGCTTAAATTCTTATATCAATGAATTAACGCGTAATCAAGTAGAAACCAGTCCGATTCAAATCTCCTCAACAACTATCACGCAGGCAAATGGTTCAATCGGCCAATCATTAGAAAATTTTCCGGCTGCCCAAAATGTTTTTGTCGACAGAACTTTATTGCCGAGAGAAAGAACAAGGGTGCCAGCTGATCTTAGAGCGCACTTTGCAGAGGAGTTTGATGCGAGTTGGTATAATTATATTTTATATAGAACAGGCATGCAAGTGAATTTATTTAATCAGCGTTTTGATGGAAATTTTGACATGCTAACGCTTGGCGATGGTGGTTTGATTAGTATGTTCACTGGTATGGGTGCCGTACAACAATTATTATGTCCAACCCTGACTCTTCGCTACTATGAAGAATTAGCGGGAAGATTGCCAATCTATAGTAATGAAGTAGTTTTAATTGTTAATGAACAAAATGCTTTAACTGATATGACTTTAATGGGTTTAGGTTTAATTAATTTTGGCGATAATCGCACTGAATTTAGTTTTGATGAAATCCTAGGCAGAGAGTTTATTTTACCTAATAATGATGCCTTATATAACCCAGTTATCGTCAATGGTGAAATTGTTAGGTTTGATCGTAATGTGATTGAAAGCCCAGGAAGATCAACCTTACTGGCACCAATTGTTAATAATGCCTTAACTAATGACGATGCGACAGCTATTACAATTTCGGGAATTATCAGGTTAAAGGAAGGCAATGATTTTGGCTTATACGCTACTGGTCTAGCTTTTCCTAGTGCAACGGCGGAAATGTTACAAACTCAAAATGCTAATTCAGATATTATCGAATGGATGATTACTAATCCTTTTTATGATCCTTTTACCGGTGACCGTTTTATAGATAGTTCTCAAACAGGTTTTGGTGGGACAACGATTACTAGAGCAGAAGAACACTGGGAAGATTTATTTCGCTCTTTAGGTGGTGTTCCTGTAACTGGTATCACAGTTGCGGGCATTGAAATGGCCGCTAATGAAATTGCCATTTATGCGACATCCTTAGCCGCAAAAGATCAGATTAATGCGGTCTTAGATGCTTACAATGAGGGATTAGCACCTTACCAACAAATCTTCTTTATTGATATTATTGAAGAAATTGGCGCGATAATGAGTGACATGATTAACATGATTAGTATCGTCTTAATTGGTTTTACTTCCATATCTTTAGTTGTTTCAGCAGTTATGATTTCTATTATTACGTCAATTTCCGTTTTAGAGCGGACAAAAGAAATTGGCATTCTTCGAAGTATTGGTGCACGGAAGAAGGATGTTACGCGATTGTTTAATGCCGAAAATGTTATTTTAGGATTATTAGCTGGTTCAATTGGTATTTTAGTGACCTTATTCTTATCATTTATTATTAATCTAATCTTAGTAGCGCTTTTGGGCACTAGTATTGCCAGTGTAACCTGGTGGAGCATAATTATCTTGTTAGCGATAAGTACAGGGGTTGCCTTTGTATCAGGGTTTTTACCTTCCAGAGCAGCAGCCAAAAAAGATCCAGTCCTAGCACTGAGATCAGAATAAATTAAAAGAGGCTGTAATCCAAACAAACTAAAATAAATAAAAAATGCGAGAATTTCCAGTGATGGAGTCTCGCATTTTTTTTGTTTATTAGGATTTCTATTTTTCATCTTATAACGACATTTATACTTAATATTATGTATATTACACACGCGCATATGAGAGAATTTTTTCTCAAATTTAACCCTAAAACCATAGTTTTATTTGCTTTATCTAGAACATTTTTTCAAGCTGGAAAAAAATTAAAATAATTCTTGTTTTTACTAGATTTTAGTGTTATAATAACATCATATTCTTAACAAGAATCGAGGTGAAAAAATGAGCATCTTGGTAAGAGAAATAATCACTTATTCCAGACTAAGACAGGAAACTTATTAATTCAGATATTAATGCCAGTTTAAATATAATGGCAAAAAGTAAACCCAAAGACGATGAAGTAATTCAGAGTTTGAGGAATAGCGGTCTAACAACACCCATAAGATTACTAGCAACACTGTAATTTCTTATAAAGAAGGGGCATCAGCCCCGTAACGGAAATTTATTTTCGTTTTGTTCTCCTTCAATACCTCATCGTAGGATTATAACATATTCCGACAAATTTTTTATTTTTTTCGCTCGACAAATTGCGACATTTGTGTCGAACTATGTCGGCTAGTAATTTGCCGAATTATGTCAGATTCATGTTATACTATATTAAAATAGTATCAAAAAATATGAACTCTGAAAGGAAGTAGTTAGAGTGAAAAAAAGCATAGTTTTTCTAGCGTTAATTTCAATAACTTTAATACTTATTGGCTGTTCACAAACTCCAGTTTATGCGATTAATTATCTTGATGTTGGAGGCGAAACTTTTAGTGGTCGCCATGGACTTGATCATCCAACAACACATACCTCTGGAAGACAAACAACCTTAGTAGAGCCAACTAGGCGAGCTCACCGGTTTTTAGGTTGGTTCTTGGAAGTTGATGGCAGTGGAGAAATAAGAAATTATCTTGGCGCAAATGAGTTTAGCGATGACATTACATTACACGCTAAATGGCAGGAGGCAGAGATTGTTGATGTGTTATTTAATCCTCAAGGTGGTACACCAGTAGCGCCACAAGAGGTTATTATCGGAACTAGGGCAATTGAGCCTGTTGCGCCTACTAGAGATGGTCACAGATTTAATGGTTGGTTATTAAATGGAGAGCCTTTTAACTTTAATACTGAACTTAATAATAATATCACTTTAATGGCTAGTTGGGTTTCTTTATTAGATGGATTCCTTTATGTATCTGTCGGAACAACCCATAATATTGGCATTGATTCAGTTGGACAACTATGGAGTTGGGGACTAAATGCCTATGGAAGAACAGCACAAGACATTTGGCTGACAATAACCTTCTCGCCAGCTGCTATCTATACAGGAACTGTGAGATTTAGTCATGTTTCAGCTGGTTTTGATCATAATATCGCTGTTGATAGAGAAGGAAGACTTTGGTCTTGGGGAAATAATATCAACGGCAGAACGGGTTTAGGTATTAGTGAAGGTTATACAGCAACACCGAAACTAATTGATACAGGAACAAACAGATTTACATATGTCTCAACAAGAGAGTTTCACAATATCGCAATTGATAGAGAGGGAAAACTTTGGAGTTGGGGGAGTAATGCAAGTGGTAAAACCGGACTAGGAATATCTGAGGGACATACTTTAGTTCCGACTCGAATTGAAGGTTTAGATGTTAACTTCGTACAAATTTCTGCAGGGAATATGCATAGTACAGCTATTGATGAAGAAGGAAGACTTTGGTCTTGGGGGAATAATATCAATGGAAGATTAGGCAATATTAAGACAACAAATGTTTTGGTGCCTACTTTGATTGATACAGGTTATATCAGATTTACTTATGTAACATCAGCATTTGATCACAACCTAGCGATAGATGGTTTTGGTAGGTTATGGAGTTTTGGTAATAATATTTATGGGCAGACTGGTTTAGGAATAGAAGAAGGTATTATGTCGATACCAACTTTAATAGATACTGGCGAAACAAGATTTATCAGAATAGCAACCTCAAGAGGCCTTAGCCATGCGATTGATACTAATGGAAATATGTGGAGTTTTGGCAATAATTTATTTGCAAGTACCGGCTTTGGCATAGAGGAAGGATATACACTTTTTCCGACTATGATTGAATTAGGAGCTATCAGATTTATGCATATTTCTGCGAGTACCCATAGTATTGCTATTGACTCACAGGGAAGGTTTTGGAGTTGGGGTAATAATAATGCAAGCGCAACAGGTCATGGAGAACTTGAATATAGTACATTAGTACCAACTTTAATCAGATAGAATATTAAATTTAGAAACAGGTAAATCGGCTCAGGTAGGCTAGTTGCCTGTTTTTATATTTAAACCGTATCGAGTTATAAGAAAAAAAATCGAATTTTGAGAGAGATTTAAAAAAAGAAAAAACTAAGTTGCTTTACAGATAATTATTTGATATAATTATAAGAAGAAAGACTATTGTATTTAATGAGTAAAATAACCGAGAATTATTTTCGTTGTAGGGGGGGCATAAACAATGATACATGAAACAGACTGTATTGAATTAAAAAGTCAACTAACTGATGATATAGAAAAGACAGTCGTTGCATTTTTGAATGCCTCAGGTGGGGAACTTCGAGTTGGTGTTAATCAAGATGGAACTTACTGTGATTTGGATGATTATGACAAAATTGCTCTTTCTTTAGTAGATAGAATTAAAAATAATATTTTGCCTTTTACGCTTGGACTTTTTAGCGTAAAACCTAAGATTGGCGATAATGGTAAAGAATATTTAGAAGTTAAAATTGCTAGTGGAAGTGAAAAACCATTTTATATTAAGAAATATGGAATGTCACCAAAAGGCTGTTATATTAGAGTAGGTACGCAAAATTCGCAGATGTCACAAGAAATGATAGATAATCTATATTCACGTCGGTCAATGCATACTTTACATAAAGTAGTTTCTCCGAGACAGAATTTAACGTTTAGTCAACTTAAAATTTATTATGACGAATTAGGTTATAATACTGATAGTGAAAACTTTTTGCATAATTTAGATTTTTACACCGAAGATGGTAAGTTTAATTATGCGGCATATTTGATGGCAGATAGTAATGCAGTTTCAATTAAGGTTGTACAATACAGAGGAACAGACAAAATTGAAATTCGCAGTAAATATGAATGTGGAAATTGCTCACTTATTAAAGCAGCATACGCGATTATGGATAAGCTTGAACTTTACAATGAAACAGCAGTTGAAATAACTTATCCAAAAAGAATTGAAACGCCTCTTGTCGAAAAAGTTGCTTTAAGAGAGGCTGTACTTAATAGTTTGATCCACAATGATTATATTCGGGGTGCATACCCATTAGTTGAATTTTTTTCTGATAGAGTAGAGGTAACCTCATCAGGGGGATTGCCATTAGGGCAAACACGAGAAGACTTTTTTAAGGGCAAATCTTTGCCTCGCAATCGCGAGATTATGAGAATATTCTCCAACATGGATTTAGGCGAACAGCTTGGTTCAGGTATGAAACGAATACTTCAGACTTATAGTGAAAATGATTTTGAGATTAGCGATTTCTTTGTGACTGCTAAATTTAACTATAACTCACACGCAATGAAGTTGTTAAAAGGTGAAAAATCTATCACTGCAGCCTCACTGCAATGCCACTGCAATATCACTGCAACTTTACCACATCTTAATAAAAATCAAAAGCGTATAATGGAATTAATTAGTTACGACAAAAACATTACCAGAGAGTCTATTGCTTTAGAGATAGGTGTGTCTATTAGAACAGTAGACAACAACATCAAACAGCTTAAAGAAAGAGGTCTGCTAGAGCGCTTCGGTAAAGATAATGGCGGACAATGGCTGATAAATTTAAATGATTGAAAAATTAAACAGTCGAATAAAATGCATTTTAAGGCACTTTATCTGAGAAAGATAACAGTGTCTTTTTCGTATAATAAAAGCTAAGAGTTTAAAAACTTAATATAACTGATTAATTTTTCCTTTAAATGATAAATTTTATGATAAAATAGTCTTAATAGATTTTATCTGGAAGGGACTGATATAAATGTCATATTCAAAATTTTTAGAGTCAAGGAAACAAGCATGTCTCAAATTAATTGAGTTAATGTCTAAAGATTTTCCTTATGTATCAATTCTTGGAACCCATGTAAGTGGTCGTCAGGTCAGAGTTGATGACAAAACAACAGTAATAGCTGGTTCACAAGATGAAGAGTGCGGATTTGTTGTTAAGTTTTATAATCAAAATCATTATTCTGAATATTCATGCGATAACTTAGAGGAAACTTCGCTTTTAGAATTAGTTGAAAAAATTAAAGCATCTACTAAATTATCTGCAGAAACAACAAAAAATTGTGTTGAAGCTGGACTATTACAAGAAGAAAAGATAAAAAAATCATTTTCTCGTAATCCAGAAGGCAAAAGCCTTAGCCTTCAGGAAGTTGTAGAAAAACTAAAAAGCGCCAAAGATGAGATTATGAAAACAAATCCATTAGTTATTAACGGCATAACTGCTTATAATTCTATGACAGTTTCTAAATGTTTTTATTCAACAAACAAAGAACTTGAACAATACTATACTTGGACTGATGTTAACGTAGTCGCAGTTGTTCGTCAGGAAAATAATGTCAAATATTATTATGATAGTATCAGTGATGCCAGTGAAGAGAAGTGCTTTGACAAATTAACAAGTAAACTCCCTGAAATTGTTAATACAGCGATTTTATTGCTTGATTCCAAACCATGTACTCCAGGCATCTATGATGTCATAACTGATCCATCAATTACCGGATTAATAGCTCATGAAGCGTTTGGCCATGGTGTAGAAATGGATATGTTTGTTAAAAACCGAGCTCTAGCAAAAGACTATATCGGCAAAGAGATTGCTAGTCCGTTAGTAAAAATGCATGATGGCGCTAAAAGTGCAATAAATGTAGCTTCTTACTTTTTTGATGACGAAGGCGTTTTAGCCCAAGATACAGTTATCATTAAAGATGGCATTTTACAGACAGGAATCAGTGATTGTTTATCGGCTTTACAACTTGACACAAAATCAACTGGTAATGGCCGTCGGGAAAGTTATAAAAGAAAAGCTTATTCCAGAATGACGAATACTTTTTTTGGACCAGGCACTAGCACATTAGAAGAAATGATTAAATCAATTGATCATGGATATTATATTTCCACAACTTCAAATGGTATGGAAGATCCGAAAAATTGGGGCATCCAATGTGTTGCGCTTTATGGAAAAGAAATCAAAGACGGAAGATTTACTGGTGCTATTTTTTCGCCAGTAGTCATGAGCGGCAATGTTCCGGATCTTTTAAAATCAATTTCTATGGTTTCTAAGGATTTTGTGATTAGCGGCGGCGGCTTTTGTGGTAAAGGCTATAAAGAATGGGTGAGAGTCAGTGATGGCGGACCTTATTTGAAAGCGAGAGTGAAATTAGGATGATTAAAAGGATTGAAGAATTACTTAAAGCAAATAAAGATGTTAATGCTTATCGTATTACGGAAAAACACAATGAAAGTGTTGAGCTTTTTTATGTACTTAAAAAGTTAGAAACAAACAGAGCAACTGATTATACAGAATATAGCGTTACTGTTTATCGTGATTTTAATAATTTTCGTGGCTCAGCTACTTTTAGTGTTGCGATATCCGCAACTGATCAAGAAATCAAAAAGAAAATTGAAGAAGCAGTTTATGCCGCTTCCTTTGTGGAGAATCCTTTCTTTGAACTTCCTAAAAAAGAAAGTTTTAGTTATGATTATCGCTCTAATTTAACAGATAAACCATTAGTTTCTTTTATCAATCAAGTGGCAGATGCAGTTTTTAAGGCTGATATTCATCAAGATGGCTGGATTAATTCTACAGAAATATTTTTACATAGAATTCAAAGTACAATCGTTAACTCCAACGGAATTGAAGCAAGCTATGAAAATCATAAAGTAATGATTGAAGTTATTCCAACCTGGAAAAATGACAACGAAGAAGTTGAACTATATAAAGCAATCGAAATGTCTGAGTTAAACCTTGATAAAATAACAAGTGATGTTAAAGATATTCTATTATTAGCTAAAGAGCGTTCTTTAGCTGTAGCGATTCCGGCTAATCTAAAATGCAATATTATTCTTCAAGAAGAGGAAGTGGAAAGTATTTTCCAAGGTTTTGCTCAGGACTTACATTATTCGTCAGCTTATCGGAAAATGTCTTTATCAGAAGTTGGCAAATCTGTTCAAACTGATGAAGTTGTTGGCGATAAGATTGACGTTTCATTAACTCCTTATCTTGCTGGTTCAACTTACAGTAAGCCAGTTGATGATGACGGTGTTGTTTTAAAAGAAATTAAGATTATTGAAAACGGAATCGCCAAAAATCTTTATGGTAATAATCAAACAGGTTTTTATCTAGGAATCAAAAATCCAACTGGTAATATTCCTAATGTTATTGCTAAAGCAGGAACAAAAAGCTTTTCTGAAATGCAGAAAGAACCGCATATTTACTGTGTTAGTTTTAGTGGTATGCAGTTTGATTTATATTCTGGTTTTTTCGGCGGTGAAGTTCGTCTTGGTTTTTACTTTGATGGCAAAAAAACAGTTCCAGTTACTGGTTTTAGCATTAGTGGCGACATTCATGAAGCTAAAAAGAATTTAGTCTTTTCTAAAGAAGAAACAGTTAGAAATGGTTATAAAGGTCCTAAATATCTGGAAATCAAAGATATGCAGATATTATAAGTAGAGCTATTTTGAATGACGAAGGAAATCTTCAACTCAAGAAACTAAAAGACAAATTTTTAAGCCAGGAAAAAAGCTTTTTTAGTTCGATATCGGACTTTTCTAACATTCTAACTTGCTTTTTTGGTTAGAATGTGTTAGAATGTTAGAAAGAGGAGTGAGTTATTGTGAATTTGAAAGAAAGTGAAAATGTTGAATTCAAAATTCAAGTTATAGATGAAATAAAAAAATGTGTTATTGCATTTGCGAATAGTGGTGGTGGGATATTATATATCGGTGTTGACGATGACGGTGAAATAGTTGGGATTGCAGAGGCTGAAACTGCTTTAATGAATGTCAATAATATGTTGCGCGATGGAATTAAGCCAGATGTAACACTGTTTGTGAAAAGCCAAATTGAAAGAAAAAATGATAAAAAAATAATAAAAGTTGATATTCAAAGCGGAACAGAACGTCCTTATTATCTCGTTGGAAAAGGAATTCGACCAGATGGAGTTTTTATCCGTCATGGTGCGGCTTCCGTGCCAGCAACAGATACTGCAATTCGAAAAATGATTCGAGAGACAGACGGTGATAGCTATGAAAAAGTTCGCTCACTTGAGCAAAAATTAACTTTTGAAGCAGCAAAAGCAGAATTTGATAAACGAAAAGTCCAATTTGGTAGTTTGCAGATGGCTACGTTGGGTATGATAAATTCTGAAAAAATTTATTCAAATCTTGCTTTGCTTTTATCTGAGCAATGTTATCATTCGATAAAGGTAGCAATCTTTCAGGATGAAACACAACAAGTCTTTAAAGATCGTCAAGAATTCGAAGGCTCTTTGTTTAAACAAATAAACGATGTATACAGTTATCTTAGTCTAAACAATAACATAAGGTCAACTTTTGAAAAATTACTTCGAATCGACCAAAGAGATTACCCAGAAGCAGCTTTAAGAGAAGCTTTATTAAATGCAATTGTTCATAGAGAATATGCAACAAGCAGTAGTATTCTTATCAAAATCTTTTCTAATCGCATTGAATTTATTTCGCCGGGCGGGTTAATTAACGGCATAGAGCTTGCTGATATAATGAGTGGTTATTCTATTTCTCGTAATCCTAACTTGGCAAAAATTTTCTATCGTTTACAGTTTGTTGAGGCATATGGTACTGGAATACTCAAAATTTTTGAAGCCTACAAATTATCTGCTGTACAACCAAAAATTGAAGTTACGCCTAATGTTTTCAAGCTTATATTGCCGAATTTAAACGCAATCTTTTCAGTAGAAACGGGAAAAACATCGGAAGGAAAAATATTAGAATATATTCAAAATAATGGTTCGATTAATCGAAAGAAAACCGAGGAAATTCTTGGAATATCGCAGACAGCTACTGGTCTTATCCTTCGCAATTTAACAGAACAAGGTTTGATAGAACGGAAAGGTAATTCGCGAAATATTAATTATTATTTAAGAAAATAATTGTTGAAAATTAATAATATTAAAATTGAGTCATTATTTTTAAAGGATAATGTCTCTTTATTTTGCAGAAAAATGCCCAAAATAATAGTACTTTCGCCCAGACACATTTACTTTAGCCTAATATAATAAGTCTGAAAGGAAGATAAAATGTTTAGTAATCCACAATTTTTTAAATATGTTGTAAGAAGTGGCGACACCTTACAGGAAATAGCGAGACGCTATCAAGTAGACTTAAGAATGTTAATGCAATTTAATAATTTAAATACCCCTCATATTCATCCAAATATGGTGCTTTTTATCCCAACAAGCCATCATACTCAACCTCCGCACGGAAACCATCCTGGTCATGGTATGCAGCCGCCACACGGACATATGCCACCACATGGTCATCCAGGGCATAATACCCCTCCGCATGGCAATCAACCTCCTCACCATAATCATCCAGAAACTATAGTACCTTTAATGGCTAGTGCGCCTATTAGAGATGTTTATGTGACGCGAACTGGAGATACCATTGAATCAATCGCTTCAAGTACTGGCGTAGATATCAGAACATTACTGATGAACAATGATTTCTTGCGCTTAAGATTAATGGGTAACCAACGTATCAGTACAGTTGATACGGGTATGGCCCCAAGAGATTATTCCAGCAATCCGGTTGCTAGTTCTATTAGTAGTTATTCTAGCACATCAGGCGATAATTTTTCGCTAAGTAGTTCTGAATCGCTTCATAGAGTTTCTGATCGGGATAGTTTAGATTCGATTCTTACTAAATATAATATCAGTTTAGATGATTTTATCAGTCTGAACAGAGAAGAATGGCTGCGCCCTGGCTCAAGTGTCAAAGTCAGCTAAATCAGACAACCGCAGCTTGCGGTTTTTCTTTTACGACAAAATCCGGCATAAAATTAATAAATTGGACATATTATGGAGACTGAGGGATTCAAATGTATTTTACTGATGAAAATATAAAGATTCATTATAAGAAAGAAGGGCTTAATGGTCCGGCAATAATTTTATTGCATGGCTGGGGACAAAGTTTGGAAACATTCGATTTTTTGATTAAGCACTTAAAAGAAAGCTATCAGGTTTTTGCGCTTGATTTACCAGGCTTTGGAAAGTCAGATCAGCCAACAAAAAGTTTAAGCATTGATGATTACGTCAAAACTTTAAAAAACTTTATCGCCTATGAGAAAATCGATAATTTTATTTTAGCAGGTCATTCTTTAGGTGGTCGCATCGCTATCAAATATTGTGCTAATAATCGGGTTAAAAAATTAATTCTTATCAATAGTGCTGGCATCAGACCAAAACGTGGTTTCAAATATTATTTCCGTGTCTATCGTTACAAGTTGCTGAAAAAGCTAGGAAGAACTAACCCTAATGCCGGTTCGGCTGACTATCGTAAGGCGACACCAGTGATGAAAGGGACTTTAAGTCTTGTTGTCAAGGAAGATCTTAAGGTATATGCTGAAAGAATAAAAGCTGAAACTTTACTTATCTGGGGTTCTGATGATCAGGTAACTCCTTTAAAGGATGCTTATACTTTTTTAAACTTGATTGATAATTCTGATTTAGTAATTATTCCAGGAACTGGTCATTTCTGTTATTTAGAAAATAAAGCGTATTTTTTAATGATAGTAAACAGTTTCTTACTGCGAGGTGAAGAGCATGATTAATGTATTTGTTTTTTTTCTTTTGCTTAATCTTAAGTTAATTGATGCGACATATTTTCAACAGAATGCTTACCGGATAAAAGAAGATATGCCGAGAACTGTTAGAAAGAACTGGGTCTTAAGATTATGTCTGATTGCTTTAGGCGCAACAATTTTTCTCTTTGATGAAAAATTTGTTATTATACCTTTGATAATTTTAGCAGGTCTATTTTGTGGTTATTTATTATTTACGTTTAAAGTTAGAATAAGATTTACTTCAAGGATGAAACGATTAATGTTGGTCTCTTTGATTATAAATATTTGTTTGGCTTTTTTAGGGATTGGCTTTTTCTTTCTCCCGGCAAGTTTCCTGATTATTCATTTATCATCACTAATTCTTCATCCTGTTGAAAGATATGTTTATTACTCTTATTTTAAAAAGTGCCAAAGAACGATTTGTGAATTTAAAGGCATAAAGATTGGCATTACCGGTAGTTATGGTAAAACATCAGTGAAACATTTCTTATATCAAATCTTAAAGACTAGTTATAATGTTCATTACACAGAAAAATCTTATAATACACCGATGGGCATCAGTAAAAGTGTAATTGGCCGGCTTAATGATTTATATGATATCATGATTCTAGAAATGGGTGCTGGCCGAAAAGGTGATATTGGTGAATTAATGGATTTGTGTGATCCGGATATCAGTATTTTAACCACAATCGGTCCGCAACATATTGATGTCTTTAAAACTTTAGGCAATATCATTAACGAAAAGTTTCTGATTGTGGAAAAACTAAAGGATGTGGGAACAGCTTTTGTTAACGCTGATAATGAACATATAACTAATTATATTAATCTTAACAAGTTAAACGAAAGAAAAAATATCGTGATGATTGGTCAAGATGATAATTTCCGCTTTGTCGCTTTAGAACCAGAAGGCACAGAAATGGTCTTTGAAATTTATCAGGGCGAAGAATTATATGATCTTTATCGGACAAGTGTGCAAGGCAATCACAATTACTATAACATTTTAATAGCGGTCGCTGTCGCTGATTTTTTGAAGGTTGATAAGGAAAAGATTAAGGAAGCAGTTAAAAATCTGAAAAGTGTCAATAATCGTTTGGAAATAAAAAAATATCCTGATCTGACGATAATTGATGATGGCTTTAATTCAAATATTGATGGCGCTATTAATGCTTTGATTCATTTGAAGAGCTACGACTGTGAACGCTGGTTAATTACCCCTGGATTTGTTGGTTTAAGTAAAGCTGCGGCTGATATGCATCATCAAAAATTTGCTAAAATGATTGAAGAAACTTGCGATCATGTTATTATTGTTAATAAAGTTAATCGTAAGTATTTCAAAAAATATTTAAACAAAAAAGAAGTTTATTATCTCAAGGATTTCCAGGAAGGCATGGCATTTTTTTATAAAATGACCGCAAACAAACAGCGTACGCTTTTAATTGAAAATGACTTGCCAGATAATTATTAAATGAAAGGATAGATTATAGTGATTAATCTAGCTGTTGTTTTTGGTGGTAAATCCTGTGAACATGAAATATCAGTCTTGACGGCTAATCAAGTTATTGCTTGTTTAAATAAAGAGAAGTATCGGATATTACCGATTTATATAACTAAGGATCAAAGATTTTACTATTTAAGTGATTTTAGTATTGATTTATTTAAAGACCGTAAACTACTTAAAAAAAGTATGCGGGAAATCAATTTTACTAAAAAAGGTTTTATGCTGAAACGTAAAAAGATTATGATTGATGTCGCAATCCTTTCCATGCACGGTACTAACGGTGAAGATGGAAGTATTCAAGCTTTATTAAACTTTTTTGATATATGTTATTTAGGCTCAGATATGATTTCGTGTGCTTTAAGTCAGGATAAGGTATTTATGAAACAAATCCTAAAACAAAATGAAGTCAAAGTTTTAGATTATCAATTTCTTTATGAAAAGGAAAAAGCTGATTTTAAGCTTGAGCTTCAGTTGCCAGTGATAGCTAAAGCCTGTAATTTAGGCTCTTCCATTGGTATTGAAATCATTCGGACAGAAGCAGAATTGAAGCCGAAACTTGATAGTATTTTTAAATATGACAAGAAAGTTTTATTTGAACCATATATCGCTGAGTTCAGGGAATTTAACATAGCTGTTTCAGCTTTTAACCGTGAGATTGTTTGTTCAAAAGTTGAAGAAGTGAAAAAGACTAATGAAATTCTTGATTTTACTAATAAATATCAAGGTAGTAAAGATTTAAGAATTATTCCAGCGGATATATGTCTAGAGTTAAAGGCATCAATCGAAGAAACTGCTAAGAAAGTGTACTCTTTAATGGATTTTGAAACTTTTGTCCGTTTTGATTTTATGTATTTTAATGAAGAGTTATATTTAAATGAAGTTAATACAACACCGGGATCACTGAGTTACTACCTTTGGGATAAAAGTTTTAATGAAATGTTAGATATTAAAATCAAAGATAGTTTTCGTAGTTTTTCTGAACGAAATGAAAAAGAAACCTCTTTTGACACAAATATTATTTTTACAGGAAATGGTGCAAAGAAGTAGTCAAAATTACTAAGATTAAAGTCTGGAGAATTCCGGACTTTTTTAATGTAGCTTTGAAAAAAACGCTATATTAAATAATAACTCATGTTATAATAGTAGATTATTAAGGAGAAATTATGAAAAAACTAAGTTTAATTTTTTTAACGTTTGCATTTTTTACTCTCTCAGCTTGCGGGGGAGCAATCAATGAAGTAGTACCATCAATAAGTGCTGGAGGCAATCACAGCCTCTTTTTAGATGCAGATGGTCGAATCTGGGGTTGGGGAGTTAATATTTATGCTGGGGTTGCGGAGGAAGAAATCCGGGATTTAATAAAGACTCCGCAAATAATCAATCAAGTAAGTGGCACCAGGGCTTTACCAAAATTTTCAACGGTTGCTGCAGGAGAACGATTTAGCATCGCTCTTGATACGCGAGGCAATGTCTGGACTTGGGGTTGGAGTGGTTCCCAATGGGAAGGAGATTGCCTTCTTGGTCATGGTGAAATTGAAAGTTTTGAATTACGTCCAAGAAGAATCGAAGACGTGCCAGGTTTTGGAAATATAGTTGCGATTAGTGCTGGGAACAGACATTCTATGGCTCTTGATATTAATGGTCGGATTTGGACTTGGGGCGATAGAGTCCAATCAGGATTTGGACCTCTGGAAGTTAGTCTTCGTCCGAGAATGCTGGAACTGGATATGAATGGTGCAGAACTTCCTGCCTTTTCTAAGATTAGCGCTGGTCAACATAGTATGGCTTTGGATGTTTATGGGCGCATTTGGACCTGGGGACAAGGCCATCATGGTCACGATACACTTTGGCCTGTTGAGCGTCCGCAAATGTTAACGACTGGCGGATTATTAGATGTATCAATTGCCTTACCAGAATTTGTGGCGATTGATAATAGTATTGAAAGTATGGCTTTAGATGTTAATGGCAATATTTGGACTTGGGGATCTCGATTTCCTAATACAACTATACTTGCCCAAGGTTGGTTTAACACTAGGGTTGGCTGGCATATTCCGCGACAAATTGTCAGCAATGGAAATTTTACAAGAACGGAAATCGGACCATTGCCAGCTTTTGGGGCTGTAGCTATAGGATGGGCATTCGCAATGGCTATTGATATTAATGGTCAGGTTTGGAGTTGGGGACAAAATATTAATGGTGTGCTTGGACTTTTCCTTCCAAATGAATTTAATGCTGACAGACCCCATAAAATAGCAGAATTGACAGACATTGTAGCGATTAGTGCTGGTTTTGGTTTTGCAATAGCACTGGACAGTCAAAACCAACTATGGACTTGGGGTTCAAATCATACGGGACAATTAGGTCATGGTGGTCAGACAAGTGAATCAGGACCAAGAAAAGTAGTGTTTTAGAGCTATATTATTTTTTAAAGCAAGTGAAAATAAACCATTAGGTCTTTTTTCAATTACAGAAACACCTTTTAGGTATAAAGGTGCCGTTGACAATACAAAAGATAATTTTTGTTTGATAAATTAATACAAGTTAAATCTTACGTGGTATAATATTTATGGTGATTTTTACATAATGAAATTTCGTTATTATCTGATTGGTAATGCTACTGCGATTAATCCTGAAGAATATGCAATCTTAATTGATATTTTAAAAGGATTTTTTGTACATGCAAAAATGGAGATAAAGGAAAATCTGATTGTAATTTACGACGATCTTGATAATGTTGATGGCATTCTTGATTTGATAGATAATTTAAATAGTGAACTTTATCTTGATTTAAAGATTTTTTGTTCACCAGAATATCATAAATTTTCAGAATCTTACTTTAACTGGAGTCTGAAAGCTTTTAAAGAAATAGAATCATCGGAAAGGTTTTTAGATGAAAAAGAATTGTTAAACGAAAGTTTTAAAGTCCAAGTTTCAGAAGAAACCAAAAAAATAATTCTTAAAAAATTTTATAGCGATAGTGAAATGTTGCGTTCGGTTAAAGTTTTTTTAGAGTGCGACTTAAATGTTTCTAAAGCCAGTGAATTACTTTATTTGCATCGCAATACTTTAATTCAGCGCATTGACCGTTTTAGTGAAGTGACAGGTTATAATATAAAAAACTTTCAGGAAGCTGTCCTGATTTATAATTTATTGAAATAAGTGTGCAAAATGCACATTTTTTTTATTAGCAATTTTTAATATAATATATGTATCATGTTTTAATAAAAAGGAGATAATTTAAGTGGCAACTTTAAAATTAGACAAAATTAATAAGATTTACCCTAATGGTGTACAAGCCGTCTTTGATTTCGATTTAAAAGTTAAAGATAAAGAATTCATTGTTTTTGTTGGACCGTCAGGATGCGGTAAATCAACAACTCTACGTATGATCGCTGGATTAGAAGAAATTACTAGCGGGAAGCTTTTCATTGATGATAATGAAATGAATGATGTTGCGCCAAAAGACCGTAACATTGCGATGGTTTTCCAAAGTTATGCTCTTTATCCTCATATGAGCGTTTACGATAATATGGCCTTTGGTTTGAAATTACGTAAAATGCCAAAAGATCAGATTGATACAAAAGTTAAAGAAGCAGCGGAAATTCTTGGATTAACAGCTTATCTTGACCGTAAGCCAAGAGCTTTATCTGGAGGTCAGCGTCAGCGTGTTGCCTTAGGAAGAGCGATCGTTCGTAACGCTAAAGTCTTCTTAATGGATGAGCCATTATCGAATCTAGATGCTAAACTTCGTGTTCAGATGCGTGGAGAGCTTATCAAACTTCATAACTCAATTTCTACAACAACTGTTTATGTTACCCATGACCAGATTGAAGCGATGACAATGGCTTCAAGAATCGTTGTTATGAAAGATGGTTGGATTCAACAAGTTGGTGAACCAAAAGAAATTTATGATTATCCGCATAATATGTTTGTCGGTGGTTTCATCGGAACGCCACCAATGAACTTTTTAGACGGAAGAGTTGACAAAGATGGTTATTTTGTTGTTAAAAAAAGAAACGAAGAAATCTTACGTGTTAAAGTTCCTGCATCAAAATTACCAATCATTAACGATAACGACTTTGTTGATAAGCCAATCGTTTTAGGTATTCGCCCGGAAAACATTTACGATAACGCTGATGACATCGCTAATCACAAGGATGCAGTTGTAAACTTTGTTGTTGACGTTGCTGAGTTATTAGGTGCGGAAACAAATATTTACTGTCAGATTAATGACAGAAGCGTTTGTGCTTCAGTTAAAGCAAGAGCAGATTTAAGAATTGGCGATAAAATCCAATTAGCGTTCAACATGGAAACAATTCATTTCTTTGATCCGGAGTCAGAACTTCGTTTATTAGAGAAAAAGCAAATTATACAAGTTAAAATCGAAACACCTGAAGCTGAAGCAGCAACCCCTGCTGAGCCAGTAACTGAAGTTGCACCAGCGGCTCCTGCGCCTGAAGCAGTAGCTGAAGAAGCAGCACCTGCAGCTGAATATAAGTTATTCCGTCGTGCGGAAAACGATAATAAGCCAGGTAAAAAAAATAATAAAAAATAATTAATCAGAAAGAGTCCGAAAAAGGCTCTTTTTTGTTTTGCGAAAATGCTGGAAAAAATTATCAATACGGCTTTTGGAGCTAAGTTGGTTTATCAAGACAAGGAACTGCTCTTTAAAGAAAGCACCTTAAAGGTTATCAGGAACCTTTGCGAGCGTAGGTTATTTACTTTGGAAGGATATCTTCAGGCGGTAAAAAAAATCCTTCCGATAAGTTATAAAATTCCTATAGTAATAACGGATAACTTTGTTTTATTTCAAACGGAATCAAGCCGAAACTTTACTAATATCTGGATTAATTATAAAGCAATTATGGATACAAAAGAAGTTGATAAAAAATTAATTATTACTTTCCTTTCCGGAAATAGTTTGACAATAAACTGGACTAAAAAAGGTTTTAAGCGTTTAGAGGAAAATATCCGGATTATTGAGGAATATAAAAGGAGTTTAGAAACTTCTAATTTATCTTTTTAAAAAATGCGGTTTCATCTTGGATTTTCAAGGACTTTATGATATAATGATTAGTGACATAAACAATGAAAGGAGTCATTATAAAATGGCGAAAAAAACAATTTTAGATTTAAAAGATATTCAAGGAAAAAAAGTGTTAATCAGAGTAGATTTTAATGTTCCGATGAAAGATGGAAAAATCACAGATGATAACCGGGTTGTAGAGGCTTTACCTACTATTAAGCATATCCTTGAGAAAAAAGGAAAAGCGATCGTTTTCAGTCATTTAGGGCGAGTTGAAACAGAAGAAGATAAAAAGAAAAACTCATTAGCTCCTGTGGCAAAACATTTAAGTTCTTTATTAAATCAAGACGTAAAATTTGTTCCTGCAACTAGAGGGGCTGAACTAGAGAACGCAATCAATGCTTTAAAAGATGGCGAAATTTTAATGTTTGAAAATACTCGTTTTGAAGATATTGATGGTAAAAAAGAATCTAAAAACAATAAAGATCTTGGTGCTTACTGGGCTTCTTTAGGAGATATTTTTATTAATGATGCCTTTGGTACTGCGCATAGGGCTCATGCTTCAAATGCTGGTATTGCAGCTAATATCAAAACTACTGTTGCAGGATTCTTACTTGAAAAAGAAATTAAGTTTTTAGGTGAAGCAGTTGATAATCCGAAAAGACCTTTTGTTGCAATTCTTGGTGGCGCAAAAGTAAGCGATAAAATCGCTGTTATCGATAACTTAATTGCGAAAGCAGATAAAATTATTGTTGGTGGCGGAATGATGTTTACTTTCTTAAAAGCGCAAGGATTAAACGTTGGTAAAAGTAAATGCGAAGAAGACAAAGTTGAACTAGCAAAAGAATTATTAGCCAAAGCAAATGGAAAAATCATTTTACCGGTTGATACTTTAGCAACAAAAGAGTTTTCTAATGATGCGCCTATCAGAGTATCTGCTGTTAATGATATTAAAGCTGATGAAATGGGATTAGATATCGGACCTAAATCAGTTGAAGTCTTTAAGGATGCTTTAGCTGGTGCAAAAACTGTTGTCTGGAATGGACCAATGGGAGTTTTTGAATTCTCTAATTTTGCGAAAGGAACTGTCGCAGTTTGCGATGCTTTAGCTAATTTGAAAGATGCTAATACAGTTGTTGGTGGTGGTGACTCTGCCGCGGCCGCAATTCAACTTGGTTATGCAAGCAGATTTACGCATATTTCTACAGGTGGCGGAGCTTCTTTAGAATATTTGGAAGGGAAAGTTTTACCAGGCATTGACTGCGTAAACAATAAATAACATGAATAAAAATCGGAGACCGGTTATTGCCGGCAACTGGAAAATGAATAAAACCCGTGATGAGGCTCTTCAGTTTATTTATACAATTACTCCGGAATTACCAAAAAATACGGATGTAGAAACTGTCATTTGTTCATCTCCTGTTTTATTACGTTGCTTAGTTAAGCGTCAAGGTGAAAACTTAAGGATTGGTGCTCAAACGATGCATCAGTCTGAATCAGGAGCCTTCACTGGTGAAGTATCACCTGTAATCTTAAAAAATTCTGGTGTTGAATATGTAATTATTGGTCATAGTGAAAGAAGAGCTTATTTCAATGAAACAGACGAAACTGTTAATCAGAAAGTTCTGGCAGCGCTAAAGCATGACATTATAGCAATCGCTTGTTGTGGCGAGACTTTAGAAGAAAGAGAATCCAATAAGACTGAAGATGTGATTAAGAGACAAGTCGTAGCGATGATGAATACTATTCCGGCGGATGCGGCTAAAGAGGTCATTATTGCTTATGAACCGATTTGGGCAATTGGCACTGGCAAAACAGCTACTAAAGAAATGGCTGAAGAAACTTGCGGTTTTGTTCGCAATGTTATCGAGCAATTATACGGCAAAGCTGTTAGTGATAAAATCAGAATTCTTTATGGTGGTTCTGTCACTCCTGCGAATGTTTCTGAATTATTGGCTCAAACTAATATTGATGGGGCTTTAGTAGGCGGTGCCTCTTTAGATTCAGAAAATTTTCTTAAACTTGTTAAAGCAGCTAAATAAATATTAACAAACAAAGCCTGAGATTTCAGGCTTTGTTAGGTATTAAACTAGAAACTACAAATTAAAATTCAATAACAGAAAAAAAATTATCACAATTTTTAAGGAGAAATATTATGAAAAAATTATTAATACTGGGCTTCTTACTTTTACTTGCTGGCTGTGCCAGAGATAATGATCTGGAAATAAGAATTATGGTTCCAGGAGGAGCTACAGCTATAGCGCATATTCATGTGCAAGGAAGCGAAGTTTACCTTGGAGCTAATGTTAGCTATAGCGTAGATGTCAGACAGGGAAGAGATCCTTTAGTCGCTGCTTTTACTTCGCAGACTCATGATATCGTAATTGCGCCTTTTGATTTAGGAGCACAATTATATAATCTAGGTAGTTTTAATTATCAGTTAGCCGCAATCGTTACTTTTGGTAATCTTTTCTTAGCTACTGTAATGGAAGAGGAATTTACTTTAGAAAGTCTTGAAGGTCGCGATATAATCCTTTTCGGACAAAACTCGGTTCCTGATATCGTGGTTAGGACGGCACTAGAAGGAATTACTCCAAATCAAATCCGTTATGTTAACGCAGCTGGAGATGCTCAGGCAGAGTTAGTTTTAGATAATTCAAATATTGTCTTACTAGCAGAGCCAAGTTTATCAGTAGCGCAAAGATTAGTACCTGGACTTCAAACAATAGATTTACAGGAAGCATTTTATCAGAAAACCGGACACAATTATCCGCAAGCAGGAGTATTTATTTCTAACAATCTAATTGATAATCATCCAGAAGTTGTCAGAAAATATTTAGAAGCAGTAAGAAATTCCACAGTTGAGGTTAATAAAAACCCAGCTGAAGCTGCGAGACTTGCAGTAGAATTAGAGTTTGGCTTTCCGGAAGCCGTATTAGTTACAGCAATCCCAAGATCAAATATTGGCTTTCAGACTCCGCAAGAAAGTATGGAAGACATTGTTTTCTTGCTTAATCGTATATTGGCGCTTAATCCGGCTCTTTTAAGCGGCAGATTACCGAGTGAAGCCCTTTATCATGTCCAAAAATAGCTTCCTAATTATTGGAAGCATCCTATTATTTTATCTTTTATTTTTACTTGGAAGTGTCTATTTTGACAATCAGATTATTTTTCCAAGGCCTAATCAAGTACTTTCAGCGTTATTTCAGTTATTTGGCGAACTAAGAACTTATCAGATTTTTGGAATGACATTTTTACGATTAGCAGTAAGTCTTTTGATTAGTTTTGTACTGGCTTTTATTTTAGCGCTTTTAAGTTATCTTTCGGATAGTTTTTTAAAACTTATAAGACCAATTATCTTATTTTTCAGAAGCATTCCCGTAGTTGCGATTATTGTGATTATTTGGGCTATGTTTGGTGATATTCGGGCACCTTATGTAATTACAACATTAATGGTATTTCCGATTATTTATCAAGCCTTATATCAAGGACTAAAGAATATTCGTAAAGATTATCTAGAAGTTTATTCTTTAGACTCAGGGCTGACGCCTTTAGTTTTTAAGTTAGTTTATCTGCCTTTGATGTTGCCTTTCATTAAAACAGCCTTTTTTCAAGCTTTAGGGCTTGGCATCAAAATTACGGTTATGAGCGAATTTTTAGTACAGTCAGAGTTTTCAATTGGCTCGGAAATTTGGCGTTACCGGAATTTATTAAGTTTTGACTTTATCTTTGCCTGGGTAATAATCTTAGTGTTGATTATCGCTTCGATTGAATATTTAGCTAAAAGTGTTTTAAAAAGTGAAAATTAATTTATCGAAAGCTGAGTTTTAGTACTTAGCTTTTTTTGATATGCATTTAGTTAGAGTCGCTAAATATTGACAAAATAATAGTTTTTTGATAAAATATTTTGTTGGAGTAATTAACGGAGGAATCATTATGAAAAAGCTTTTTGGAATAATAATTTTAATATTTGGCATCTTTCTTTTAACAGGATGTAATGCCGGTGAAATAAATCAAGATTTTGTTGGTACATGGGAATGGCTCCATGGTCCAGAGTGGCGATATGTGTTTAACGCTGATGGAACAGGTAACAGAGGCGTACCAGGTGATACGGAAACCTTTAGCTGGTCAACAAATAATGATCGCATAAATATCAATCGTAATCAAGCCGCAAGTGGTGAAATTCGCAATGAAAGATGGAGTTTCATTATTTCAGGAAATAGCTTGACTCTGAATAGCTTACAAGAAGCAGGATTAAGTTTTAGTTATATCAGACGTCTTGATGGTCAACAAAATCCTCTGATTATTGGGATCTGGCAAATGAATTTTGATTTAAGTTTGCACTACATATTTAAAGCAGACGGAACAGGTGAGCGTGGTTTTGATGGTTCTGAAATGGAAGCTTTTACCTGGTCAACTAGCAATAATCATTTGAATATGGATATGATTTATCAAAATCAGAATTATATTCGTAATGAAAGATGGACATTTACTGTTTCTGAAAATGTTCTGACGATTTCTAGTTTGCAAGAAGCAGGACTAACTATTAGTTTTGTGAGGTATTCAGAAAGAACGCAAAATCAAAATCTGATTGGCAGATGGAATTGGGAAAGTAACTTTGAATGGTTTTATCTTTTTAATCCTGATGGTACAGGTAGTTTTGGTCTTTCAGACAGAACAAATTTTAGCTGGTCAACTAGTGGAAATATCTTATTTATTGATATATTTTACGATGGTTATTATTATACAGATATCTGGACTTTTATGATTTCCGGAAATAGATTAACCCTTACTAGCCTTCAGTTTGCTGGAGAGACATATAGCTATATCAGAAATATGTCTGGTGATTTACTATAAAGCAAAAATAAAAGGAACTTAAAATGTATGTACATTTTCGGTTCCTTATTTATTTATTTATTTATCTATTATAGTATTCGACGATTAATTGTTCTTTAATTTCTGGTAAGAATTCGTTTCTTTCAGGTAAACGGATGAAAGTTCCTTCCATTTTTTCTTGATTGAAACTAACATAATCAACACGTGAAATAACTTGTTCTAAAGATGTCTTAATAATAACTAATTCACGGCCTTTATCCTTTAAAGAAATAACTTGACCAGGAACTAAACGATAAGAAGGAATATCAACTTTATTACCATCTACACGAATAAAACCATGATTAACGATTTGACGAGCTTGAGCACGTGTTCTTGCGAAACCTAAACGATATACAATATTATCTAATCTAGATTCTAAAAGGCGTAAGAAGTTCTCACCAGCTTTACCTTTCATTTTACTAGCTTCTTTAAAAGTTTTTAAGAATTGTTTTTCATTAACTCCATAAGTAAAACGCACACGTTGTTTTTCCTGAAGTTGAGTACCATAATCTTTTAATTTTGAACGTTTTTGTCCATGCATACCAGGAGCATAAGGACGTTTTTGTAATTCTTTTCCAGTTTCGGAAATAGAATAGTTTAATCGACGGGAAACTTTCCAGGTCGATCCTGTAAATCTTGACATATTTTTCTCCTTATCAAATTTAATTTTTCTGATGGAAAAAGTTTTCTTGTGACCTCTTGAGGTATAAACACTTATGATTTTGCCTCGCAGCCAGAGGGTACTTTCTTGCTTGTGTTATACTTGTCCAGAAACTAAGAAGGGCTGCTTTAACCAACGTTAAATATTATAACCCGCTTTCTTAAAAAAGTCAAGAAAAAAAGGCACTTTTTAGTGAGTACCTTTAATTCGTCATTTATTCACCTGAGTTTTGATCAATAGTATTATTTAAACCTGGGATTTCTCTTCCTAGAAAATCAGGAAGTTGAAGACCAGCATTTTTAAATACTTCATGTAAAGGCGGAACTGATTTTATTAAATTACTTAAGAAGTTAGAAGTTGAAGAACCTTCTTTACCATTAGCGCCACCGGCATTGTTATCCCAAACAGTAACTTTATCAATTTTGATGTTTTTAATCGCATCAACTTGAATGCCAACTAAAGTTTCTAATTTATCGGCTATTAATAGTTGTGTCGCACTGGCAGGAGAGTTATTAGCAGCAGCGACTAAAGCTTTTAAACCCGCTGCCCTTTTAAGTAATATTTCTTCCATACCATTAGCTTCGGCTTGCATGCGGGCAAAAATCGCATCAGCTTCCCCTTTGGCATGTCTGCGGATTTTTTCAGCTTCAGCTTCAGCCTGAAGTTCAATTCGTTTCTTTTCAATTTCTGCTTTAATGATAATGTCTGCTTCCTGAGTTGCTTTTTCTAAGGCCGCACGCGCTTGTTCGGCTGCTTGTTGGGCAGAATAAGCTTCCTGAAGGGCTTTGGCAGCCTGAATTTTTTCAGCCGCCACCGCAATCTTTAAGAATTCAGATTCTCTTTCACGACGAGAAGCTTCAGATTGAGAAATATTAACACGGGCTTCATTTTCCCCTTGAACGGCTTTAGAGTTAGCTAAGGCAACTTCAATACGTTGATCCATTTGAGCATTTGCTTCACCGATATCACCGTCGCGGTTTTTTTCCGCAACGCTTTTTTTAGCATCATTAATGGCTTTTGCGGCAGCTTCCTGACCAAGAGCTTTAATATAACCAGATTCATCAGTGATATCAGTTACGTTAACGTTAATGAGACGTAAGCCGATTTTCTTTAATTCAATTTCCACATTTTTAGAAACAGCATCTAAAAATTTATCACGATCAGTATTAATTTCTTCGATATCCATTGTCGCAATAACTAGACGTAGCTGCCCTAAAATGATATCTTGTGCTAGATTTTGGATTTGAATCGGACGCAAGTTAAGTAATCTTTCGGCGGCATTTTGCATAACACCTGTTTCCGTAGAAATACCGACAGTAAATATTGATGGAACATCAATTCTAATGTTTTGTTTAGAAAGCGCCTGCTTTAAATCAATCGCAATTGAAATAGGGGTCAAATGCAAGAAAGAGTACTTTTGAACTACTGGCCAGATAAAAGCAACCCCACCATGAATACATTTAGAAGAACGTCTCGTTCCGTCTGGATTTTTTCCGACCTTACCACTAATAACCATGATTTGGTCAGAAGCACATTTGCGAACGCGCATTAACATCGTGACTAGTCCTAAGAAAAGAAGTGTAACAAAAACAACGATAATAATTAAAACGGAAGGTGGTAAGCCACCCTCGGCGAAAAATAGAAAAGACATACAAATTTCTCCTTTTTTGTTTTTACCGCTATGCTTTGACTTAAATTATTAAGTAGCGGTTTTCCTTAATAATTTTTAAATAAATCTAAATATTAATGATTAAATTTCTGCTATATCATCAATATTTGCGTTAATTGGGCATAAAGCGAACTTCTTTTAATGCAAAATTGGCATTATGCTTTACTTACAATAACAGTAGTATCATCAAAGATAGCGACTACTTTAACTAAAAGACCCGTTTTAAGAGGAACATCACCTTCATTAATCGCATTTAATTCAGTCATTCGTTCCTGAAAAGTAACGGTAATTTTTCCCATGCCCTCATTTTTAGGGGGAATCGGAATATAAACAGTGCCGATTTTATCTAAGGCATTTTTAATTTCCATATTTCCGTGTTCCTGGATTCTGGCGGTTTGTTGCATTATCAAAGCATTCGCAAACAAAGAAAGTAAGCCAATTAAAAAAGAAATACCGATGACCCAGGCCACATGCAAATCAGTTCCGCCTAAAGCGAAGCCGGACCAGCCAAGAAGTATCAAAAATGAGATAATACCCCGCACACTTAAAACTTTTAATCCAGCTATTCCATAATCAATATCAGTTGAGCCATCATAAGAAACATCCGCATCGCCTCCCGCAAGACCAATAAAAAGCGCAAGCATCTGTAAAAATAATACTAATGTCGAGACAACAGCGATAAGGAAGAAAACCTGTTGTAAGGCACCTAAACCGTTAAACCAATTCATAAAAATTTCTCCTTTCTTAACTAATATTTATTATATCAGAAAAGATGATTTTTGACAACTATTATTATAATTAATTTATTTATTTTGATATTTTAAGGAAAAACAATTAGCTATAATCAAATCCATAGAATTTAGACTTGATTTATTGCGTTTTTTTCTGTATAATTTTTAGTTGGAAGAAGTTGATATTATGTATGACAGAATTTTAATTAGATATGGGGATTTAACATTAAAAGGAAATAATAAAAAAATATTCCTTAATCGCATCTATCAGACTGTTAGAAATAAGTTTGCCAAAACAAGTGTTACGATTGAAAAAACCTTTGATCGGATGTATATTATTTTAAACGATGAAAGCATTGAAGATTGTCTTAAGCGCTTAGGAACGGTCTGTGGATTATATTCTTTTAGCCCCGCTATTAAGGTTGAATCCAATTTAGAAACAATAATCAGCTCCTCAATTGAGCTTTTGAAAGATAAGATCAAAGAGATTGTCACTTTTAAAGTAGAAACCAAAAGAGCCAATAAAAACTTTCCGATGACAAGTCCGGAAATTTCTAAGGCAGTCAGTAAAGAAATTCTTAAAGTTTTAGGTGGGGTACTAAAGGTTGATGTTCATAACCCAGAAAAGACCTTAAGAATCGATGTCAAGAATGAATATACCTACCTTTATTTAGATGAGGTTTTTGGTCTTGGTGGTTTTCCGCCAGGCATCTTAGGTAAAGGCTTATTATTAATATCGGGTGGTATTGATTCACCAGTTGCGGGTTTTTTAGCGATGAAACAAGGAATCGAAATCGAGTGTCTGCATTTTGAATCAACACCTTTGACACCAATTGAATCTGCTCAGAAAGTTATCGATCTGACAGCTGCTATTTCTAAATATAGCTTAAATAATCGCATTAAATTACACATGATTAATTTTGAGAAGATTCATCAATTAATTCTAAAAGAAGTTCCAGAAAGCTATATGATTACAATTATGAGGCGGATTATGTATAAAATTGCAGCCTTGATTTGTGAAAAGGATAAAATTTCTTGTATCGTTAATGGTGAATCTGTTGGTCAGGTTGCTAGTCAGACTTTAGAAAGTATACAAGTAGTCAATGAAGTAACAAATTTACCAGTTATCAGACCTGTAGTTACATATGACAAATTGGAAATAATTAAAATAGCTAAAAACATTGAAACTTTTGATATTTCTATTAGACCTTTTGAAGATTGTTGTACAGTTTATGTGCCAAAAAGTCCAGTCACCAGACCGACTTTAAAAAGATGTCTGGAAATCGAAAGAAAAACGGATTTCAGTGCTTTAATTGAAGAAGCAGTGCAAAATTATAAGGCTCGTTATATTGAAAAAGATCAGGGTTTCGACTTAATAAGTGAAGGTTTTATAGTTAGCGATATTTTCTAGTATCAATCTAAAATGCCACCATATAATATAGGCATGGAGGTGGTTCAAGATGCCGGAAAAAAAGAAATCAAAATCGAAAACAGCGATGAAAGCTCCTGGGAAAAAGTCCAAGAAAACAGGAACAATGCGAGTTGATCCAACAAAAATGCATTATGAATATTCCTCGCAGTTAAACTGTGATAGCGAGTACTCATGTGATTTATCTATGCAGAGAAAAGCTCCTTCTAAAGCAAAAAAAAATAAATAGTCCGAAGGGACTAAAGCCTTAAGCACTCAAATTCAGAGTGCTTATTTTATTTGAATTGAAAAAATCTTCCAAAATGGAAGATTTCCAGCTTTTCCTTGCGGATAATGAATTATTCATGTATAATAGTTTGAAGCGAATTTTTATAAACAAAATATTTTTTTAGAAAATGCAAACTGACAAAAACAATCACAAAGTACAAAAATAGTTTAATAAGCATAATCATCGTTATAGTAAAGAAAAACTCAAATGGCAACATCTGAATCAAATGTGAAGTAGCCGGAAAGGTCCAAGTTCCATCTTCGAAAAGCAAAACATGAAAGATTTCAAAAACAAATTCAAAGTTAATAATCGATAAAACTGTTAAGAAAAGCATTATGCCAACAATAGAAATCAATGTCCATTGAAACCAGGTTATAAAATTTTTATTTATGAACTTCCGACGGAAAAAGAAGTAGATGATTGTCAGGAATACAAAGATAAGTGAGCAATAAAAAATAATGCGACCGCCATTAAAAAGTACTAAAACATCGTGCATATGATCTAGTTCAAATTGATTAAAGAAAGGGCGAAGTTCGCCGTTGACTTCAAAATAGTATTGCATCGAGTCGCGATTATTACGAAAGTATTCAAGCATGATATATTTGGCATTTCGAAAGTGTTCTAAATCATCAAAGTTTGTTTGTTCGTGGATTTGTAGTCTTTCGAACATAAAATCATAAAAACGATTGTTAAAAGTTAGAGGCATTACCGCAAGAAAAACAATAATTAAGAAACTAGCGAAGCCTAGTATTACAATTATTAGTCGATCTAATATTTTTATAGTATCACAACCTTTAGTAAAATTAGGAGTTTATATGGATAAAAATCGTCTTAAAGAATTACAGAAGTTAAAAATGAATAAATATCGTGATAAGCACTTTCTTGTGGAAACCGAACATTTAGTTGAAGAAGCTTTAAAATACACTAAAGTAATAGAAATATTTTCTACTTATCCGAAAGATAACCAAACTTTAATCACAGAAAGTGAAATGAAAAAACTCACCTCAACGGTCTCGAATGTGAAAACAATTGCTTTAGTAGAAAAGAAGCAGGCAATAACTAAAAGTCAGTTGGTTCTCGCTCTAGCAGATGTGCAGGACCCTGGTAATGTCGGCTCTTTAATAAGAAGCGCTATTGGTTTTGGTTTTAAACAAGTTTTATTATCCCCAGGTTGCGCTGATTTATATAACAGTAAAACAATAAGAGCTTCACAAGGCGCTATCTTTCAGGCAGGGACCAAGGTTTCTGATTTAAAAAAAGAGATAGCTGACTATAAAAATCAGGGCTACCGAATTATCGGCACGGCCTTAAAGGATGGAAGGCCTTTAAAATCATATGAACAAAACAATGAAAAAATATTTCTTTTGTTAGGAAACGAAGGAAGTGGCTTACCTGAGGATATTATTGCGTTATGTGATGATCTGTTGTTTATTGAAATGACAGGTATTGAAAGCTTAAACGTATTAGCCGCAGGAAGTATTTTAATGTATCAGCTTAAAGGTTCTTCAATGGGATAAAGTGGTTCAAGGTTAGCTAATTCTTTAAACATCTTATCTGTAAAAAGTGTGCCTTGCAAGTGGTCATATTCATGCTGGAATACAATGGCGATATAGTCTTTAAAAGATACCCGCTTTTTAATAAAACGATCTTTTTCAAAATCCAGAAAATAGGCTTCCACGAGAATTGAACGATAACGTGGTGTTAACATACCTTCTGTTTCTTTTGAGACACTTAAGCAACCTTCGCCACCTGGAATGTAAGTCATTTCTTTACTTCTTTTAATGATTTTTGGATTTAGAACACCTAAAACATGGAGTTCGCCTTCTAGGTCATGAGTTATTATCGCAAACATTTGTTTAGGAATATTGACCTGTGGCGCTGCTAAACCAACAGCTGGGCGCATATTAGCGTCAGTTTTGTCCGGATTTTGCGATTCCAGAACATAAGAAAGCAGATTCCTTAAGATTTGTTTATCTTCAGGAGAGACTGGTAATTTAACTGGTTCAGATTTTTTTTTAAGATTTGGATGATCATCCATAATTATATCATTACTTTTAAACATAGAAAACACCTCATAATCATTATAACACAAAAAACAAAAAAACCAAGTATTAAACTTGGTCTTAAGCTGTTTTCTACAAACTAGAAGCGGGCAGCGCCGATGATTACTAAAAGAATAAATAATACTAAAATAAGAGCGTAAGCATAGCCTCTTCCAGACCCTCCGCAATTGCTTGCACCATATCCAGGCATAAATCCTGGTTGACCAAAACAGTACATATCTGTCACCTCCGTCTATTAATAAAATATGCACAAATTTCAATTTGGAATGTGTTTTTTACCTAGATCTTCTCAATCTTCCATGAACATGTCGTTATCGTACTTATCGTCATTTCTAAGACCTAGATAGTTTTCAATCCTTCGTAAACGATTATTTAAATTCCTGAGTTTACGATTGGTCTCTTCCAGCTGGTAAAAAACCTGCTGAAACTGGTTTTCCGGAAAATAACCGTTATAGTTCGGCGGCACATTCGGATTACGGTTATTTTTGAATCGATCAAACATCTTAACACCATCCTGCTATTAATATATGTCAAAGACTGAAAATGGTTAATAAGGAGATTAAATTATGCGCATAGATAAATATTTAAGTAATCTGAAATATGGCTCAAGAAGCGAAATAAAGGCTTTAATCAAGGCTAATAAGATTACAGTTAATAATCAGAAAGTTAGCGATTCAGGGCTAAATATCGACCCAGCTAAAGATATAATTAAGGTTTTTGAAGAGGAAGTTCTTTATCGGGAAAATGTTTATTTATTATTAAATAAGCCAAGTGGTTATCTGTCTGCGACTAAAGATAATTTACACAAAACGGTTCTGGATTTAATAAAAGCACCTTTTAATCGTTTTGACTTAAAAATATGCGGCAGACTGGATCTTGATACAGAAGGACTTTTAATTTTAACTAATGACACGGAGTTTATTCATAATTTTACTAATCCTAAAAAAGATATCTTAAAAAAATATTATTGTCTTTTAAGAGATAAATTAAAAGACTTTGAAGTTATCACTAAGGGAGTAATTTTGAAAGACGGTAAAGGTGAAGATTATTTTACTAAACCTTGTAAAATAGAGCCAATCGATGACTACTCTTGTTATATTTATCTTTCTGAAGGAAAATTTCATCAAGTCAAACGACTTTTCCAATATATAAATAATGAAGTCGTTTATTTGAAACGCTTAGCGATTGGCGAATATAATCTTCCGGAAGAACTTAAATTAGGTGAGTATCTGGAATTCAGAAAAGAGGAAAAATTATGCAAAAAGCAGTAAAAGATTTTATTAAGGAATATAAGCTTCAAGCAGATATTCAAATCAGATGTCTTGACTTAGTATCTGAAGTTGGCGAACTAAGCAAAGAAATAATTAAAGCCACAAATTATGGTAAGAAAGCTTTGGCCACAAATAGACAAATGTTTGAAGAAGCTGGAGACTGTTTATTTTCCTTATTAGCACTTTTTTGTGAAATGAATGTTGATGCGGAAGATATCTTAAAACGAGCCTTAGAAAAATACAAACAAAGATTTATTTATAAAGGTGACATTAATTCTAGTTAATTTAGGAAAATATATGAAGTTTTTGGGCATATTGTAAGCAATAATAAATTTGGTACAGAATAACTCTGGGTGGAAATTTGCTTATGAGGAAAGAACGATCAAATTTTATTAAAGAAGCCAAGGTCTTAGGTGCCGGGATTTTTATTAGCCGGCTTTTAGGCTTGCTTTTTGTGTTTCCCTTTGCCAAGATGATTGGTCCGGCAGGAGTTTCCTTATATACTTATGCTTATGTGCCCTATACTCTATTTTTAGATCTTTCCAGTTTAGGAATTCCAATGGGATTAAGTAAGCTCGTTGCGAGATATAATGCTGAAGATAATCAAGATATGAGTCGCTTAATCTTTAAAGTCAGTCTTTTGATTATGGGCGCAGTTGGTTTTATAAGTTTTATTTTGATTAATTTACTAGCTCCTTTCTATGCACGAATGGTTTTGGCTGGTAATGACTCGCTTTTAAATCATTTTAATGATGTCGTAATGGTTATCAGAATTGTCAGTCTGCCTCTTTTGATTGTGCCGATAATTTCTGTAATTCGTGGTTTCTTCCAAGGTAATTTCTATTTTTATCCAACGGCTGTTTCTCAAGTAATTGAACAAATTGTCAGGGTAACTTTTATTCTTGGTGCCACTTATATTGTTTTATATCAATGGCAAAGAGCTTACACAGAAGCGGTCAACTATTCCGTTTTAGCCGCTTTTTTAGGTGGTTTATTTGCGTTAGCTTATTTGCTTATTGAACTAAAAAGACGCAATCTCTGGAATTTTAAGACAAAAGAAAAAAAGAGCAGAAGCGTTATTAAACAGATTGTTAAATATTCTATTCCATTCGCTTTGTTTGGTATCTCATTTTCGGTCTTTCAAATGATTGACAGCTTATTTTTTAACAGTGCAATGCTTAAAAATGGTGTTACGAATCCGGAGTTTTACTATGGAATTTATTCTTTTAATGTGCAAAAATTAGTATTTATTCCGATTTCTTTGTTTCTTTGTTTAGGAACGACAATTATGCCAGATATAACTCAGGATGTCGCAATTAAAGATTTTGATCAAATTCAAATGAAAACAGAAAAGTCCTTTCAATGGATTTTTTGGCTTTTAATCCCTTTGACATTTTTCACATTTTTTCATAGTCAGTCAATTTATAATGTTTTTTACACGCCTGAACAATTAGGTGGAGCAGTCTTAAGAATTTATGCTTTCTTGATTATTATTATAGTTATTAATGGTTTATTAGTTAATATCTTACAAGGCTTAAATGTTTTAAAAGCTACGATTGTTGCGATCATTGCCGGGCTTATTGTTAAATTCTTATTGTGCTATATTTTAATTCGTTACTTTGGCTTTGCAGGAGCGATTCTTTCCAGTCTGCTAGGCTTTGGTGTAACAATTTTAGTAAATCTGCATAATTTAAGAAAGAGTTCAGCATTAAAAAGCCAGACAATTGCCTATGCATTTAAATGTCTTTTGATTAGCACCTTGGCAATACTGGTAGTTTTAGGCCTTAATCATTTTCTGCCGATAAATGTTGAAAGCTATCTGACTAATTTTATAGGTCTAGGAATTTATTTTGCAATTTTTGCGATTATTTATTTTTCTGTTAGTTTTAAAGCACATTTATGGCCGAAAAAAATAAAATAATAGTAGAGGGGGTTTGACTATGGGAAAAAGTGTTCAGGAATTCAGAGAGTTTATCAAAGATTATCCTAAAATCAAACAAGAAGTGCAAGAAGGTAAAACCAAATGGCAAAATGTTTATGAAGATTGGGTAATTTTAGGACCGGAAGATTCTAAATGGTCTAGTTACAAAAGCGAAGATAGTAGTCCTTTTCAAACAAACAGTGCTCCTAACAATACCTTTGAAAATTCCCCATTCAATACAGCTAAAAAAGAAACATCCACGCAATCAGAAACAAAAAAAGAAGCTACCGGTAAGTTTAATATGGCTCAGACAAGTGAACTTGTTAAAAGTGCCTATGGCTATATCAAAAAAGTTAATACCGATCAGGTTGTTAAAACATTGAGTAATGCTCAGAAAGTTATGGGACTTGTTCAAGGCTTTATCGGTGGCGGCATGGCTGGGGCAGGCTTAGGAGCTCTGAAAAAGAGTACCGGAGATCCACTTTTTGATAAAAAATTTGATGAGTGGTACTAATGACAAAAGAAATCTTAACGCAGTTATATGCCCAACCAGAAGTTCTTAATTATTTACGCTTTAATCCGGAATGGTATAAAATTCTTTATCATCAACCAGAACGATATAAAGAGTTTGAAGAAGAAGCGAAGTCACATCTTAAAATCAGAACTTATGATAAGATTGAAAATTTTAAGAATCAATTGAGTTTTTTATCGTCAATCATTGCTTACGCAACTAAATAAATTAATTTTCTGCTAAAATTTTTTTAGCGGAATTTTTTATTTTATGATATAATTTTTACAGGTGGATTTTTATGGGATATACAAAAGTTCTGATGCTTGCGAAAAATATTGGTGAGGATTTAAGGAAAACGCCGGAAGTGATTCGCTATAAGACTTTAGAAGAAGTACTAATTACATCTTTAAAGTGGCAGAAATACCATGAAGCTCTCAAACAATATGAAGCTGATAAAAATAACAAAGAAATCTTGATTCAGGCTAAAAAAGAATTTCAAGATGAAAATTATCAGGAATATATTCGAATCGAACAAAAAATAAATCATTATCTAGGTGATATTAATGAGCGGATTGCTAGAGCAATTTCGGTTAATATCAGCTATTTGAACCAAATCGGTATAAAAGAAGGCGGTAAGGATTCATGTTCAAAAGAAAATCATTAATTGTTTTTTACAATAACAATCAAGCTTTATCAACACTCGAAAGCTTAAATGTTAATCTGGTTTATAAATCAGAACGGCTTAGCTATGCAGTAATCTACTTTGACGAAGAACGCACTAAGCAAATTTTTGGCACTTTAAATAATAACAGTCATATTACAGGAATAAGTGAATCGAAAACAAGTATGGAGCATATGTTTTTTTAATATAGGGTGAAGAAAAATGATTTATGATATCTATCTTCAAAGTTTACCTGATTACTATATAACTAAAGAAAACTTTAATCAATCTTTAAAGCCGGAAAAAGCGAAAACTTTTTTCGCCTATGATAAAGAAAAAATCGTTGGTTTTACACTGGTTCATAAAAATCATCTAACTTTAATTTGTGTTTTGCCTGCTTATCAAAGACAAAAATACGGAACAAAAATGTTAAAAAAAGCAGAAGAATTTATTCTTGAATCTGGCTATTCTAAAATTAATTTAGGTGGTGGCCCAGCTAGTATCTTTCAAGGCGCAACTATTAATTCCAAGCCCTTTTTTGAGTCTTTTGGCTATAAAGCCAATTGGACAAGCGTTAATATGATGCTTGCGATAAAAGATTTTTCTTTGAAAAATGTTAATATTCCGGCAGTAGAAACTAATATTTCTTTTCGCTTAGCAAAAGAAACCGATAAAATAGAACTTTTAAAAGCGGTTAATGACGCAGATAGCTCTTGGCTGGAAATTTTTAAAAACTGCACTGAGCCTGTTTTATTAGCAATTGAAGATAATAAAAAGATTGTTGGTTTTGAAATATTTTCTAATGCCAGATTCAAACAAGGATATCAAAAGGCTTCAGCACTTGGTTGTGTTGGGGTTATTCAAAGTGCCAGACAAAAAGGAATTGGCAGAAGAATGGTACTGGAAGGGATTATTCGACTAAAAGAACAAGGCGTTGAGGCAATTGAATTATTATATGTAGCATTAGTTGATTGGTATGGTAGGTTAGGTTTTAAGGTTGTTTCTGAACAATGGATGGCTGAAAAAATAATAAAATAGACAGGCACTTTATCTCTTTTTCCATGTCGATGTGCCAGCCCCAAATGCGAGCCAGAAGTTTATAAGTCACAAGAATAATAAAAGAGACAATCAAATAAATGAATAAAATGCGGTATAACTCAAACCAAAATAACAAAAATGCAGCTCCGGCCGTAAAATTAAAAACAAGAAGAAGCTTATTTTTGGGCGGTTACAAATTTTTAAAAATAAATCTCTGAAAAATATTCTAATATTTGTTTCATGCGCTAGTCTCTATTTTTCAAGTCTCAAGATTTCCTCTTGTTGTTTTATGATGATTTCATTTTGCATAATTGTTTCGTTTAGTGTGACTTTAGGGCTTAAAATCTCGATATCGGTATAGGCATCATTAACATAATTAGGGAAAAGAAACCTGCTTAATGTAATTTTTCTTGAAATAGTTTTAAAACGTCCGCATTCAAGTTTGATTTTTTCATTTTCGCGTGCAATTAATCCAACTTTTTCAAATCTTTCCAAATGTCCCCTAAATTTCTTACGCTTATTCGCAACAAACGAGCCAGTTCTTTGTTTCCAGACGTAATAACATAATAGCTATTTGCTTAAAAATATTTGCAAAATTTTTCCAATAATTCATTATATTCTTTTAATTTTTCATAATCTCTAGTCGATTTATCCATAAAAATACTCCTTTAATCAGATTAAAAACAAAAAAGGCAAACGCAAAAAAGTTCAACCTTTTGAAATATTAAATTTTTTTGGTAATTTTAAAGCTTTCCGCAACATTATTATATCAAAAATTAAATAATGTATTATTAAATAATTTTTGCATTTATTTTACTTAACTATTATACAAAATTCGATTTTTATTGCCTTTATTTCATTTTCATAATATAATAATTCTGACAAAGCAATTTCATATAATTGAAAGAATCATAAAAAGGGGTGAATTAGAAGTGAATAAAAAAAATGTAATAATAGCTGCACTATTAATTATATTTAGTTTTTTAGCATTAAGCGCTTGTAGTTCAAACAATGGAAGAATTAAAGGTAGTGATGGAGCACAATATAGTGCTCGATTTTACAGACCATTTTTAGATTTTTTTGTTGTAAATGATGATTTGACATTAGTTTCTAATATACAAGAATTAAGTCTTTGGCATAAAAATATAATGGAGGAACATAGTAATCAATTGAATAAAATTGATGGACTTCATCCTGAAGTTATAGAGCAACGGAAAAAGGATTTTAATAATTTCATTTATAGTATTATAAAAAATCATGGAAAAGATTTTTTTGAGACTAATCAACTCATAATAATGCCTGTATTACGCTCCGATGCTTCCGAATCATTTGAAGTTAGAAGAATAAGTTATTATAATTCTGCGTTAACAATTGATTTAAGAACAAGACGAAGAAGTGGAAATCATGAAGGAGTGTCAATTTTTTTCGGGATTATTGAGATAACTAGGTTTTCAACAGACTTAATTTTGAATTTAAATATAGAATAAATTGGAGAAAAAAATGCGAGATATTTGCTTTACTAAAATGAAAATAACATTATTTACTGTTGTATTTTTTGTCATGGTAACCATTTTTTTAGTAGGTATAAACAATATTAAAATTAATGCAAAATCAAATTCATCAGTCGAATTATTTTCTTATTCTTATTTTTCAAATATGGACAATAGCACTAGACTTGTACAAGAAGTTATGTGAGAAATTAGAACAGAATCTATATTAAGGAATGGTCAAACGCAATTTATATATACTGATAATTTTTCTGGTATTTTCATTGATAATCAAGGGTTGTTGAACATTGCTCTAGTTTCGGGATTATCGAGAAACATCTGGTATTCATTTATTGGAAACGACCAAATTATTTTTTTAGAAGCAACATACTCATACAACCATTTATCAATGATCAAGAATGTCATTTTGCCACTTATGGAAAAATATGAAATATTTGAATTAGGAGTTTGTGATAGATATAATCACGTCTTTGTATATTTGACTTGTAAATCAAATTCATTTAAAATTATTAACTTTTTGCGGGAATATGGTATTTATAGTGAAAGTTCAATAAACTTTATTATTGATTCAAAAGGCATGCCGAAGCAAGAACTGCTTATGCTGGAAATGAAATACACCATCGCGGGAGCATAGGAGCGAATGCAATTTGCAATATTTCAGGAAGATTCGGAATTTTGACCAATGAACATGTTGCATGGACTCAACATAATTTTAATTTGAGTCATTTTAATCCCTTGGATAGGACTTCACTTGCTATAAATAGAGGTGGAGACCCAGATGCAAGAGGAGTGCACGGAAGTGAGATACCAAACTATATTGCGACTATTGACGCCGCATTCGTACCATTTGCTGATCCAAGCCGTTGGAATCCAACAGCCTACGCAAGAACATCTAGAGAAACTTATACGAATATTAGATTAGGTAATGAAAGTCAAATTATCGATGGCAAATTAATAAGGCAAGTTGGATTTGCCACTGGAAGTACACCTGGCACAATTACGCGCCGAAATACTACTGTATCTTCTTATAATGCTGAATTTAGTCTGTTTACAACAAGAAATAATGTTTTCCGGCATAATGCAGAAACAGCTGGTGGAGATAGCGGTGGACCAGTTTATTTTGTTGATGAGGAATCAGATACTTTATATTTGATTGGCTTGCATTTTACAGGAAGAAAAACACTTTTTGGAAATTTTTATGGACATGCTTGCCGAATATCAGAAGTAATAAGAATTCTTGATGTGACTCCAATAACCAACGATACACCACTTGGCTTGACAATTGAAGATAATGTTGTGACAGGTTATGTGCCACGTCCAAGCTTTAATGGACATATCAATGTTCCTGAAGGGGTAATTGCTATTGGTTCAGGAGCTTTTAAAAATCAAAACTCAATTACAAGTGTTACTTTACCTAGAAGTTTAAGAACAATAGATAATCAAGCATTTGAGGGTTGCATAAATTTACAATCAGTAAGATTTGCACCTAATAGTGAGCTACAAACAATCGGAAACAATGCCTTTCGAGATTGTTGGCGATTAAGCGATTTTGAAATCCCCATGGGGGTACGAGAAATTGGCCACGATGCATTCCAGCACACACGATTAACTCATATTACCATACCAGGCTCGGTTACTTATATAGGCGCAAGAGCTTTCAGACATTCTCAACTAAGAACTGTTTATATATTAAGACCATCATCTGAAATAGCATTCACAGGAACAGTTGCGGGAGGGTCACAAATCTTTGATGGAAATCACCATCAGTTAACTATAAGGTTTCCTGATTGTATAAGTTTAAGAGCATATTCAACAGCTTTTGGTTGGCGCGAATTTTCCGACCGAATGTGGTCTAATACCTATCTAAATCAAATTCATTTGGAATTAAATCAAACTAGGAATATTGCGCAAGACTTAGTTTCTGGAAGAAGAGAGTATACATTCTTTAATGATAGTCCTAGATTTGTTCAAATAACATTATCCGGAACTGTTATGCCTTGGGATCGGATGATTGTTGTCCGTAATGGAAACAGACATCAAATTGAAGTGCTTGACGGTATGGGAATGGCTGAAAGCAGTATGTTTTCAACACAAGTTACAGTTTTTTTACCTAGTATCGGTAATTTCTTTATTGATGTTAATCATCTTAGTGGCTTTAATCAGATATTCTTACGAATTGAAGAAGCACAAAAGCATCAAGTGGATTTTTCACCAAGCGCCCCGTTAAGATTAAATATTTTTAGAGGTGTATATGGTTCGGAAATGCATAGAGTTGTGCTAACCCAAAATGCAAGGTTTAATGTTTCTATTCCAAATACACTAGGTTTGATATTTATTATTTACCGTTTTGATGGAGTTGGTTTTGATTTTAGTCAATCACATTGGTTTTTTAATGGTGGTAATGATACTGTAACTTTACCAGCGGGTATATACTACATGGGCTATTTTAACGCACCACGTGGTTGGTCTGGAAATATTAATATTACAAGGATTAATGTGCCTTTAATGTTTTCCATGAGTTTAATTTCAACAGAAATAAATCATAACGCATTGACAGATGAAGATTTTGAAATACTAAGAATAATTTTAAACAAAGATTTGAGAGAACAAGATGAAAGAATTTGAGAAAAAAGCCTCCAAATTATGGAGACTTAAATTAATTTATCTTGTGAATAATTCCCAGTACAGAGTAGTTAAAAGTTCGCTAAACTCAGGATCTAAAGCATCAAGATTATCATTCCAAATTGCCCCCTGTGTCACCCAACCGACAGTTTCACCGTTATTCCTTCTAAGGATTGTTGGTACACGCATCATTGGAATATCATTATTTACACCAGTCATTTCTTCACTAGTAAAGGCTAACTTTTCAATTAAAGCCCTGTATCTTTCACCAGCTTCGGTTCTGATTGCCCGAATGTCAAAATAATAAATTCGTTCAAAACCAGCTTCTTTAGCTAAACGATTTACATAACCAATAGCACCCTGACAAAATGGACATTCAAAAAAGGCAAAGAAAATAAGTATGTCGTTGTTGCTAGTTAAAACATTGTTCATTAAATCACTGTAACTTATTTGCACAAGAATATGGTTTGGATCTCTTAAGTTCGGATAGGCTTCAAGTATTTCTTCGTGAGTTCTGATTTCGCAATCATCTGCATTTGAACTACAGCCTGTAAGAACAACAACCATTAATAATAAAAAGATAATTTTTTTCATATTTCCTCCTTGGATAACTATTCTAAATTATAAGAATATTATAGCATATCTTAATAATGATAGGCAATATTATATACAATAAATATCGCTAGAATATCAAAGAAATATGGTAAATTATGTTATTTTAATAACAAAAGAACGCCTTATTATAGGCGTTCAATTTCTAATTATATAATAGGCAGTTACTCAATAAGTTGTGTCTTGTCTTCTAGTTCATCGTTGACTTTATCCTTCTTTTTGACAGAAAAACCAACAAGCATTCCAAACAGCAAACCAAAAGTTAAACCTATTGCGATGGAAATACCCATGTTTATACTTTCAACAAAAAGACCAATAAGCAAGCCAATCATCATGCCAAAAATCATTCCGTAACATAAACCTTCGTTTATATAGTTTTTTTCCGAAGAATCTTTTTTGTCCATAATTATACTCCTCAAATTTGATTTTGTTGAATGTATTATATTGTTATCTGGTGGACCCGGAGGGATTTGAACCCCCGACCCTCTGCACGTCAAGCAGATGCTCTCCCACTGAGCCACGGATCCTTATTTTTACCTGAATGATATTATATCACATTTCCTTTTTAAATTAAAGAGCTTTTGATAATTTTTTATGTAAGTTGCTAGATAATAGATAATTCTGGTCAAAAAACTTACTCTTACAAATTTTTTTAACGGAGGGTTTAAGTGTCTAGTGTCGAATTAATTAAATTGACTAATCTTTATTGGCATGATAAAATTAGTTATGATATAACTTTTTGGAGGCTAATTATGTTCAATAAAAAAATGCTTTTCTTAGGATTATTATTAGTTTGCTCAATGTCTTTAATTGCGTGTCAAAATAAACACATTACCTTATCGGAAACGGAATTAATTATTGAAATAGGAGAGGAAGTCGTTATAAATGCTAACTCTTCGTCCAATGATTTAATTTGGAGTTCATCAGCTAATGAAATAGCGATTTATAGAGCTGGTAAAATTATTGGTTTAAGTGAGGGAACGGCAATAATAAAAGTAGCTATTAATGATGCTTTACATGTTTATGCTAAATGTATCGTTACAGTTTTGCCGGAAGAAGAGTTTATAATCACTTATAATTTAAAGAACGGCATAACAGAAAATCCAACATTATTTACAAGGAATATGCTTCCTCTTAAGTTGTTTCCAGCTCAAAAAGCTAATTATGATTTCTTAGGATGGTATTTAGAACCAAACTTTTTAACTAACATAACCGAAATAACAAAACCAAGTAATATTAGGCTTTACGCCCGTTGGCAAACTAGCGAATTTGAAAAAGTAATAGATATTACTTATGAATTAAATGGTGGAATTAATCATCCTGATAATCCAAACTCAATCTATCTTAGTAATTTGCCGTTTGTTTTGTTGCCCGCCACAAAAGAAAGATATAACTTTTTAGGTTGGTTTGATAAAGCGGATCAAGAGGTTTTCTATATTGATGCAAATATAGTCAGTCCACTACAAATTTTTGCGAGATGGGAAAGAAGGCCTACAAGAATAATCTATCATTTGAATGGTGGAATTAATCATCCAGATAATCCTCTGGAGTTCAGAGAATCTGATCTTCCGATTATCCTTTTTAATCCAACAAGAGAGGGTTATCAGTTTTTTGGTTGGTTTATTGATTTAGATTGTAGTGCTGGCTGGCCTGTAACTGAGATTTTTTACGATTCTGGTTTCGATATAATTCTTTATGCCAATTGGGGACTAATTCATAATCCGGAAAACGAAGTTTATAAAGAAAGATGGGGAATTTATTTTATAAAATCTAATTAACAAAGTACACTATTTAAATGAAATTTTTCTTTTTAGCAAAAAAATAAAGCGAATAATCGGACTAAAATTGTTTTTACAACTGATTTATGATATAATTGTCCTAAAAAAGAAAGGATAAAAAAGCAATGTTAAAAATAATAAATTTTTCTAAGAATTATCCAAACGGTAAGGTTGGTGCTAAAAACATTAATCTGGAAATAAAAGCAGGTGATCTTTATGCTTTTATCGGTCATAATGGTGCAGGTAAAACTACCACGATTAAAGCAATCGTAGGGATTCACGATTTAACATCAGGAGATATTCTCATGGATGAGATATCAGTAGTTAAAAATCCGATGGAAGTCAAAAAAAGACTAGCTTATATTCCTGATAATCCAGATGTTTATACAGCTTTGACAGGTATGCAGTATTTAAGTTTTATCGCTAACATCTTTAAAGTTAACAAAGAAACATTTAAAGCTTTAACGGAAAAATATGCGGCTGATTTTGAGCTGACAAAAGATTTGAATAATCCAATCTCATCATACTCACACGGAATGCGTCAAAAAATTGTTTTGATTTCGGCTTTAATTCACCAGCCAAAGCTCTTGATTCTTGATGAACCTTTTGTTGGCTTAGACCCAAAAGCGGCGTTCACATTAAAAACTATTATGAAAGAGCACTGTGAAAAAGGTGGCGCTATTTTCTTTTCTACTCATGTTTTGGATGTTGCGGAAAAACTTTGTAATAAAGTGGCGATCATCAAGGCTGGAGAAATCATCGCTGATGGATTAATGGATGATATTAAAAAAGACTCCAGTCTGGAAGCTATCTTTTTGGAGAATTCCAATGCGTAATCTATTAATCTTAATTGCTAATAATTTTAATATTTTAGTTGGTACAATGCTCGGTCAAAGAGGACGAACTGATAAAAACAGAAGTATTGTTGTTATTTCATTGTTAATCTTAGCCTTTTTCGTCATATCATTTTTCATTGGTTGGCAAGCTTTTATGCTTTTTGGTAGCTTAGAAGGTTATGAAAAACTAGTATTCTTCAACGGTTTTATGCTGGTATTGATTATTGTTCTTTTTTTATCTGTAATGAAAATTTCCGGACTATCTTATACTAATAATAATGATGCGGATTTACTTTTATCATTACCGATTAAAAGAACAACAATCGTAGCTTCAAAGGCTTTTACAAAATACCTTTTTGATTTAGCTTTTGTATTCCCGTTACTATTTCCTTACTTTGTGGCTTATCAAATACAAGTCGGTATTTCACCTATGATTTTAATAGCTGGGACTATATCGGTATTGATTATTCCATTATTATCTGTTGGTCTTACTTATGTTCTGGATTTTTTAATTAGTCGTCTTTTCAATAAGAGTCGTTTTGCCTCATTGTTTAAGACTTTTATCATTTTGATTTTTCTAATAGGAATCATAATATTTTCATTTTTAAGTGGCATGCTTATTGAGAATATGGATCCTAATGATATTGATGGATTTGTCAGAAGTGTCCCAGTCATTGGTTGGTTTACTGATTTTGTTTCTGATGGCTCGATTATTTCTTTAATTTGGATTATTTTATTAATCTTCCCAGTGACAGTGCTAGGCATTTGGCTATATGCGAAAACTTTTGGAAAAAATCTTGCGGGCTATCGCAATACAAATACAAAGCTTAACTTTTCTAATCAGCAATCTGTTTTTACTAGTCTTTTATCTAAAGAGATTAAACGTTATCTTGGCTCACCAATGTGGGTAATTAATACTATTATTGGACCGCTATTTCTGATTATTGTCACAATTGTGATTGTTATTGCCGGAACTGAAGTACTTTTGCCATTTGTTGGTGGTATTGATATTTTTAATCCGATTTATCTGACACTTTTCTTTGCGGCAAGTGCAACTTTAACTTCAATCAGTGCTAGCTCGATTTCTTTAGAAGGTAAAAACCTTTGGATATTAAAGAGTATGCCAATTTCTGAGAATAAGATTTTTCTGGCTAAAGCAGCTTTAAACTTTCTTTTCTTCGCACCGGTTTCTTTAGTTTGTGGCTTATTTTTAGCTATTTCGCTTAACTTTAGCTTTCCAGAGACACTGATGCTTTTAATTGTTCCGATTTTAATTAATGCGATTATGTCCTTTGCGGGTGTTTTGATTAATCTGTACTTACCAAAGCTCAACTGGCAATCAGAAATGTCGGTAGTCAAAAATTCTAGTAGTGTACTAGTAACAATCTTTAGTGGTATAATTTTAATTATTTTAGGAGCTCCGATTTTATTTTTTATGCCAGAAGATACGTCAATTTGGCTTACAATTTTTTTATTAGTCCTTTTATACTCAATAATTTTAGCTGCAGTTTTAGGGATGTTAATGACAAAGGCTAAAAAATTATTTAGGGCTTTATAAAATAAAAATTGCAAATTTCTTGATTTTTTGCTATAATATTGCAAGGAATTAAGAAAGGAGCGAACTTAATGGCTGATGTTCCAAAAAGCGGGATTGCCGCTGAATATTTTAAGAAGTATTTGATTTTTTGTGAGTACTTGCAAATTGATCCATCTCAGGAATATGATCTTAGCTATATCAGTAAACGAATTAAAGGCGCTCTTGATAAATGGGATGAAGATGACAATGACTATGAGCGCAAAAAACTTGAAAAAAGTTTACATCACCTAGAAAAAAATTACAAAAGTTTTATCGGTTTTTGGTGTAAATTTTCCAAGAAGTGCCGCGATATGATTAAAAAAGGAAAACTGACTATACATCCTGAAACAGTAAATAATGATTATATCAAAAAAGGCTTGAGTCAGAGAAACTACGATTGTTATGCTAAGCAAAATCGTAAATCATTTAAAAGCATGTTGTTAAAATTTGCTGTTTGGACAATCATTTGTATCCTGGCAATTTTATTTATTTTTATTATTTTGTAAAAAAAAATGAGCAATTGGCTCATTTTTTCATTTCAATTATCGCATAAGGTTTTTCTTCGATATCATTAAAAAGAATAAAACAATGATTATTCGAAATTAGGCGCTTTGGATAAAGAAGATCGCCAAATTTAGCAGCTCTTTTGTATTCGATTCTTAAGTGCTTTACTTCAAAATCCAAAGGTAAAAGATTTAAGGCTTTTTCGATATAGCGAGCATTATTGACATGCTTATAAAAATCGATATCATTAAAAAGAATAGCTAGAGGTTCTAGTGTTTCGAATTTCTCATTAGGAAGGATTATCTTTTTATCAGCATATTCCACCATCGGCACTTTTTCATCATATGTAACGGAATTAACGATATCTTCCTGCAAACGAATTAGATTTCCTGCTTTTAAATTAATAAAAGCGCCAATTGTATAACATTTTAAACAAGGCTTATTATTTTCATCATAAATTACAGTACTACGATGGCCAAAAAAACCTTTCATAAGATAAACACCTGATTTAGTAGTTAATTTCTCACCATAGAAAGGTCTTCTAATAACTTCTAATTGCCGAAATGTCAGAAAAACACCTGTTTCAGATTTCGTCATATAATCTTTCAGTATCTTTTCATTGTCTATCCAGCTATTAGCACAATCCTGCAAAAGGTCAACAGCAGAAACTAATTTCATTTTTCCGTCATGACCGGCCTGGCTTAAACGGACTTCACTTTTAATAGTATACATTTTTTCACACCTATAGTAAAAATTATAATGATTATCTGATGTTTTGTCAATAGAAAAATGATTTCAATTGACATATCTTTAGCTTTCAAGTATAATTCTAATTATAAGGAGATAAGATGAGTAAACTAAAAGTAAATATAGAAACTTTAGGCTGCAAAAGTTGCGAGATAACTATAGAGCAAATTATCTTAGAAATGCCAGGTGTTCAAGCAGTTAAAGCATCGGCTAAAAAAAAACAAGTTATTATTGATTTTGATGAGAAGATTATTCAAAAAGAACAAATTATTGAAGCAATTACAGAAGCAGGGCATGAAATATTTTAATCTAAAAAGCCAGAGTTATTTCTGACTTTTTTCTTTTTGTAAAAAATTTACAGAAATTTGTTGACATAATATACAATGTATAATATAATAGAATAAACATAGCATACAATGTATAATATGAAAACCAAAGTTACATCAGGAGGATAAATGGAAATTCAATTAAAAAAAGGTCTATTGGAAGCCTATGTACTTTCTATATTAAGAGAAGGACCAACTTATGGATATAAACTGTTTGATACCGTAGCTAAAGCGATAGAAATATCATCAAGCACACTTTATCCAATTTTAAGGAGACTGCAACAACAAGGTGTTTTAGAGACATATCAGGAACAGTCAATGGGAAGATTAAGGAATTATTATCGGATTACTGAATCCGGGCGAAAAAGATTGGAAGAATATAAAGTGATGTGCGCTGAAGTATTGGATTTAATTAAAGCAATTATGGAGGAAAATAATGATGAATAGTCGGGATTTTATAAGCAAATTGGAAAGTAGTCTAAGAGGATTAGCAGAAAAAGACAAAAACGAAGTTCTTTTTTACTATGAAGAACTAATCTTTGGGATGATCGAAGAAGGTTACAGTGAGGAAGACGCAATACGGAGTCTGGGTTCGATTAATGAGATAATTGAAAAAATTCTGGAAAATCATAATATATCACTAATTGTTGAGCCGCATAAAGAATCTGTTGAGCCTGTATATTTTCCTAAAAATTTTGGCCGGAAAACACAAAATATCAATATAAGTAAGATTACGAAACTTGCAATTAAATCTGCTTACTCGGATATCCGGTTTTTTAAACATTATGAAGATGAAATAAAAATTCGAAGTTTTAATAGCTTGTTTAGCAAAATAAACTTATCGAATAAAAATGATACGCTTTACATTAGTAGAAGCGCTAAACCTCATCTGACATATTTACTTGATATACCTTTAATGTTATTAGGTATATTTATAGTGGTATTTCTCTTAGGCGATTCTTTAAATTTTTGGTGGAGTGCCTTGATTGGTTTTGGAATTGGCTGTTCAGTAGCCAGCCTTAACAGATTATTTTTTATAACATCAAACTTTTTTAAGACTTATATTTATTTACCGGAAAATAAAAATTATAATATTAATATTGATAGTCGTGCTGGTTCTTTTAAGTTTAATCAGTTGGCACTTGGAAATATTTATGCATCAGTTAAAAGCGGAAGTATTAAGTTTATTGATTCAAATGCCGGATCAGTTTATCTAAAAGCTACAGCCGGTTCATTAAAGTTTATTAATAACGACTTAGAAGCGCCACGTAAAGTTTCAGACATTACAGCGGTTGCGACAGCTGGAAGTATAAAAATCAGTAATCTAATTTGTGATAGCCTTTCGGCCCGCACTAAAAGTGGCTCAATCAAATTAAAGAAATTATTTTGTCAGAATAAAATAGAGGCTTTTGCTACTTCAGGTTCTGTTAAAGGTCTTGAAGTAAAGGCCGAAGAAATAACATCGAAGGCAAAATCCGGTTCTGTTAAGTTCCGGGACTCAGTGATTAATGATTCTATTGATTTAGCTGTTACTAGCGGTAGCGTTAAGGTGAAAAGCACATGTTTTAAAAATGCTGTAGCTGTAGCTAATTCCGGATCAGTTAAATTTCTTCAGTTAAACGATTCAAGAAAGAACTATGATTTAGATTTAAAGTCTCTTAGTGGCAGTGTTAAAATCAAAGAGGTTGCGGGTAATCATTTTAATGAAGTTAAAGAGGCTGCGGATGCGAAAAAATCGATTAAAGCCCGTGCTAGAAGTGGTTCTGTGAAAGTTACATTTTTAATATAGAAGAACAAAACGAAAATAAATTTTCGATATGGGGCTGATGCCCCTTTTTTACGAAGTTACAGTTGAACTTGTAATCGTAAAGGTATTGTTAGACCGCTATTCCTCAAACTCTGAATTACTTCATCGTCTTGGGGTTTACTTTTTGCCATTATATTTAAA
>Ga0136643_10000111_pt1 | contig 77563 bp, 19 predicted proteins | sample TergutLab28metaG_FD_96883 | JGI IMG/M metagenome (GOLD analysis project Ga0136643, IMG submission 96883) | Labiotermes labralis P1 segment gut microbial communities from Petit-Saut dam, French Guiana - Lab288 P1 (version 3) (version 3) | ecosystem: Host-associated > Arthropoda: Insects >... | reverse complement strand
GGGCTGGACGGTCCGGGATCGAATCCCGGTGGGGACGAGATTTTTCGCCCGTCCAGACCGGCCCTGGGGCCCACCCAGCCTCCTGTAAAATGGGTACAGGGTCTTTCCCGAGGTTAAAGTGCGGCCGGGGCGTGCTGCTGACCACTCATCCCCTTCTAGTGCCGCGGTCATGGAAGAGTAGAGCTATACCTCTACCCTCCCTCTGGGCCAAACCGGACCTGTAACGGGATCACTTTACCTTTACCAATATTTTGGAGGGATATCATGTGTCTATTTTAAGGATAAAAGTTTAGGCTAAACTTTTTTCTACTCTTACACCCATCTTCTACTTTGAAGAGGGTAAAGAATAGTAGTTTCTTAGAAACACACTTGACGCCATAGACCATAGGAACATTAACCCTGATGGTGGCCGCCAAGAACCCCTACATATCACACACGCACATAATGGGTCATGGACTTTTTCCAGTAGGCCTGCTTACAGCTGCGACTTTCATGATTATGTATCCGTTGTCAAGCCAACCTGTTCTTCATATACGAAATGTTTGTTTCTCTTGTTATGTGGTTAAACACCCTGCGCAAACCAGACAGAGGGGAAGTTCGAAAACTACTGGACCTAGATTAATAACACAAGTGTTGCACAGAACTGTTTCACGCTGCATCGCAGCGTAAGTTTGGATACAAACTGCAACTTTGAATGTCAAGCATTATGTTCAGAGTTTCAAGATACCACTTACAAATTTCTGTTCCTTGATTCTTCATATTCCGGAGGCATAAATATTGGCGTTTAACAGAATAATTGACACGTCTTTACAGGTACGTTACATCACAAAGGAGAGTTTCAGTGTTTTCACAGCTTCATTCTGAAATATTATCTTCATCACCACGACTACGTACATCTAAGTTCAATTTTTAGATGTGAAATGGCAATGTACCTTAAGTGTTGTGCCGGTAAATATTGTCAGAATCAACTTAGAAAGAAACAATCTTTGAGTTACGCAATAGTATATGAAACATTGCACCTCTGATTGGTGATGCAGGATACCAGAACTTACGTGGCCTTTAAACATTTCATCTTTTGCGTGATGTAAGGTTTAACTCGCGGTATAAATGGGGTCTTCATTCTTCTGGGACGTTATACAGCATTGATTGGTATTTAGATAACGAAGTTTCGGAACAGCCTATCAGTCCCATCTTCAAGGGTCAAGTAGTCCGAGAAGACTCTTGGACTGCATGACCCTTAAAGATGGGGTTAACTGCTGATCAAGGCTGCGTAACATCCCAGAAGGGTAAAGACCTCATTTCGTCTTGTAATAGCGTTTTCCGACAGAAAAATTGTGTACCAATTGTGTGCTTGTATCCGTTAGATTTGCAGTCTGAAACCAAATGCATCAATTGAACAGTAGTCATGGAGAAAACTTGGAATAGGACGCAAACACAAAAAAAGTAAGATCTGTGTTCTTGAGGGATATTACGCAGAAGACGCCAGATGCCATCTACATCGCGGTGGAAGCCTGAAGTTACGAGAAGAGTAATTTTGCCATCAACAGTTAAATAAGCGTTCGTGCGAACATACAGTGTTGGAACAACATCAGCGTCACGTACAGTAAACGGTCAAGGTAAACAATGAGGTAAAGTCCCCTTCTATACTGCGTGACGGTATCAGGGGGAATGGAGGTATACCGCAACTGGTTCAAGCTCAAGTCCCTTTATCCTCTGTGAATGTGCCTCTTTACACCCTTCATAGGAGGCCATTTGGCCCCAGGAACTGAATGGATGCTTTTATGAGAAAAAAATCTCTTGCTAGTGCCGGGAATCGAATTACGATTCCTCAGTCCGCAACCCATTCAAAATACCAAGTGGGTTATCCCGAAGGCCATACATAGCAGAATTTTAAAAAAATGTACCTTACAATTAGTCATTTTAAGCAATCTAACGAATTAATCCATGGATCCCATTTTTATTACAACACTAATAGTTTGTCAGTTTGTCAATTAAACCTCCAAAGTGCTTACCAAACACGAGGTTTGAATACTGTGTTCACTCGAGCGTATTCTGAGATAAGTGACTGTATTTCGCATGCACCAATCCTATTTAAAATCCCGTATAATATTATCGAATCATCAAGGGATATGTCTTCAATGTAGCTTCCTTCCTTCAGTATTTTCTATCACAGTTCCGTATGTCATTTGGGTCTCCCGCATGCGTGCTACGTGCTTCGCCTATCTCATCTTCCTTTATTTGATCCTCGTCATAATGACAGGCTGAGGCAACAGTTATGATCATCAAAATGTTATTCTTCCCTCTGAAGTCGACAAGTTCCCTTCAGTACATTACTTTGAAGCATCCTCATACTCTGTTGTTCGTTCAGAGCGACAGGTCACTTTCTCAACCGCAAGAATCAAAAAGCAAACTCAGGACCAACAATTTCCCCTTTACATTTTTAGGTTACAGACTAGGAGGCAAACAGTTCAGAATTTGGAACAAGCAATTATTCCCAGAATGTAACAAGCTCTTAATTTTTCCCCTAACATAGTTTTGATTTGTTCGTGTTATGTTACAAGGACGCAACACCTTAGGCCCTTCCTTCTGCAAATAGACACTCTGATGATAAGATCACAAAAGTTTTGAAACCTAACAAAATGGCTTTAGAATCACAAAAACCTGCATATAGTACAGACATAATGTTTTGTATATTAACAAATTTTTGTTTACGAGACTGATTTATAGTCTCATGGCGGTGACTATGCAGAATATCGTCTACTAGAATGTGAAGCCGTGTAGTATGGTAGAAACTTTTCAATGTTTTGGAAGAAACCTGCTGCCCTTACCTATGGACTAGTGGGATTATTCCTAAAGATGGAGAAAGCAGACAATTCAGAAACACCGGGAATATTCTACCAGACGGCAGTGCATCGCGTTTGAAAGGCTTTAACCTTAGAGTGTTTCAGATGGTTGTGTTTTCCAAATCAATGGAAGTTAGGTGGGATTCAGATCAGTCTATTAGCTTTCCCTTTTCTCTCGTCCGCTCCACCAACAATATAATTCAGCTGAGTCAACCTGGTTTTATATATATACAAGACACGTAACTGACTGAATTACCTGAGCAGAACCGCAGAGAAGAACACTAAGGGAGAAGAGGCTGTTATTTGTTTCAGTGATGATTTCGCGAAGAGTCTCATGGATACAAAAGTTATCGTTGGGAGACAGATGATAGAGTTATTAGCAGTAGGTTAGAAACTCTGAGCAATAGATTACGAATTACGAGAGGTCCCTTCAATTCATCTCAAATAACTTGGCAAAAGGCACGAAAATAAAATTACAATTACATATTCGAAGAAGGTAGTTGATCTTTAAATAATCAATTCCTTCCTCAGGGAAAGAATATTACATCTCCATCACAGAGATTAACTCATCAATGATAAGAGAAGTCATGTTTATTTAATGCACGAATCATTTGAAAACCATAAAAGCAGTCTGTGGACAAAATTAAACGTTATTTAACGTTAAATTAGACGGTACGTACGTTCACCACTTTGTTCCAGAAAATTAAAGGGTGGATTACTAATTTAGATGCGAACTGGGTACTGCAGATCTACCCCCGAGCCAAACGCACCTATGGCAAAAGTTTTGCTGCATAGCGAAGCCAATAGGCAGGCCTCTTATACGATGTAATGGTGCCGAATTGTGTGACAACAGCCATTTTTTCGTGTTTTACTGTTGGCGTTAACGTCGAAGTGAAATAACGACAAGGTCAAATACAAATATAAAAACATTTCGTCACGTTTCTGATTCTTTTTATACAACAGCCAATATCTCGGGCGACGTTTTATAGACGGTAACATGATTTATGTTACCGTGTCTTCTCTTTCTTGGTTATTGGAAATTCATAACCACTTTTCGCGTTACATTTGTCAAAACCGAGTAACAACCGGACTGCTGCAAACTTTTGATCTCCCTACACAAGACTTGTTTCATGCAGAAGTGTGTTTGGCGCTCAATATTTCCGTGAAAGAGGCACCAAGACCTTCATGTACTTTACAGCCACCCTGCGCAACCAGATGGAATGAATGTAAGAAGCAGTAAGGTCATAAATGTACGCAGACTTCATTATAATAGCAACGGACCGTCGTTTAAACTTGACTCATCATGCAGTGGAAACATAGAATGGCTTAATTAAAGAAGCGGGAGACACGAGAATTAAGATAAACGGAAACGATAAGAGAAATTTAGATTAATAAAGGGAGAAGTGCCGTATGGCACAATTAGAACGGAGAAAAAATCCACTAGCACGGCACACCATAGACCAGTCTTCTCAGACTGTGGAGATATCAGACAGTAACCTTAGACTCTTTGAGGTTACAGTAACGTGATTTCTTTTCTTAATTGTGGAAGTCGCATGTGGATGACATCTGACGGAATATGAACTTGTCTGGTTACCGTGGTGACGTATATATCGCACAGCAGATTAGAATATTAACAAAGGAGGTTACGGTGGTGGGGATAAGCCATATAGGGGAGAAATAGAGTTTATAAAGAAAAGGCAATGAAGCTTTATTTGTGGGAGTTAAGTGACTAAATAAATCTTTAAAAAGTTAAAACATTCCTTCGGCCTATTTTCATTGTTACACCGTGCATGTTGTCGAGTTACTCAATTATTACACTAACCACTGCACATATATAAAATTTACACATTAAAACATTAAAAACGCTCCGACATGTTCCGGTCCTAAGACCATCATCAGGGAGCCATACATTCCTTGCCAAAATCACACCAGAAATAGTCACAGATTGTGTGTGATTGGGTGTTGTGGCAGCATGCTGCCACAACAATCAGCTTGTACAACGAAATTAATCTGTGACTACTTTTGGTGTGACTTTGGCAAGGAATATATGGCTCCCTGATGATGGTCTTAGGACCGAAACATGTCGGAGCGTTTTTAATGTTTTAATGTGTAAATTTTATGAATTGTATATATGTGCAGTGGTTGGTGTAATAATTGAGTAATTCCTTCGGCCATTGAAGGAACACTTCAGATATTCTCCTACCTGTTACAGAACTACTCGCATCGATAAACAAGAGCCAAATGCCTCTGTGTATTGATCTGCAGGATTAGTTAATTTTAGTGTCTGGCAGTCGAAGGCACACCAGAGACACTGACGTTGTTGAATTCAAGCAGTACGTTTAGGTGCTACTGCATATTCATTGCCGTCGTCTACCCGACAGTGAAACCTCATTCTCATCCCACACCCAAATCGAAGAATGAACACACAGTGAGTACAGCAACAAAACGAGCGACGGCAATGCTGTTCGAAGCGAACGACAACAGTCTCTCCATGAAGTACGATCCACAGAAATGAAACGTATTCAAATGGACGGAAACCCATTTCAGGGCAATGCCTTTAGAAAAGGGGGAAGGGGGGTTGGACCACTGCCGTTCCATTCGACTGTGCACCAAACACAGGTCTATTTCACACCCACAACACACGAGAAAACTCTCTGCACAAAATTGTCAGCGCTTTGGTGTTATTCCCTCTAAGCTTTGTATATGAACCATTTACCACGGTCTAGAAAACGACGGCAGAGATTAAAAACTATGGTGGTGCGTCTACATTTCCACAATTCGAGTTGTGGTATTGCTTTCAAGAGCATTACTTCATTCCTTTTGTCCCTAGTGTTAGGGTATTTGTACGCAGTATTCTAACACCTACGTGAAATATGTTGTTAAATATATCTAAGCGGATTGTATATTGTGGCGGTTGGGATTCAACAGTGTATTGCTGTGTTCTTCGGCTATTATGAATTCAAAGCCAGATATAGCCTTGGGACAATGAAATAAATTTATACGATTCATTCCTAAATGCCTTCGAAGTAGGTGCATTATAGATTGTGGCAATCCCTGCACATTATTTCGTGCAGCAGTATTATTAAAACTCTCGTGGTAGAGGAAACTGTGATACTGATTTCGAATTTAAAAATCAAAGAGAAAGGAGGATGGAAACAGAGACCCTCCAAGTGTAAGAAGTAAGAATTTTGGATAAGACTATACATCATTACTTTGTCGAGTTTTTCAAAATATGACGCGGTTTTGTAGTACTTTTAAATGTTTCTAACGACTGCGTTTAACAATTCAGACTTCTAAAATGCGGACTATAAATTATGAAAACACAAATGCGTAAACATTACCAAGATAAAATATTATTGTGGGCACCAAACGGACTGTGTGATTGTAACATTCTTTAAGAGCGGAAAAAAAGTGTTGAAACTTTAAAACATGAATTTCTTGTGCTGTACGAACATTCAAGATCCTAGTCGTGATGTCTGCTGGCGTTGCTTCTCTCTTGTCTGTGTATCGCTAAACCGTGTTCCCTGCCAAAACAGCTCTGAGCACTGCCCTGTGCTCTAGGGATGGCGGCAACTGTATCCATATTTGTGTCGGCTCATTGACTACGATAATTTGAAACCTTCCCAAATAGGATCATCTTTCCTTGCTCCTAACTTACATTTCTATATGGGCATAGGTCCATATTCTTTTTAGTCAAAAGGCTGTGTTTCTTCATGAGTAAGCTTTTCATATTATTCTTCAAAAACTCCGCTTTAAGCAGGTCAGAAATTATCACCCCGGATATATAGACTAACATTTCTCGGGAACCAGAATGCGAAGAAGTTTAAAACGACACGGCAGGTCGTTCCAGCTTATTCCACTATACGAGTATGCCTCATGTCTGATTTATACGAAAGAAACATAGAAAAGAAGTGTATTTTCCGTTCAAAAATTACGCGTGGTCCTGAGGGTGGAACGATTTACAAAATTGGCACAAGGCCAGATAAATGGGGGAATCGAGACTAAACGAAAAGCGACAGGATCCCTTAAATTAAAGGGAGGGGGAAAATACCACAACCCGTGCATACTACATCTTCACGCTGCCTGTGTGTGCGTGTGTTTTTACATCGCTTTCTACTCTAGGAAGAATACGAAAGGTTATAGGTTAGGGTAGCCGGATCTGAGTGTTCGTATCTCACCAACTTTCTACACTCCTTGCTCTGGGCAGTGAGCCAGGTATACTATGCTTCGTTACAAAATGCTAGGAACCCACACCACTCTCACCGTCTTAAAGTTTAAGAACAGTTCATGTATGAGACGACGATATATTTTCTATAAAGCAGAGTGATGGTTGTTGTATGATAAAACTATAACATATTAATAAACCGTGGAAGTTGTTTTTAGTGGCTATATATATAATCTGGCAGTCTTGTGTTGGTGTCACGATCACGCGAACATTTTAATCTACTGTTTTATTGATTTGTTATTTTAATAATTTTGTAACTTTAACAAGCACAAGGTTAAGACTCCCTGAAGATGATGCAGATGCAATGAAACATGTAGGAGTGCTTAAGATATATGAAATATTATTAATATATATGTTGTGCATTTGTTGATGCGCACCTGTGACGATACCAGATGCTGTATAATACAATTTGACCTCCTGATGATGAACACAACAGTGCTCGAAACATGTAGAGGAATATAATAAACTTATTATAAAACAAGAAATTGTGCATTAAGTTGGTCAATTTCTAACATTATACTGAGAAGCACGTTCAGCAAAACATAAACAATATTTCGTACGAGTTACTGTCTTGTGGGCTGCATTGTTGCTGCATACAATATACCTCATACCGGTATGGAATTCAGACATGACTGATGAAGACGGAGCCGCTCTCTACCAGAGTACTCAGTGGAATGTGTACTATCGAGTCCTTGCCTGTGCTCATCCTAGTGCTATATACATTTTCCATCTTGTATGAGCATGTGACTTCTATCTAGTTCTTCACTGTTGGTACAATCTAAGGGTATAAAGTTACTTAACAGGTCATGTGAATGTTATCACTCCCGAAGATACTGTGACTGAAATATTCTTCTGTACTAACACTGTAAGTCGTTTGGCTGAAGTTACATAAGAACAATTTAAAAAAGCGCTTGCATGTGAATATGTCTCAGTTGCGCGACATCAGCTGAACCAATCACGACATGGCATTTCGACTGAGCTTCTAGTGGATAGTCGCAGCGAGATTTTAGCTCCTCGCGACGGTATTGCTAAATAGTCAAGGCTTTTGGGACGTTACTGCTTGTTGACTGGTAAATACATGCCGATGTTTCGAAGGATCCTTGTGCCTTTGTTTTCAAGATCAAGCTGACACTCTTTTTTTGGTCTGCTCGATCCGGAATATGAAGGCACTACGGTCCGTCGAAACGTCCGTAAATATTGAGTCAAAGCACAAAGTTTGTCTCTTTTGGCTAATTTATATCGATTGCTATGTGTAAAAAAAAACTCTTTACAGCTTAACGATCGGTATATTAGGAGTAAATTGTATATTTTTCCAAAACCAGTGTGCATGTCATTACTCTGTAAAAACATCACTGTTTTATAACTGAATGTTTATAACTTGTGGCTTATAACAGTGACAGTACAATTCTGAGGTAGTAAAGCTCTAATTACGGGATATTGCAATTAAAGTGGGGAAAGTATATTACAGCCGTGAACGTTAAACTTGCCCAGTTATGAGACCAACATGGAATATAACCAAGTCACAGGCAGAGACGTGTGCCTCCTGTGCTGTAGTCATCAGTCCCTTTCCTGCGTGCTGGTGCACCGTTGGATATCTGGATCATCTGTACATTTTCCAGTTCCAGAAACAGAGATAACACTATTGTACTTCTGTTATTAACCGTCTGTTATTATTCTTTCACCTCTGCCCTACTATAATTTCTTCATACGGCAGAATCTGCTACTGGTAAAACGAGTTCGGCATGTCCGTTACGACTGTCCATAAGAATAACGTATTTAAAAAATTGTTGCATTTTAATTACTTCTGTATGAACGTCTCAGCACTTGAGACTTTTCTAATTGGGTATTTCTATTAACGTATAGTGAATAATTCCAATATAGGACCCGTGCGAATACCTGAGCCGTAAATTATATTTGCACTATTATTAACACTTTAGTTTAGCATTATCAGTTTTTGTGTAGCAACATGTACTTCCGTTTTTTTAAATAAATTGTTCTGTAAAATGCGAAATATCCATGTATGTCACTTTCTACAAATTTAGTGTTTCTTCACGCTTTCGAAGTCTGCTAATTGTTGGTGATCAGCCAGTACACTTAAATTTATCACCGAATTATACGGTTATCCTACTGGTTTATAGTGTTTGGTAATCAGTGTCCGTTAATTCCACGTACTGCACGCAAATCAGCGGTCAAGTTATCAGAGTTAAGACCACCAGCATGTGCCATTCTGTGGCCACATAAATTGGCTTAAGTCCAAGTATTATGCGCCATTGTGTCAACAAATTTTGTTCCTCAATTCTCATAATTGTGCGCCATCCTGCAGTCATGTAACTTGCACTTAGGTCTGTGCGCCAGTCGGCGGTTATATAACATATCTTAGGTCCAAATATTACGCTCCATTATGCCGCAAAATCATCTACGTGAGGTTTAGATGTTATACTTATCATTTGCAGTGTTCGAATATATTTTGCATAACCAGGGGTTCCGGTAACTCCAGAAAACTTTAATTTTTTTACAAATGAGACACATTAATAAAATGCGGCACAGTGAATCTAAGTGCCATAAATACGCCAAGGAATAATATCATCCGAAATAAGTATCTGCCTGTCTATGTATCATCCATCCACCCATCCACCACCTACCTACCTATCTGTCTGTCTGTCTAAGCAACTAACAAACTAAATAACCAGCTAATCAACTATATAACCAACTAACTAATTCACTAACTCCAATAACCAAATCCATTCTTCTGAAGCTCTCATTTCCTCAGCTAGTCGTGAAATTTTTCTCAGTTTATGGAGCCCGAAATTTCGTTATCTTGTTCACAGCAGTATGTCAATTGTCCGTCCTCAGCCAGGAGAATATAGCCCACGTTATGGCACCCAACTTTTCTAAGCCATTTTAATATTATCTTCTCATTGTGCCTAGATCTCACACGTGGTATCTTCCTTCAAGGTTCCTCCAACAATATCCTGTATGAATTTCTCTCCTCCCCCATCCTGACACACGTCCCATCCAGCTCATTCTCTTGAAGATGATCAGCAGGATAATATTTGATGAAAGTTACGTCATGATGCTTTCAACAACCTACGAAGTATAATCTGTTATGAATAATGCAAGTGAGGTAGGGAAAGTTAAAGTTGGGTAAGGTGAGGTACAATATCTGTTGTATTACTGACACAGTATTTTCATCCGTAGGTCTTACAGTCTCAAGCGTTTATTGGCGTGGGTGGATTACGTAATTTACAGAAAATAATTCCCGCTTCCCCGGTATCGAATGACCAAGACTAGTGACAATCTGTCTGTTAATGTTACGCAAACCCGTAACTGCAGTAAGGTGGGGTTAGATTTAATTAAGTCGTTATCACCAGCTGCAGGAACGACTTCAGACTTTAGGTTGTGGTGTCTTGTTTAGTGTTAGGTTAGAAGTTGTTGTTCTATCACTTGTGTGGTCTACCCATTATCCTTTGTCCCTCTGTTTCATACCCAATGCAGTTCTTGGTAACTACACAACAGTACGTCATACTTTCTTCATTTGGTTTTTAACACCTACGTCCGTATGTGACATATGAGCAGTAGAAGGCGAAGTACAAACCGTCAAACACAACTAAATGTAAATCATCAAGCAATAAAACTGGCATAAATTTAGTTGCGATTAACGGTTTTTACCACCACTTTCACTGTTTTATCATCTGATTATTCAGGTTATTCCTATATTTAATGGTAATGTCACAACCACTTTGTAATTACCTAAAATGATGAATCCTTGGTTTTATTTCCAGGCCCACATGCTCTCCTAAGCCTTTTGTTTTCATAACACTGCAGCTTATGTTCTTCCATCAAAGTAAGCTACCATGTAGGGCCAACTAACCGCATTTATGAAATGGAGACTTTTGTGTTCAATATCTAAAAATCGAATATCGCCGACAACTTAGCACCAAATATTTTTGATAAAATTATTTCATATTTTCCCTCAGTTCCTGCCGACAAATGTCGGGACATTGTGCCATATGACGCCACCAAATGCGTCCTACATAGGTTCCAATTCATTATTCAATCACAATTCCACCAATACACGTCATCGTTTAATCGGAACTATTAAAAACGTCTTTATGTAAATAATAAATTAATTAAATCATTTATTCGCTCTTCCACTAGTTATGATATCTGAGGCTACCACATATCCGGTTACTGGAGGAAGCGTTCGTCTGGAATATGACGCCATCTAGCTTGATGGGTAGTTAAGAATCTTTCGGAGAACACATCGCAGCGGTATCCTGCAGAGAAAACGAACACGATTCTCGGAAATCTTTACAACTGTCTGTCTTATGTTCCAAGGTACACTGAGTCAAATCCCAGAAGAAAGTTGTGTTCTACCCACTGAAGTTCTGCTGGATTAGCCAATAATGGAGTTGACATCGTAATAGGCTATACTTAACTGTTATGGAGTCGACTTCTCGATCTTGACGGTGTGTTAGTAATTCCAGGAAAAACACGGATCTTTCTGTCAAAAACACGGAGAAGAAAATAAAAAAAACACGCATTTTGTGAGCTTTCATACGGACGGTCTGTCTTCTTTCAACCACTGCTACAATCAATAGGGCATTTGAACACAAATAAAACCCCCTGTTAACATTACTGCCGGGATAGTTTTCAGTGTGATTCTTCTGGGAATGCGGGAACAATAAAGAGCAGAATGTGGGCACGCCATCTTGCCTTCCAGAACAGCATCGTTAAAATCGGTGTACTTGGTTGGAATAGAAGAGGAGTTCCCGTCTAGTTCAGGCTGTTGTGTGTCTTTTGTCTGCAGCGTTTACACCGCGATACGTCGCGCTGAAGGTGGGCAAAGTGTTTCCTTTTTTTTTTCTGTTGCTTCATTCCTCACTGTTCATGATTTCTGAAAGACTACTTTTAAACTAGTCTAATTAATCCTCTTGATTTAACCTTTGTTATATATCATAACTGAGGTTTAAAATTTCTAATAGCGGAGAAATTCGAAAGTTCTGAGTGTTCGGCTCCACAGGAAACATGAACTATTGAGACTGGTAAGAGATTGCAGTCAAAATTTCTATGTCAGCTAGCCGGTGGAAAGCAGACAAAAGGAGAGGCTTTAAACTCATTGCAAATAATTTTGCCAGCATGTTCTTGTATCAGTTTCACGTCCACCTTATCATGACAGTTTTACAGAAAGAATATTTTTCGTGACTGAATAACTAATGCCTTCTTAACAACGATAGATTAATTGTAATTATCTAGTAGGTCAACATGTTAAAGGAAAAAGTTTATCTTTTACAATAATGATTCATTTCCTTTAAAACTCCACTGATATGCCATGGTTAAAACTCTTCACATCACGTACTGATAAATACAATGTAACTCCAATCACTTTTTTTCCACTTGAACCAGTTTTATTCATAGGAGGAAAGCCCGAGTTCAGGCAACAATTGACCACACTCCTCTTAATTTTTACTAAACCCACAGGTAAGAATGACAAAGAGAATGAAGGAGGAGAAGGGAATACGTTATTATGACATCCCGCTAGACAACAAAGCACTTGTAGGTTGCTAAGAGTTATTTCTTGAGAAAAACATTTGTCCACCTTCCATTGACTGTTACCGCCAATTTCTTTCCTGACAGCCCGACAAGCCAAGTATGGATCAACATTCAGTTATTAAGATTTAGCCTGCATAATGCTAAAAGTTCCTTCTTTATTACACTGCACAACAGTACAGCAGCGCTTACACCTTCCGGTCGAATTATAAATCCATCCTCTGCATATAATCCTGAACAAATAAAAGAGTGTTTTCAGATATTAACAATAATTATTTGCGGAAAGATGAAAGGCTAAAAACTCGAACAGTTTCGTCTTTGAAAACAAGACCCACAAAGACATCAATTTTATGTCTTAATAAAAGGATACGTCAGGGATAAACCTGACGGAGAGGAAAGCTGTCAATAGAGAAAAATGAAACAGATGAAACTGAACACAAAATTTACGTTGAGAGGAACACGGAAAAAGTAATAAACGATTTGAATATAATATATTGCAGTTCACCTCACCTGGGCGAAAGTAAAATTTATTTACGTCTATAGTTAATTTATTTATTATTAAACGAAAATTAAAAAAAAAACAAGTCTATTGTCAGAAAAAGCTACATTTTTCGGTCCTACCTTACCATCATCAGGCGACATATAAAAATTGAATATAAAGGTAGAACTGAAACACTTAGCTAATCTTTACACAATAAATATACACGTGTGTTTGGTAGTTATTTACTGCTTAATTACTTCACCTTCGAAACAACGGGATGCCTTCTTTCGTTCTTTCTTTCTTAGTCTGAACCCATCCACCCATTCATTTCAGATGTAGAAAGTGATTGTCGTATCTGATCACACATAGTGACACCCCCCTGAACACACACACACACACACACACACACACAACTTTCGATAGGACTGTTGAACACGAAGGATCGACACATCGTAGAGATCTATAGCTGAAAACACACTACAGACAGACATTCTTGCCCCTGGGGGGATTCGAACCCGCAATTCCAACATGGAAGTAGCAGTAGACCCCGCGGCCACCCGGATCGGACTCCTTCTATCAAGTTATAATGGTGAATTTGTCTATGAAGTTTCGAACCACATTCTTATAAAAAAAAAAAAAAAAGATATTTTACTGCTGATCTAACTCACTCGGCATTAAATTTCAAAAAACGTATCAAATACGAACTATTTGGAAGCACCTATTAAATAGATCCAGCTATAAATTAATTATTTTGTGTCTAATTTTTAAGTTGAGTACTTGCAGGCTGCAACAGTTTATCATTGTGAAGAGTCAGTGTCCCAGGTGTGAATACGTAAAAATGTAGTGCAGCTAAGTAGGATTAGGAACGGTGAAGCGTTTTATTGAGATTATGTATTTTGTTTTATCCAACAAACAATGAAACTGCCAGTGCATGCATTATCTCCATGCCTTTCAGTGACTGTGTAGCAGAGCTTGCCAACCTATTCTGGACACGGATTACTATGAGGGAAAGAGACAATATGAGAAGCAAATAATTTATAGCTGACGCCGGAAAAATGAGAATGGAAATAATTAGATTTCGAATCGCTTGGTACCTTGTGTTATCACATACAGACACTTGCCAAAACACTGTTGCAGTACAGTCTCTCTGGCAAAAAGAGACCTAAATAGTCATAAGTAATGTATTGGAAGGTGTAAACATATTTGCAAACCGTCTCCTCAAAAGATGTTCAGCCCCAAACCAATTTGAATATTCAGAGCTTCTCCGGATTGGAGAGGATTATGTTACAAAGTAAGGATCATCGTTTGAACAAAAGAAAAGCAAAAACCAGCAGAATGTCAAAAAGGTATTGTAAAATTTATTTTAAATTTATTGTGGACGTTTAGGTACCAATAAATACTATCCGTCAGTCAATAACACAATATTTATTTTATATACAATGGTATATATGTCAGGGCGACATGTTTCGACCTATTCGGTCATCCTCAGGCCCTCCAAGAAAGCAGAACCAAGAACTGTTTAATTTTCCTGCATTATGAGCTAACTAAACAGTTCTGGGATCTGTTTTCTTGGAATGCCTTAGGATGACCGACTAGGTCGGAACATGTCACCCTGACATATATACCATTGTATATAAAATAAATGTTGTGTTATTGACTGACGGATAGTATTTATTTGTATGTTATAACACTTCGGGATGGAAAACTTCAAATTTATAATTTAGGTAGCATTTAAATTATGCTAGTAGCCTTTTGAAAAATGTAGTTAGCTACACAAATGACGTTATGAAACATGTATTATACGAGGCTTCAGGCTTGCACCGCAGTGTAGTTGTGGCCCTCGCTCTTCTGTAATGTTACGCAGCATAGGTTGTTAGGTGTTTACTTCCATTTCGGGTTAACCTGTCGGTCACCTCTTCGAGCGTCAAGCTGTCCCAGAAGATGATTCAAAAGAAATTAAACAAAGTTTTGGAATCACAGAAGACGACAGTGCTCAGATCACAGGGTGAATAGGCCGTAAAAGATCACATGTGCACTGAAACAATTACAGAGCAAATTGATGTAGCTGATTTTGCAGACGATGCTGGGAAATGCAGAAGGCAATGAAGACCCCCACTTGCAAAAGCTGCATTGTGACAGTGTACGATATCAATACAACACACAGTAAGAGCAGAAGGAGTGTGGGAGGCGGAGGGAATACCTGAAAAGAGATCACCTGAAGAGCGGTGACACCCTCAGAACAGACAGTGTGAATCCAATTCATGACACTAAAGCAGCATTTAAAATATTGTTCATCGGTGACCTTAATTATCCAATGCGACGCCATGTTTGTGATTTATGTAATGGCGTTAATGAACTGGAGATATAATGTGGAAGCGAACTGTATGATAACTTTGGAGTGCTGAATTCGTAAGTTGTAAAAGCTAGCTGTCGTGACCTATTTTTATGAATTAATCAACAACTTCTTCCAGGCATTGAGGCACTAAGAAGCTCATAGTCTGTTACTGAGACCAGATTCGAACCGGGGACCTACCTAAATAAGCTATAAGAATGCTGCTTGCTACAACCCATTTGTTACTACGCCGCTCCTTGGTATGTTGATAAACTGAAAGTACAACTCTCTAGTGGACAGAAGTACATGAAACATACAAATTTCTCTGCTTTAATTTCAGCACCGTCTAGCCGACGGCTACATATTCCCTTTCATGATAAAACCCTCCCGTTACGATACAGTGGCCCGTATTTCATTCCTTTCCAATCCTCATTCACGTGTGTCCTTTTCTAAATCCGTAACCACATCTGTTAGCCACAGCCATTCCCCGGACTTTACATCGGAGTTAATTACAGGCTGAGCCGTGCGTTAGAGATATTCATTAGCTGTCGTCTAAGCGGTTAAAATGCAGGATGTATGCGTTGGTGAGGCAGGAACTTCAAATAGCACGTACGTCTAGTCAATAGGCAGCAAATTACATTTTCAGTTCAGACGAGCTTAAAATCTGCTGTATATTATTATTATTATTATTTATCGCACTCATCTAGGGCAATTACAATTATACACTTTAAATTAATCATGTATATAGGGTACGTAATTTTAAAGGTAAATGTAGCTACAATTCATGGTACATGTAATGCTGTTTCCCAAACTAAACATTTTGTGCTTTTACATTATAACTTGTTGATTATTATTATTATTATTATTATAACAATACGCTTGTAGTTTTGTTGTATCTGAGGGAAAAATTGCGCTAAAAAAATAAAGATAATTCCATATTAGTCGTTAACTGCAGAATCTGTCTACTGAGTCTCGCAGTCAGCCCAGTGGATCAAAGATCTCCTTTCTTCCTGAAAAAATCCTGAGAATCATATCCGTGTTCACAGAAATATGCTGTTACTCTAAGCCCACTTAATCCAATCTGAACAATCACATACCGGATAGTTAATAGGTATTTTTTTATGTTTCTCTTGACCACGCCTAGCTGTCCCAAATATTCTCCTCTCTACTGGTTTTCCAATCAAAATTGTTTTTCCATTTCTCACATCTCATGTGCTGTTATACGCTCCTCCCATTTCGTTCTTCTTCACTTGGTCATCTGAAAGATTCTATATATAACTGCGTACTCCTCATTACGCACTGTTTGTCCTTATCTTGCTCAATAGTAGTTATAGTGCTGGCGGTGGTAGTTGTGGTGGTGGGGGTGGTGCGGGTGATGGTGGTGGTGTTAGTAGTAGTAGTAGTAGTAGTAGTAGTAGTAGTAGCAACCTCAGCAGCACAACGCAATTTAATGCGAAATATCCAGAAAACGTTGCATGTTGCCTGTCGGCTGACAACCTCATGTGATAGTGCAGGGGTATAAAAGTGTCTCAAGTATGTGATTTCTTTTGCAAAGTGTAATTTTTTATTAAATTTTGCAGCACAATGTTTGTAATTATTACGCACTGTGTACCAGGTGCAATATATACTCTTATTTGAAAGCCGAGCAAACCCACAAACACCAGAGCAGCATTTCGAAATGCCATCGCTGATGTACCCGAGTTGCGTCGAAGGACTTTTTTTGACTTTGACTATTTTGTAAGAAGACAGGCAATGTACATTGAGGCGCGTTCATATAACCATTGTTGCTGTGGAACAGTAATAAGTATTACATACTCTGAGTGTATGTTCGTAGCTTTAGGTAACCACCGTGAAATGAACAAGCTCCATATTGTCCTCTGTGGCCTGCCCGGTTCTAAAATGTTTTTCCACATTATCTTATAAACAAAAACATTTTCGGATAAACGCTACTGAACACAGAGTGTGTTTGGATTTTCTATGCAACATTTGTCTAAAACATGTCTCATTTTGAGAAGAACTGAGCGACATATGATCAAAAGCGTATATTGGTCGTCATGTAAATTATTCCTCTCAGATTTTAATGAAACTTGCATTTTATCGACAAATTTAGAAAAATTCTCATATGTCACATTTCCTGAAAATCCGTCGGTTAGGAGCTGAGTTGTTCCATGCGAACGGACGGACAGACAGCCATGACGAAGCTAATACTCGCTTTTCGCAATTTTGCGAATGCACCTAAAAGCTACGATTGCTCTAGAAGCAGAATAGTACGGAATGACTTTTTATTGTTAGGTCCCCCAAAATAGTTATAATGAGAAATAACCTGTGTTTATTTTTAGTATAACAGGATTGGCTGCACGTATTTTGTTCGTAAAGACGAGTTAGATTTTTCTGCGCTCATTTGCTTTTACGCAGTTTAAAAGGGGGTTTTGAATGTATGCAAACTCAAAAGTCAAGTTTGTTAAAAATAAGTATTTCATTGCTGTATTTATATTTTGGATCAAGAAATGAGAATGTTCGCCATAAGGCAAAATAAATGACAAATCTCTGTATGTTCCTTTGCAATCCATTCCAACAAAATATATATTGGTTGAGTAAAATTATAAAGAAGTTTCTACCTGTTTAAAACTGGGCTCGCTGCACTAAAGTTCTGGAGAATTTTATACCAGAACTGGATGTTAAACCTAAAAATGAGAAGGTAATTCTAAATTAGAATTTGAGAAGCTGTTACTTGTACGAGATGAACTGTTACAGAGTAAATATTACACGCATATTTTTATTGGATGCAGGGTTCAATTTATTTTAAGTGCGTTCTCAAATGAATTCAACTGCCCGATTTTAAAATCTAATTCAATCTAACAATAAGAAGAGAATTTATCATTTTGCTTCTCCATTGTATGTGAATCGCTACCGTGTCTAGAACATTGCAGACATACTTCTTTTGTTCTTCAGATGCGGGTGGGAGTGTGCAGCACTGCTTTCGTCTGGATCAATGCATGGTATGAGGGTGCTCTCCACAGTTCGAGAGCCCGAATTGTGTGAAACATACCATGTGACTCAGCAAATATCCGCTACGTTAAACGGAAACATTAGTCAAATAACTGTAATCGGTATTAAAAAAAACGCATTCTTCCTTCCAAAATAAAGGGTCCATATTTAGCATTTACAACGATTTAGAATTTTTGCGCGAAACCCCGCATACTAATAATAAGAAGAATAGCGTTACGTTTAACTAGTTTAAAATTACGCATTTTTGTGAAACTTTTTTCACAGCATCTCAAAACCAGCGTCGAAATTCGGAACCATAAACATGTGCAATCCACACCATTCATTGGCACTGTGAATTAAAATTGCTTGTTAGCTTATAACTGGACAAATCATGCACTTGAACAACGCACTTCTTATGTGTATTAAGGTACAAATTGAAGAAATAAAAACATTTTATTCTAACCGAACCCATTTTATCTATTAGCTGCAATAATATTATTGGTGTGTTTTCCTTGTGACAGTTTCTTCTTAATAATTTTGCAGAAGACATCCCATTGTGTTTATGGACTTTAAACAAAACATCATATTTTCGTCAAACAAAATCACGTCTTTTATTCAGGAATTACAAAATGTTTCGTTATAAAAGTCGTCATCAGGACACCATGACAAAAAGAATGTAAAATATGATATAATGCATTTGATGTTTTTGTGACTGTGCATCATTGATACAATAATATAAACAGCGAACTAGATACAACAATAAAAATTATTGATAATTACAATTAGCCCAGCATGTTTCGGGCGATAAATTCGTCCATCCTCAAGAGCACTAGATTGTGTTTACAGCTTTTGGTATAATGCACCGTCGATGCTGCCTGCAGGACAACCAAACTGCCTTCGGAAATAAAATTTAAATCAGTGCCACAGAGTAATGGATCTTCAATTCAAGCTGACAGGGGATCTGTTAAAAAACACTTCCACGCATATAAGTTTTCGTCGCATTGAAGTACCCATATATTTAACATTACTTACTATAAACAGAATGCAAAAGTAAATGGGCTAATATGATGAGTGTGACTCGTGACACAGAGTTCTCTGCGAAATATCCAGGCTTTTGTTAGGGGGACCAAAGTAGAATGGAAAACTGGTGCATAACTGATAATCGGGGAATGGCGGCTTTGGAATGAGAAGCCAGAGCTTCATTCAGAAAAGTACGTCACTCAGTTGAAAAGAACAGCAAAACACACATTATAAAACGAGGCAGAATATTCTTTCTTGTAAACACCGAATATAGACACCATCAGTACAACCAAAATGATGACGATAAATTCGATCCTACTGTTTTCTGTCTCATTACTTTCGTCTGTAATTCAAGTAACAGTGTCTTCAGTATATTGCCCTGCAGGCGTTAGTTGGACAGCGAATAGAAAGAGACATGCAATTGCTCCAAGACAGAGTAACTGTTTTGAAATACACGTGCTGTTATCCAGTATTACATTTGTATCGGAGGTCCACTTGCAATGTAACCTTCAAGCTTGTACCAATGCGAAAATTTGTGAAAATAAAGAACTTGTAGCCTATTATGTCCTCTAAAAGAATTTATTGGACTGCTTGTTTAAAATCTTGGAATAGGTTACTTGTGTCATTACATTACACCGTGTCTGACCCCAATCTGCATAACCATAGCGCGGAGAAGACGTGTTGGATATGACAATGTATTGTTTGATGAGAGACTGCACAGTTAACGATAATAGACTTCCTATAATCTAAAAAATAGTCCCTTGCGCCCTTACCGCCACTCCTCAATAAAAGTTTTTTATGAGACATAAAATAAGAAGAGTTACTGAGTGATTGAGGTGGGGCGCCTTTAAACAGAACACATTATATCTCCCCTCCTCTAGTCATGGCAGCTCATATGTAAGCCAGCACAATCGTTACAGACAGCAGTTTCACAAAAATTTGTTATTCATCTTTGTACTAATACCGACATCAAGAATAAATGGCCTTATGCAACCAAAAGAGCGGCGCTACTAACACAAGAGTCTAGAAAAATCTGCAGTTTTCCTAGAATTAATTGTCAGTTCTCAACAATTCTACACCCTTGCTTTGTAAGACCTATTTAATATTCAAGGAAACTATTTCAAGCTGTGTTCATATTTTCTTAATAGCGGAACTTCGTGATTTCTTTCAATATACGAGTATTAGCAAACGATTTACTGACCAACAACTAACCTACCAACCAAAAAAACAACCACCATCCGATCCAACAAATCAACGAAAGAACCAACCAAACAATTAACTCGAAGCATCTGAGACCTCCTTGAGAGGCTAACAATTCCTCGAGGAATAATTATCTCCGCCCCCCGACCCAATTTCTTGGAGCCCAAGACTCAACAGCCCGCCATTTGTCATTATTCGAAGCGACATAAATCCATTCCAATCTTGAAGATAAACTTTAAAGTCAATTTCCCATCTATGCCTAGGGCTCCCGACTGGGTTCTTTCTTTTAGGGTTTCCTACTAAATTCTGAATGCGTTGCTCTTGGCACGTGTTTTACTCGATTTTACAATATGCGTCTTCGAAAGCACAAATAAATATTCTTCAACTGAGACTTAACCAGCTAGAAAAAGTCAGTATGTCTCAGTTGTTATACTAATTGCCTCAGCCAAACCATTCAACTTCATGTTGTTAACAGCCTTCTGAATAAAAAGCCGAACAGCGAAACAAAGCAATTTTGATTCGGGTGTCTCCGACATATTACGTGAAAAACACAGGAAGTTACTTTAATAATAATAATAATAATATCAATATTAAATAAAATCCAACTAGATGCAACAGTATGCAGTCTGATTTATTTTACTGCAAAATCACTCCACATGTTTCGGATGTTACCTCGCCCATCATCAGGCTACTAAAATCTGTAACCGCAGCCTCCGGTACAGATCACAATATCGGTACAGCTACAGCTACTTCCCTCCAACATGGCCAGGTAGGTCCGACCTGGCCACGTTGGAGTACAAGTTTTTAGTACTCCTGATGATAGGCGCGGTGACATCCGAAAAATGTGGAGTGATTTTGCAGTAAAATAAATCAGACTGCATGCTGTTGCATCTAGTTGGATTTTATTTAATACTGAATTATGATGGACGGAACCATGAGCTTGAAATTACTCTAATAAATCCAGTAAATCACGTACAATTCTTATTTCCTTCTTTACACGAATTTAACGCGTAGAAGAAATTGTGTTCACTCATGTGTTACTACTCTACGGATATCGAATAAATTTGGTACGCTGGGGAGTTCACACTGAACGTCTTACAGGGAATACAATTTAAAGTGAAATTTGACGCTGTCAGGGAGGCAATTTTAAGGATTATTGTCTTCTGGGATGTTATGCCGTTTAGTATGGGCAACAGGTACCTTTTCGGAGATATATGCTCCCTGCATAACTATTATTAAATTTTATAAGTCTTACTTGAAACACTTTCGAATATGATAAACTGTGACAAAAACAGGAAGACAAGTAGTTCACAGTTCCACGCATTACGAATAACGTTGCAATTACGTCTGACACTATTACAACCTGAATCGTTTTGTGTCGCAAAGTCCTTTCATAGAATCCCACTTACATGCATCATTCAACATTGCCGACATTCGGTTTAACGATACCGGTGGAACAGCTGCGGTTAGGGTAGCGCAACAGACTTGTATGGCCAATAATAACGGGAGTAGATTTGTATCATTAGTGAATGAAAATTAAGGTAAAGGGGGTAAAAAAAACTGAATGTAAATTAATTTATGATGCTATACCGTCTGATTGTCAATATATGAACTTAATTCTCAAAACCTGAACCTAGATCCACACTAATTTAAATCGTAGGTTAGTCAGAGTGGTTAATTAAGTTGATTTCACATCAAAATTGCCGGCGAAGTTTTCCAGTTTGTGTGAGGAAAAAAGATTCATGTTTCCAACGACAAATATTTGCCATCAGTAGTGATATCAAGGCTGTCGCTATGAGGCCCGCATTTTTTCTCCCGTTGTGGTCGAGTATAATGAGCTTCTTATATTTAATATTGAATTTTAAATCCCTTGTCCCAATAAAATTCCTTAAGGCTCTCTTTAAAATTCAAATAATGTAGTGACGTCTGCTTTAAAGACATTAGCATTCATATACACATTGTAGCTCCCCTTTTGAAAGAATCCATAGTTATTTCGGAACTACTGTGCAAAATCTATGAACTGTACTAAACATCAGGATAGTTCAAGTGTTATTAACACTATACACTACGATTATTAGTGTGTGTGCTACCTCTGACTTAGAAAAAGTAGCAATTCTATGCAGAGATTGCGTTAATCATTTTCTTCATACGGAATGGTTAATACCGTAAACACCCTTAGCCGATTGGTCTATAGATGTGCTGAAGTTGTGTTTATTGTGAGAACAGCTGAAATTTTAAAATACCGTTGAGAAAATAATGGTTTATCAAATCCAGGAGGCTATATGTCTCTTAAACACATCATTGTAATTATAATTTTCGAAGTTTTAAGCAGGCTATTTGAATATCATAAATCACATACGATTGTTTCATTTTAATCGTTATTCGTAGAGTAAAGATGGTGGATAATCATTAAACAGCGACTGTTAGTACGCATTTCATATGAATCGGAGAGAATGCAACAGGACTGATCCGTCTCTGGCGCGTTTATGGGAAAAGTTTCACAAGAATGTCCCATTATTCGCTGCATCTCTCTGTCCTCGTATAACAACTACAGAATCGCTGAACATATTTTCACGAACTTTAGTACTGAGAGCGGTTATCAGAACTTTTACATACATTGCAAGTTCTGTGGAATTGGGACAACAACAACCATCAGTTTACTTGAAGGCCTAATGCGTTGTGCATGCATCACGAGCGTAAAGCAATAAATGTTTAAAGTAAGAAAAGTGCTCCCAACAAATATTGTTGGGAAAATTTAAACACATTTCCTCTGTAAGTCTCACTATTTTCGGAATAATCAGGCTTTAAGAAACGCGAAAAGAGGGCGCAGACACTCTTACGCTATAAAGAGCCTAGACTTCTTAACATGCCTGTTCCTATTCAGTACGTACATAAGATTTCTTAATTTTTATTTTAGAAAACATACAGAGGACTCCTTAAATTATACACGTTTCATGTATAAATTAATTATTTAATTGCTTCGTACGTAGAGATAATGCAGTAAAGAGCTCAAACTTTGTAAAGTCAAATGGCAGGTTGATAAATTAATAACGAATGGGAATGATGCAGAAGGAAACAAATATTAATGGCCTAATTCGTAGTGTCGTCGCCCTGTAATTTTCAAGAAGGGACTGAGAAACAAATGTCGAATCTTAATTCTGAATAGTATATTTGAGCCCGGGATCTCCCGGATACGAAGCGTCTCTTCCACCAACTCGACCGCAACGTTTCGAATATATTGATTATTATTATTATTATTATTATTATTATTATTATTATTATTATTATTATTATTATTATGAGCTTCTTCAAACTAAATAAGGTTAACTTCCATTACTGAGGTCATACATCAACCTGAGGGTTGAAATTTTTATGTTTTCATAAGTCTGTGTCTGTAAGCTGCACATAAATATACATTTTTGTAACTCGTGGGAGTCGATATGTGAAGCAAATTTACATAGATCTGTTATACAAATAAAGCACTTTTGTTGTAACACTGAAAATGTGTAAAGTCACTACTCACTTTGAGACTGCTTTAGCGGCAGGAAGAAGTGGGGTACGGGTTCGACTTCAGACACTGTAAATGAAAGATCAAAACATGAATATTTTCATATGCATCTTGCACCTCTCAAACACGCTTTCCTTGCATGTGGTAGGATGTTCATTTCCGGAATTCAAGTATTAAAACAGAAACATTTCAACTCGTTTTCCTTATTCTGCGTAGTCACTATATGCGAAGTCATTACGTCCGTGAGTTCACGTCCTCAAGTGTCAGCTGTAAGGCAAAGGCAAATCAGTCCCATTACAGACCCGATGAGCCCAGAGGGTTCCAGGAAGTTAAGAATCTCAGATTACGTGACAATGGCCAACGATGGTGGTAAGTTTGTCAGCTTTACGCATCGGCCGCTTTTTTAACCCCAGGAAATGCTCCTGGTACTCATTTCTGTTAGAGGCTGAGTCGATCCCAGCGCCATATTGCGATCGGAAGTATTATGTCAATGAAATATTCCATTGACAACATTTGGAATCGAACCAGCGACCTTCCGATTTGTAGAACAACGCCTTAACCACTGTGCTACCGCAGTCCCACTCATGTGTCAGTTGCACCTAACAGAAAGTAAACCGAGTGTTGAACGACCATAAATCTTGGTATGAATACCGACAGAGTTAATTAATATCACAATTGTATCTTTAAAAGAGCCTAATATCAGTACATACGTACGTCAAGCGTTAGTAGAATGCTTAAAAAGGAGGGATTTTTTTGTGAGTTAAGGGTGTGTCCTGAAATTTGGTTATGTAGCGTATCTTCGCAGGGACAGTCAATTTGCAAAAATCCCCTTTGGAATGCGGAAAATAAATATTCATTGACGAAATCCACACTTACCTTTCTGTTCCACTAAGACGTCTAACAATTATATCTGCCCGTGTGGTACTTTTCGAACTATTTATAAAAAATATACCTAAAAAGGTGCATTATAATTTCCACGTGAGTTAAAACCTTCGATAAGGTACCTACCTTATGACTTCGCAGCATTTGTGAGAGTATTTTTATTATGATATTAATAATATATTGTTCACTTACATTGTCAGAATTGTATTTGATACGCAATGTTATTGGTGCAGCAGGTAACACAATTCCAAACAATAGGACAAAGAGGTGACTTTATACCAATACGTGACAATTTTAAGGTAGATAGGTATAAGCATTGTTGGAATTACGCAGAGAAATATATGCACATATAATTTAATTTATATATCTAATTACCATTAACGTCATAACACTGATTTAGAGATAAGCACGAAAGTAGGTTTCAAACAAATTGGCAGACCAATAGTGGCAATGAACGCTAAGATGCACGTCATCGCGGACCAAACAATAACAATAGATGAACGATTATTTAAATACGATGCTTTGTACGACGTCATACGGTGAATTAACTCGGTTTTTAAGGAGTCCTCGCGGGAAATATTCTAGATACTTTGTCGGACATCACAGGTCAATTATCTCCTTATTTTGATGAGCGTCCGGTGGTAAAATTTCTCAGCATTTTTTGTTACACTTCACTGAAATTATCTAGATTTTTTTGTCGGAAGCCCCACGGTGTATAATCTCGATGTTTTGCCGGTGGTATATTTGCGTTTTATCGATATTTTTTCTGGCGCCTCAACATCAATTGTCTCGATATTTTGTAGAGACTTTTCAAAGCGAATTTATTTGGCTTTTTTCTGGCGTTTCGCTTTGAAGAATATCGATGTTATATCGCCCATCTCACGTCTAATTTTCTCGAAACATTTTTAGTGCCTCACGGCGAACAACTCGATATATTGTCGGGCGTGTTAGACGGATACTCTGGACTTTTTTTTCGGACGTCTCGCAGTGAATTATCTTGTAAATTTGTCGGGCATTTCAGAGTGACTTTCTTGATGTTATACCACGCACTTCAAGGAATTTTGCTTGATATTACGTCGGGCGTTTCACGATCACTTAATTCGATATTGTGTCCGGCTTGTTGAGATGTAACACACCGACAATTTGTCTGACGACTCTGGGTGAATTTTCTCCATATTTTTGGCCGTTTCACGTCAATTATCCAGGTAAAGTGTCGAGCGTATTGCAGTAAATATTCTCAATAGGTTCAGGGTCTTTCAGATCTATTATATGGATATTTTGTTGGGAGTTTCACAGTGAATTTTCTCGAAATTCGTCGGGTACCTTTCGGAGAGATAACTCGATATTTTGTTGGACGTTGCACATTGAATTTTTCTCGAAATCTCTAATATTTAATTCAATATTAATAGATTTGTTTTCAATATTAATTCGCATTTAAATAATTCGGCCTTCCTTGCTTTTGTTACAACTCCATTAAGATGAGGCTATTGTAATGAAAAGCCTAGCGTTATTTATCATATGAACTGAAATAAAATTCACTTTTTTATTGTTAATGTGCTGGCACAAACGCCGTAAGGCCAACTACAGAGACAGCACAGGAACTTAAGAAGAATACACAAATAACAAAGAAACGAAAAGAGAAAAGTAATTATAAAAATCACATACAAACACAATTAAGAATATTATAATTGTTAAAGTAAATAATCTGTAAGAAAATTCATTTGTTCCTAAATTGATTGTTAAGTAATAATAAAAATAGTAATAATAAAAAATTTGTAATATTGGATTGAAACATAATACTGAGAACAAAAAATATTTACATATAAATACTGAACTTTAAATAATTCGATACCTCAAAGAGTGTTCTATGTTTGAAGTGTACATAAAACAGCACCAGAGAGCCAGCTACAGTCATAGCTACTGATCAGGTGTCGAAATTATCTCAGCGAAGCAACCGACCATGAAAGTATTAGACGCAATTTGCAGACGTGTCCTATATGATAAGCTTACAAAACGCGTGAAGTGAAATGAGGGCGAATCAGCAGGTCGTTTGCTGTGGTACACGTGTACAGGAATTTGTAAAGTGTCAGTTTCAGTGGAAGCTCGTCATGGATCATTCCTTGCAACTGCTGGGCGGGTTTACAGTTTGGTTCACTAGCAGCAGCACTGTGTCAGTTATCCTTTCAATTAATGTATTGCGGTAACGTTCAGCACCGGTATACCAACTACAGAACTTGTACGTCGCGTCTTTAATCAAAACAATTCAACTGTAACCCCATTTCTCGGTATAAATCTGACAGATATGTGACTGAATGGATTCGTAATTTATTCCATACATTTTACATGCGACTTTCAAGGCCTTGCTTATGATACTTTGTTCACGCTTTAAGCCCACCAGACGTTTTACGTTAAGTTTTAAGAATCTCCATACAAATTAAATAATTTTATTTTCTGTGTTACCTCGTAACCTGACAGTCATAGACTGATTTATTAAGTATGAAGCACTTTCTTAAATTTTTCGACGGTTAAACCTGTCCCCTATGATGTAATGCCAGGCCCAAAACTAGTGGACAGGTTTTGGAAACTCGATATCAGAGACTCAATAGCATTTTTTTCGGAAATTAAAATTAACATTCATTTCGACCTCGAATACAATCTGCCTCAACTTCACGCGGTAACTTATTTTGTTTTATTCATACATACATATATATATATATATATGTAACAGTTAATGCAGCTTGATAAACAAATTAAACAAGCTTAACAAATTTCACCGAAAGACGCTGGAGACTTTTTGCAATGGATTATGCAAAAAGCACACACAGCTCCCTCTCGTATAACGTAAAAAGTTCTGTCTTCTTATTTTGCCAACCTTAAAACAAAACTGAGATCCGTTCTTTTAAAAATGCAAAAATTCTTCTCCTGAAATAAATAATTCAGCATGAACATGTCATAAGGATCACGTAAGTAGGGATATATACATAGAGTAGTATGGTGAAGCAGCGCAGAAATTTGCCAAGTGTCAGGTACAGTGATATATCTTGGATCGTAATCCTTTGGTACCCTGCTGGTGCAGACGGATAAGGGGGTAATTTACTTTCAGTCAATCCGTTACACCGATAGTGTATAGCGCAGGAAGGGGATCTGGCGCAGTCAGAGCGCACGGGTTTTGTTTGTGTTGGGACTGTAGGAAGAGATGAGATTGTTCTGGCCTTTACCTGCTAGATCCACTATACATTTTCATTTGAAGACACGCCTATTTCGTGCACTTCAGTTTGACAGTTTGTGCATGACACTCTTGACATGACCCATCATTGACCGAGCCATTGTATACACAGCACTGCATTTCGGACCTGAAGAACAGTACAAAGCACGCAGTGTCCTGGCTGATACAGACAGAATGTAGAGCTCTCCAGCTGTCCTCGTAAAGGGCCAGAGCCGTTACTGTATGCTGATTCGCCGGCTTCAGGTGTAATAATCACAACGGGCATAACTGGTAAACTAACAGTCTAAATAACTGTGTCATTTTTACAGTTTATCCTAAATTAAAAGTATGGCTGAAAGCCGTGATGGACAACCCGCTATACACGAATCTTTAAAATATCCACTTTTAGATTCTGAATAGTACGGCGTCTCATAAGGTAGAGCTACATGAGAAGCGGGGTAGAAGTGAATAGAATTGGCGGTACATATCAACAGCACATGAAATAAGAATCATCACATAATTTTACAATGTGACCTGTACGAAATATTATTATTAGTGATAACTTACGAGTATGCAATACACAACGTAATAATGCTTAAAATGTAAGTGTTTGAGGGCAGCAAGGGCAAATGAGTTCAATGATGGACCTCTTCCAAATTCGAAAATATCCAAAATTTTACACAATATTATTAAAAATGAAAATAGTTTCAAGTAGCACTGATTTTAAATTCCACCAACCATCTTGCCTATGCGCATTTCCACCTCGCCAACGTAAGCATTATCTCTTTAATAATCCGATTATAAACCGAGATTATTCCAATACCAATCAATTCATTAACCTAGTTAAGCCGTAAAGCAATTTATACACCGAATAGCATCACTTGCTGTTACAACAACAAGCAGTATGACTGCACAGTGACAATTAGATTCAGTAGAAAACCGATTATCTGACTTAATTGGAGTGCGGGATCCACCTCAGTTTATTGATAATTCGGATCTCAAAATATCAGGAAAATCTCATATAAACTAGAGAATGTATCGTTAGAAACAATTAGCACTGGAATTACTTGTGATTAAAGACTTGTTTGGATAATCCAAATATCCTTTTCGGTTATTAAAATGTTCTCATACAAATAAGCTATCCTAATGGACTCCAGAAATTCATTATCATGTTCACAAAAGCCCACTACCGGACTTTATTCCAGAGCCAATTAAATCCGGTCGACATCCGCACGTTATAGACCCAGAAATTAACCGACCTAATCGACTCCTAAAGTTCATTACCGTTTTAACAACAGACCGCCAGTGGGTTTTAATGCTGAGCGATTTCTATCCGATCCGTATAATCACACTTTGAGCTCTGAAGACGGAGGAAGCAGATTTCCACGAAGCGATGACGCCATCTAACCAACTATTCGTCGTCAGATCACAAACAGTAGAGTTAACAAGCTCCAACACATTGACCTCAATTGATCAGCAACGTAGACTTACATGTCTATGACATATCATTCAATATTAATTAATTTCTTATTAAAATTACTTCTTATTTAGGTAATTCAGAATTCAGGTGTGCTGAAAATATATTTATGATTTTATTTTTTTTTCGCATGCTCATTGCTTTTTTTTTATTACAGTAGCATTTTTTTAAACTATTAAACCTTCGGTGGATTACTAAATCAGAATGAAGATTTCAAACATATCAGATTTTTACAACTGACAATATATTTTGAACCACGCTTTTCTCCCTCAACTTCTCTGTATTTCGTCATCAAGAACTATCGTAATGGAAATGTATTGGATAAGGTAACTACTCGGGTTTAAAAGTTCCTCGGACGAAAATGGCGTGAAGGTGAGCGTTTCGTTTTCCACCAGTGACCATTAACCATGAGTTAAACACCTTCCTCACAACATAAATTAATGACGTCCAGCCAGATACACTTGAGTTTTGTAAACTAAAAAGACGAATAGCATTCTGAATGCTCAGATAGGGAATACTATTACCCAGTTCTTGTCCTCGGCTCTGAAATTTAAACAGATGCAAATGAATTCAGGGCCAACAAGAAAATCCGGATATACGGCGTAATCCGTGCCGCTTTAGTAGTTAGCATTAACCGCCACTTAGTAAGAGAAACTACCAACGCCGTCTTAAGGAAATCCAGTTGTGGCAGCTAATTTATGTATTCTCCTTTTTTGATTACTGTATCATGGACTTCTCTTACGTATATTCATATATTTTGCATGTTTCTTCCTTTTATTTTACTTACAGAATTATGGTGGGATTTAATCGGAAGAAATATGGCTTAAAATGCAAATTACATTCATAGGGAATGAAATATAGATGGACATTCATTAGGATAACTACAGGATCTTGCAACGTTCTATTTTAATTGTGCTTTTAAAAGGGGAAACTCCTATTAATTGCAGATATGATAAATTTGTAACAATAATGTCTTGTTGCATGGCGTCATTCCAACAATGAAACTATTTCCTCATCTTCATGCCTGTTTACTTAACATTCCAAAAACTTAAACAACGGAGTGCAGTGCGGCAAAAACAACACAAAACATAACCAGTTTTCGGGTTTCAAGCACAACAAATGTCTAAGGTTATGATAAAGGCAAAGGGGAACTGAGAAGGTATAAAAACGGAAGAAATTGAATAAAGAAAAAGAATATAAATGAAGACCAGCGAACAGACTGTGTGGACAGACGGATAGGGGCGGAACAGGAAAACTAACTATAATACAGGGTCATTCATGAATAATATGTTAACTAGCTCAGTTTATAACATATGTTCAGCGTTTTGTAATTAAATGTTGGATTATTACTTCTTTATCCTACCCTTTATCAGTCTATTTCAGTGTACTGTTGATCACACCACTTGAGTGTTGTAGATTTACATACGGATGTGTAAGTTACTTACCAGGTGTAGATGGGAGGATGATATTAAAATGGATCTTCAGGAAGTGGGACGTGGGGGCATGCACTGGATCGAGCTGACTCAGGATGGTGACAGGTGAATGGCACGTGTGAATAAAATGCGAGGAATTTCTTGACTAGCTGAGAACATGTTAGCTTCTCAAGAAGGACTCTGCCCATGGAGTAAGTAAAGAAGTAATGTGTACGTTACTTGAAATTCATCAAACAAAAGGGTTTAAGTACAAAATGGCTATAATTTTTTCCTTATATTACTGCCTATTACGATAATTGTCGTATGTTTCCTTCTGGGTAATTCCCCACCGTCTGAATTTTATATGCCGACGTTTCGGAACACTCTGTTCCATCTTCATAGGCAAGTAGGTATGAAGAATGACTAGGTTTGAGAAATGTTGGGGTATTTATGCGGGAAAAGGTTTGGCTCGAAAATTTTCATTTCATTTCTTCTTACCTACCTGCCTATGAACAGGGAACAGTGTTCCGAAACTACGGCATATAAAATTCAGGCGCCGGGAAATTACCCAGAAGGAAGCATACAACATTTAGAACGCGGCGAAAGTTTGAAATCACGAATGATAATTGTTATTAATTTTGGAATCAGAGGAACACAAACAGTGTGTGTGTGTATGACAACTGAACAGCTACAGACTCTCTACGATACGGCCCCACTGGTATAAGCGGTCATGTAGGTTTTCATCTATTTAGTATCAACCAGACACTCGTACCCCATGCTGAGACGGTTAAATAACTCGGACTTCACTTTGATAAAGGCCTAACCTGGAAGAACCATGTGACAACGAAATGCAAGCAACTAGATCTCAAAACTCGCGAGATAAACTGGCTCATTGGAAAACATTCCCCCTCTATCGTTGGAAAACAAGCTTCTCATCTACAAAGCAGTGCTAAAACCAGTTTGGACGTATGGAATAGAATTATGGGGATGTGCTTCTAAGTCCAATATAGCTATCATCCAGCGATACCAATCCAAACTTCTCAGATCTATAACCAATGTCCCAAGGTATGTCTCAAATCACAACCTTCATTCCGACCTACACATCCCGCACGTTCACACGGTTCTCAGGGAACGGACAGCTACCCATCGCACGGCCCTGGACTCGCATCCAAACCCTCTCATGGAACCACTAGTGCACCCGCCAAATAACAGGCGCTTAAAACGAAGATGGACGTTTGACGAGATACACTAAGGAAGTGTCGCTGGACGCCTCCTAGACCACCGCCAACTGGGACAGCGCATTAGCTCATAGGAAACGGTGTAGTGGTGTTTTGTGATTGCTAATTAAGGTAAATAAAAAAATCTATTTAGTATGAAGGGGTTGGGGAAAGTTGTAAACGTACTCGTAAGACCGAAACCGCATGAGGTACCTAAGACAGTTGGTAAGTGTAACATAACTGATTCTTTCAAGCGAAGATACCTTGCGAAGCGAAAGTCCTTCATTCGTGGATCCTCGCAGTTCAGAACTAGGGACCTGACATAAATGAACAGGTTCCGGTTGAAATTTATTAAACATTACAGACACAACAATGTCACTCAAAGGGTACTTACTCAGACTGAGGCGAATAGGAAATCCAGATTATAGGAGGAGTGAACTGCCTCACGCGCGGTATACTCTTTCCATGTTTTGTTGGGAACCAGACATAATTAATTAGAAGTTAATTCCCTGAATACAATTGATAGTCACAAAATTGAATTGCGACTGCTATTTTTACTGTATTCTCTGTTGGATAACAGCTTGGAAGATAAACCACTGTGATCGAAAAATGCGGGGCATGCAGCACTCATGGGGCAGAAGAAAAATACGGATTTTAGTTTGAGAGACTGATCGAAGGCCTAGGCATATTTGGGAGGATGATACTAAACTGTATTTTGGAAAGTAATGGTGTGGTGTTGTGAGCTGGATATCTAGAAAAAGGAGAGTTTCTGTGGAGGACAATGACGGGAATTAAAGTTCGGGTTCCAAAGAGGGCGACAAATTTCTTGAGATAATTTTAGATTTTTAAATTACACACTAGCCATGGAGTTACTAAGTTACTAGCTTTTGGGATAATATCATAGCCGGTTGGAGGATTCAGACATTGAAAACCTACGGTTTTCCTTCTTTTACGTTTTCGTCACATATATTCAAATAAACAAGATTCAATTTTCGCTGGAAAATTGTCCCTCCGATGAATTTCCAGGATATCACCTTAAAACATTCGACGATCATGTCTTTCCATATCCTCTCCAATTCAGTACCCAGTATCTTCGTGAATGACTCTAGCGTCTAAAGTTCTAAGTAAACTGTACGTGTTTGTTTTCCTCTTTACGCAGAACGAAAACGGTCTTGTTGCACCTATGTCATGCAGCATAATATTAGTCCCGTCTTGCAGCTTTATAGTCGGAACGACAGAATCTCCGCCTATACCTCTCCTGTCGTACGTTAATGTACTATAATAATCCACTTACTTTAACCTTGTTTCTAGTCTCTTTCACGCTACAAAGCAATACAGAGAAGGCTAACGAAGTTTTTCTGTTTGTATGGCTGTAACTGTGTGTGTGTGTGTGTGTGTGTGTGTCTTTCGTAACGACTTTTGCTTCAGTCACCCACATTAAACGAAAAGTTGTAGAGAACTTGAACAGCAGACATATAATCGAAGACAAAGTCACCTGTACAGGGAAATACATATGTAAACTCATAATAAGAAACTGCATAGACACTTAGTGTCTTTGATAATTCCCATAATAAAATAAAATATAGTAAATGCTGCCTACAAGGGAACTGGCAGGGACTGAAATTTTTTCTGTTGCGGTTAGGCTCCGTTTCACATGTTCTTGAAGTTTGGATACTCAGGATTGTAAACGTTCCCCACCCAAGTTCTGGTAAAACAGGTGACACTGTACTCGTTTCTAGTACATGGGCTCAATCACGTCTATACTGTCTTTAAAGAAAGCTAATCCAGATTTTTCATTTATTAACTATTCAACTTTGGAAGAATTAACATATATATGAGTAACTAAAATTATTTTGTTACTTCTCTAAATAAAATATTATTTACATAAATGTAATTTACTGCAAGAGTTTAGTTACATTACGCTACGAAATCCCGGCCTGAGAGCTGAGCTGTTCTACCCTTCCTCTCTTTTATAAGCATGTTCGCTTTATCATAATCTGAAAACGCCATATAGCGGTATTGCTGCAGGATATTTCTACACAAGTTATTAGTTCCAATACGCATACGTACGCTACGTTTTGGTAGTGTTCTCCACAATGTGCCACTTATCACAACACCACATTGTCGTCCGATATTCTAGCTGCACTTGACAACAAACATTTTATTTGATGTACTTTGTACTTGACCAATTCTGCAGATACATAAATGATGTGTAAACTAGCTGTTTATTGAAACGATTACTTGATGGATGACCGATGTGAATTTATTCTACATGATTTATTTATGACTGTAAACAAAACCGTATTCAACATTGTGGGATGAATTAGCATTACAATAGCAACTGTGTAACCCACTGGGTGAAATGATGGTCCTGCAGTCATAGAATGGAATCGACTGAGTAATACGCATTAGGAAAACACGATCAAAGATGGATTTATATTATTCAGAATGATACGAGGACTTTAAAATGTTTTTTTTTAAACGTTGGTTCTACCGGTAAGATTGAAGTGCCTGGACTGGTGTAGCCGGTACAGTGACTGGGTTGCGGTTGGACAACATGAGAATCGTGTTTCAATCATTGGCAAAGGGAAAAAGTTTTTCTGCTCTCCACATCGTATAGACCAATTCTGGAACCCTCCCTCTCTCCTATTCGATAGATGAGAGGGATCTTTTCCCCCGGGAGTAAAGAGACGAGGGTGTGAAGCTTACCAGTCACCTCCATTTGTGCCTAAGTTAGAATGAGCGGAGCTATACCTTCATGGCGTGCGTAGGGATAACTTTACTTATAATGGTAAGACAATCAATGTTTTATTCTTGATTCATCTGAGCATGAAGACGTTTTCAAATTATAAACCTAACGGTACAACAAATTCTTCAGTTTTTAAATGTCATGGTTTCCAACAAACTGCAATGAACATAGACGGCCTTGAAAACCTGAAGTTTGCAAAGAACAATATTTAAATAATGAGCCTGATAATTCCTAATTTCAACACTGTGATTGGTTTTAAGGGAAGAAGCCCTGTCACCTTAGCCATAGAACTTCCACGGGCAGACACCTTGCCTTTACAGCAAATATTCAACTTTTATATCTTATGTTCCAAAAGTCTAATTTGGCTGTACGTGTACAAGAGACCAACAGACGAACAAAGGCAATATTCTTGGTATTTTCAAAGCTTGTTTTATTTAATGAGCTAAACGAAAGAAACTGTAACAACTTTACAACTGAGATACGACTTTCTTTGGATCGCTAATTCGATGAGCCACAGTCCGCCTTAAGAATCTTACAAGTTTTCCTTGCACATTCCATCATGGCATAAGGCTACGAGGGTGTCAATTCCATTCACCTCGGCAATTGAATGGCGCTGTGATCGGCCACATACCCCGGCTGCTTAACACCCGAGGAAAGAGCACATGGTACCCTCTGAACATGATGCTAGTTGGACTACAGCCGAATGGACACTTTCGCATTAGAGAAAATTCCTTTGTCCGTTGCCGGAAATGGTACCATGATTCCCCAGCAGTCCAGCTCGTAACCTAGTTACTAGAGTAACTATGCTACCTATGTAACGTTATTCTGACAAGCTGACACTCAACAGATTTAGAAAATTCCCTTCCTTTATAAAGATATATGACATGAAATTTCGTGCTGGAAAGAGCACTCCATCATACCATATTCTGAGTTAGATAAATTCCGTCTACACAGTCACACTCCACTTTCGCAAGGCTTATTCGATAATCATCCAACATTCACATAGCTTTGCCAAGTGATTATTTTTCCCCTTCAGGTTTTCCGACAAAAATGTGGAATGAAGTTCTAATACGAATGCTAATTTCCGTCCCATTTTAATATTCTGATTTGATACCTTAAAAATTATGACGAAAGGTACTGAAACTACGGAACAGTCTTGGTCTGTTGCTTGAATTAATCTTTGCAGACAGAAGAAAGAAAAAAGGCATAAATAGTAGAGAGAAAATTACGGAACTGAAGATGTGGACTGCGTTTACATCGAGAAAACCTGCAGAGAATTCGAAAAGACATTGTCCCTTAAGTGGCACTTCTGTTTGCCCCGAAACGAAGAAGATACATGCAGAAATCTCAGATTGTATGAAGACTACAATTTAATTTCGGACCCATGGAACAGGATTGTAAGCACCAAAACTTGCGCAGTAAAAAAAAATTAGGATGCCTTCATGCAAGCATGACAGTGAAGGCCGCCTGCCTTTTTCGCACACTTCCGGTTGCTCCTGTACTAAATGTATAGATTAAAACTGTATATGCGCCATTTCATATCCATAATGTTTCACTATGTTGACACAGTTTCTACAAGGTAACTATTCTATTTACCTGACTGATATCTACTCGGTTATGCACGATTATTTTAACACAGTAATGGACAAATTACAAACGTCGACTGTAGTTTCCCAAATAATTTGTTAACTGCATCCGTACAGTGCAGTAATTGTGAATGTCGATCTCAAAACCTTGGAGAGGTTTTGCGTGATACAAAAATTAATTTAAATCTGTACAGAAGGAAAAATCTTTACAAAATGCTGAAGTTACAAAAAACTTATAAATTCGTTGACAGAATTCTATATCTCAAAATAAACAATAATGATTTTCCTGAAACCCTATTAACTGCATTAGTTCACAGATTGTTTTCTTTCAATGTCACTACAAAAGCCATATTTTGGGAATTAACGCTTATACATGCTTCTACGTGCTTCTCATGTAGCCCTCCTGACTTAAATTTAGTAGTGACCTTTTTCAAGTTTCGTATGCATGTAAAATAACCACTGCTGCCGGGTGACAACACAATTACAGTTAACAAATATTATTAAAAGGCAATCCTGTTATTACCTTCCTGATAACAGCCTAGCAACTATAAATTTTATTAGGCGCTTTAGTACAAATCCGAACGTCTTCTATTAGTTTTGTCAGATTTGCCAACCTGTCTGTCTGTCCGCATGAAACTACTCGGCTCCAAATGGAAGGATTTTATGAATTTTATATCAAGTAACTTTTCGAAAGTCTGTTGAGAAATGTCAAGTCTCATTCATATCTTACATAAATAACGAGTACTTTACATGAAGACCTATTCACAGTTATGATAGCAACTACCTGAATTCTTCTTAGAATGAGAAATGTTTCGGACCAAACTTGTAGAGAAAAGCAAGACACGCATTTTATACGCAATAAATTATTTTCCCGAAAATACTGCCTTTTATGAGATAATGTGGAAAAATATGGCACATTCCGTCAGACCGAAGAGGCAATATAATACGGCACATGCGCACCCTATGCTGGATAAATAAGGCTATACACACACACACAAAATATACAATGCTTACTACTTATTTAGGGCAAAAAAGGTTACGTGAACGCACCGCAACATCCGTTTGTGTTTACAGAGGACGTCTTGTTAATTAGGCCTTGTGCTTCAAAACCTCCTCAGTGAAGTTTATCTTATCCAAAACAAGGTAGGTATATCCGACATTACGAATGTATAGCGAACGTTTCTGAATGATGTTTCAGGCTAGTGGAGGACATTTTGTGTATGCGGTAACACGTAGAGTAGTGTGAGAAAGTCTTGTCTACAATACACGAATGATAGATGGTTTCGAACCATAAACAAAATGTGAAGTTCATTTCTGTTAATGGTAAATACAGTGAAAAATATCTGCTGTGAAATGTAGGGTTAATGTGATAGTTTGTGCCAGGCGACGTGGCTGTGAATTTCATTCTTCCCAATAATACTTTGATCTGAATGGAGGTTCCATGTCCACCGAAAGGAGATACCAAATGAGCCCAGTCAGTTTAATTTGAAACCAGGAGAAAGTGAATTTTTAACTGAGAAGAAGTATTTCGAGTGTAGTTATTTGGCGCCCAAAAAGCGAGGGCGGCTATAAGTCGCAAGGTGGCTACGGCGAGTAGATGTTTTATGAAACAAAATGTGTTATCCAGATTAGTTTTGCCTTCTGAAAAATTAAACAACCAAATGCATAGAAAAGTATTTCTTATATGTGTAAGTCCTAGTTCATAATGACCGACAGTTAGTACTTACATTTATACCACACCACATATTTATATGTTCGTTTTTTTTTAATAAACCAAGAACGAATTTCTCTGCACACTTAAGCGAAATTTCATCAGTTGAAACTTGTCGTATGCGACGGTTATGTACCTTCAAGTGAAGTCTGAATGAGTGGATCAGATAGATTCATGCATTCAACAAGAGGAATAGCAAAATGTGTTTCATTTTCTATGATACCTACCTGAAAACTTGAAACTAAAACAGGACGTGTGCAGTCAGTACAAAGCTTTGCCCGTAAATGTACACCAGTTCTTACGTTCTTAGGTTCTACAACCAAGCTACGATATTTTAAAGAAGAAGTAAGATGAGATTCGAATAAGGGACCGACAATGCAGGAGTCTGTGTGACGAAATCTACACACTCTCCTTAATTCTCTTATTTGAATCTCGGTGGGTGTAGGCTACTTCTTGCAGTGCGCAGTAACCGTAAATTTAGTTCCGTCGTTGGAAATTTCTGAATTAACTGAGTTTCAGATTCTAAGCTGCAGAAACGTGATAAGACAAGCGGGTGATATATTTTAATGACATAAGCAAATATTAATTGGCGAGTGAATAATTCCAGTTTGATATCTAACAATACTAATTCTTTCTTGACTTGTAATTATTATGAAATTAATTTACGGTGTTAAAATTCGCGTGCTCAATTTGCATAAAACTGTATGAGAAGATAGCTGTAGAACAGCGGTGTGCCTTTCTCTGCTGTTTCCATCTCCGGCTTAGGGACTTTGAAAAACTGCATCTCTTTAAGGGAACTCTAGTGAATTTTGCACATTGCTACTGAAACCTTCCTTGACGGTTGGGATTACAAACAGAAAAACGAGAGAAGAAGGAAGCAAAAAGTAGAGGGAACCATAAAAGAACACGTTATTACATGTAACGTCGGTGCTGTCTGTACGTCCATGCGTTCATTTTAAAACGGACTGTAGTTTAGAAGGCGAAATGTGACAGTGATTAGCATTATCATGGGTATTATTTAATGAACGTAATTTACAAAGCTTATTGTTTGAAAATTTAATTTACGGAAGAATTTACAACTAATTTAGTTTTGAGCAGTTTGCACAAAACATATGAGGAGACCGTTTGTTATAGAAAACTGGCGGTTTATTCAAATCGAACACAAGATAATAGCGTTCTGTAAAAGAAGGTGATAGCTTCGTATTTTGGACTATATAGTACAAACATATTACTTCATACTTCAAGATATTGTAACGATTACGTGGGAAAAAATCAAATAAATATTGGAGTTGAAATTGTTACTTACTTACTTACTCCATGGTGCAGAGTCCTTCTTGTGAAGCTAACTGGTTTGCAGCTAGTCGAGAAATTCTCCGCATTTCACGGAACCCCAAGGTTCATTACCGCACTCAAAAATGTCCGCCACCTGTCCTTATCCTGGGCCAGCCCAATACAGTCCATACACCCACATCCCACCTCCTGGAGATACATCCTAATATTATCCACCCATCTACCCATAGGTCTCCCCAGTGGTCTCTTTCCCTCCGGTTTCCCCACCAAGACCCTATACACCCCCCTCTCCTCACCCATACGCGCCGTTGAAATTGTTACTCACAACAAAACGCACAGACCTACATTCGACTATTCTACCGTCCATTCAACAAGTTGTCCAGTATTGAGCTTGGTTGACAATATTCACTTTATTATTTTTTAAATCTAAGACACACGGTGTTAATAAATAGAATGGAAAGAATATAAGATAAATAATTATACGGTTCTGCAAAAGCGTTAAAAGATGGTTCTAAAGCAGCACTGCTAAATTACTTTTGGGAATATTTTAGCTGTGCCGATGAGTCGCTAGAATTCAATCAAAATTTTAATATTCGTATAATTATCAAAGAAATGTTTATAAAATGATAGTAAATTTCATATATTTAGGAATTACATATTTGCATATATTAAGAATGCATTAACATTTTAACGCCTACTCGTTGCGTAATGCACTAATTGGTTTAACATTCAAGACCTGTACTTTTTGCCCACACTTTATTTATGTGTTTTGTATTTATCTGAGAACAAACATGAACTTCTGTCCCATACGACATAACTGATTAGTTTTTATTAACGAGTTGAAAAGTGTTTACTGCGCGGTACGAGCTGGTTTTTTAAATAAAGTAGTCTAGACTTCGTCTTTAAATGGTTAATTTAGATTCATAACTTCTGAGTTCCCGTCAAACGTAAGGATTAACATTAAAACACACAGAATCTTACTGTTGCGTTTCTTTTTTATGGGTCTTAAATTTCATCTTCAACTTAAGAGAAGGATTTAGGTTGAGGACATTTGAATGTCAGGTAAATGTGACGTACAACAGAGGAGAAAAGTGTCGTAAAATACTCGTATTATTCTAAATACTTGAAGGAAAGCAACAATTCTAGAGACATAGCCTCTATGTGGAAAAAATAATATTTAAAGAGAGCATTTACAACAGTATGTGACTGTGTTTACTGGATTAATCTAACTCAGAATACAGTGCAGTGGCGGCTCTTGTAAACATTGTAACGAGTCTTCGCGTTCAATAAAAGACAGAGCACATCTTGGCTGTTAAAGTGACATTTTCTCAAGAAGGGTTCTAACCCATGGAGTTATTTATGTGTTGTTGGCAATTTCCTGCAGTTAGCTCTTAACCTAATATTACCTTTTCCAAAAAAAATCAAGAGTAAGTGTACAAGAACTGTGTTCCTTGGAGTTCGCGCTAAGTACCGGTACCCACGTCTGCCGTAAATACTACAGGTGTTCTTTAGTACCTGATTCACTTAATGAGTAACTTGATTTGACTGAAGTCATAAGACATTACAGTTTTGACTGCAAGTCATGAAAATAAATACAGTTAATATGGAAACAGCAAAAAGCGCTACAGATTTCAAGGTCTCCTCTAAGTAGCGAATTGTTGTGGGTTTAAAAATGTTACTCTTGATATTAATATATATAATTGTTCAGCGTCATGCAGAAATAATGCCATTATAACTTACCTGATCAATTAAACCCACTCCACTCCATTCTCATCCCACTTCACAATGCATAAAATTTTACTGAATAATAACGACACCAACCGCATAATCTAGCTGCATATTTTGAATTAGTCTCTACACAAAATGTTTTACATCCTCTCACTGTGCTTCTTTGTTATTTACGTGGCTACGACATATTTGTAGTACCCCATATTTTCGGACCTCACCATCCTACAAACGAGACACGTCGTCCAGGATAATGTGTTACTACAGCCTTTGTTCCAGTCTGACAGCGCCGAGTAAAAAACAAGAACCTCTTCCTCATTACATGTGATACTTCTGAAAAACAGGCGTACTTGTATTTAGCAACGTCAAATATGTCTTTCACTTTTTCTCGGAAAAAAAATCCTTGTAATGTATCGTGTGTGTACAGAGGCATACAAACATACAGACTCATGTAATTATAGACACAGAAATACACAAGGGCCAAAGGCACTTTTTGTGTCTATACCTCACCACTAAACGGGTTAAATCACCTTAACAATATTCAGCGATTTACAGCCCCAGTACTATTTATTCCTCAGACAATTATCTCGACTCATCTGCTACCTGATTTCCCTTAAGTTCTTACTCTCGACGGTATATTTTATTCTTCTTTTGGCCGTAACTCCTACGTGCGTATATTAAAATGTGAACCTGGTTGTTCTTAAACGAAAGTCGATATCTTCGATTTGCGAGTGTCTTTCCTATCAGGCTAAGACTTAGTACAGTTCTAAAGTAGGTCTGTCAGAGTTACAAGTCCTGAGAGCCGTTAAAAGTAGAAGCAACGGCTTCCAGCACAATGACGGTAATTACAAAGCACTCCAGTGATCAGAACACCGGATGCCCACCCATTCGCCCGCCATTATTATTTCCTTGCTTGGTAGTGTTTCTTAACTCAGGCAATTAAAGTAATACAGTTGCATCCAGTTACATACCGTACGTGGCTGGCAGCTGATCCTCTACAAGTACTTTGTTCAGGATGAGAGTGAAGGGAGTTTCTCACAGAATTGTCTACGTGTTCATCACGAAAATTCTAATTCGGCTGTGTCTGGATCACTTGCCTACTGGAGCGTAGAATCCAGTTCGGCCGATGTAGTTTAATGTTCGCGACTACTGTGGCTCTGCACAACGAACACAAGAATATTACTCCGTCTGCAGTTTATTCCTCAGTGCTACACGGACTACACAATTACGAACATTTACGAAAGTATTCTGCTTCTATAAAATATATGAATATATAATGTATCAGTTAAACACAACAAAATTTGTTATATGAATATATAATGTATCAGTTAAACACAACAAAATTTGTTTTATTATGATTTTTAATATTTAGGGCCACATGTTTCGATTCTTACAGAATCATCTTCAGGCCATGTTTAAAATAGTTTGTGGTATCCCAAACGCTCATATTCTTCATATAAGTATGTATAAAATGCATGTGTCTTAGTTCTTATTATGCAATCAAAATATTTATTTCTACATTATGTATTCATATATGTGTTAAACACTTCGGGATGGCAGAACATTAAATTTAAAAAAAAAAAAAGGTTTTGGAAAAGTTTTCATCATTATTACAATATCCACGATAATTTGAATTTAGTCACAAAATATATTAACGATCAACGTATACACTTTAATTCTACTGATGCACTTTAAATGTATTATGGTTACCAACATGTTTCAGCCACTCAGGTGGACATCTTCAGGGTGATTTCTTTGACAACAAGACCACAACTATAATTAATGTGTCTGAAATATTCCACGTTTAAATCATAATTCTATTATTGTTCTCAAAGAAATTACCCTAAATATGGTCTCACGAGTGGCCGAAACATGTTGGTAATCATGACACAATAAAAGGACGTCTATATAATTGAAGTGGATCTGTTGGTTTTTAATACATCTTATACATCTAATTAATGCACGTAACATGAAACATATCGTAGGTTCAAATAATTATTCATTGCTTAGTCTATCTTGCGACTGTTCGAAGGCATCGTTCAAAGCGTGTTCTCAAAGAAAATCCCTTCAGCTACAAGAATAAACTGACCAAATTAATTAAGCTAAATCAATTTTTGTTGCTTTCTATTTTAAAATTTATAATCTGATTGCAAATATTGCACGGCTTTGTAAGATTTGCTGAATTTTTATGTTGTAAACATTTGTGTAACCGTTATTATATACATTACTGAATCGTAATTTGGGTAGAGATTAAAATTTCAAAACCCCCTTGGTCCTAAAATTAGACAAAATTTCGAATTATCTTAATCAACAACAGTTTGTATTATACAAACTAATGACAGGAAAAACTAAGGCTTATAATAATTCATATTTTTCACTTTGTATGTCGTCCAGTGTTTAAAAATAAAGAACATTAAACACAACGTTTCGACGATAGATTTTGCTTCCGTTCCCAGGAAAAATGATGGGGAAGCACCAACCTAGGCAGGCCCTTACATAACGATATTCTCAGTCTCTGGTTCGACAGCATAAGCGGCTCCCCACCTTCTGACTTCAGCTGGAATTCTTCTTTGCTGGTCCTTGCCCTTGTACTGGCCCTTCCCCTGCTTCTGAAGGACATTCTGATCCTCTGGTCATTTGAACGCCCGTGACTTCTAGAACCCCACTGCCGGTACTGTCACTCCAAGTAATCGGTTTCATCAGAGACGCCCTGAAGCCGACAGCGGTCCTTGTATCTCTGCAGCAGACCAAAATCCACGCCTCGTTTCAGAGCCGTCTAAACTTCCGCCTCTACTCCGTGCGAGTTTTCGAAAGGATTCTGTGAGTTATTTAGTTAGTAATCTCTTGCGGCGTTCAACCTCTTGCATTATCTAGATCACGGATAGCCGTCCAGTCTAACTCCTTATGGTCGGATATCCTCGTTTCTGATAAACGCCAGTTCTTCGGCAACTTTCACTAAAGTGCTATTGGCTGTCAAGAACATTTGCGATTTTGAGGTAACTTCCGATTGTGAATACATCTCTTTGCCAAGTACTGAAATCCAGAATTGACATAATTTGAGCTTTGTGAACAACATTCATTGGTACAAGATCCTGCTACTTCCTCAAACACAGGACGTCCTTTTCACGGATGTATTCACGACAAATTGATTTCGAACAAGGTTGTGTGTGAACCGACGGAAATCTGGACCTCAGAATCTCAGAAATGGGCACGTGTAAAGCGCAAAAAATGAAACCCCTGAGTGTTTCCTAAAGTGACCTGTTTTATATGCACCTTGAACACCCTGATGTACAGGAGTGATACAAGAACCGTACCTTACGAAAGTCTATAAAGATAACAATACTCGAAATATTATTAATGTTAAACGTAAATGTCGTTATAATAAAGTAACTTAATTTATTTAGTACATATTTAATTCGATACGAAATTTGGTCTTCCATAAGTACGTTTACAGCTGTGTACCATAATTTAAGCTGTATTTATGAGCCAGCCACACGCCTCTTACCTACCACACAACTATACATCATTGAGAAAATTCTTTTCTTCCATCTGCGGGGCGCATGCGTTACAATAGTTATGAGAAAGCGTTAAATATTCTTGTTGTAACAAGTTTTAATCAGAAATTCATTATTTTATTATTGGGAGTAATATTTTATTATTGGGAGTAATATTTTAATAATGTATACTGCAAACTTTAGATGTGAAGGAGAGGCCTCTACCTAGCAGTTCCTTTTCTACAACTGTAACGCTGACGGCCGGAAGGCAGATCAAAACACGTCGTGGTGGATACAATCGAATCAAAACCTCTTTCTTAAAGTTTTGTTAACCAGAACATATTTTTAATTTGGCAATTAAAGTTTTCAAAATAATGTTTGCTGAAATTTCACATGTTTTAAATAAAATTAGGAAGTATTCACATTGTTATTACTTGCTATGTACGAAGGTCGTCGAGAAAGCAAAGTCCGTTAGCTCAACGCGCTTGCCCAAGTCACCCACCATCAGTCCAGACTTGGCTCCAAATGATTTTCACTTGTTCCCAACACTGAAGGTATTTTTGGGTGGCAGGCGCTTCAAATTCATTGAAATGAAGGATGTCGTCAGCAGTAGTTATATGGACCGGCGGTGGAGTTCTATGACGAAGGCATGCAAAAACTCGTCACACGCTATGAAAAGTGCCTGAATGTTGGTGGCCACTACGTAGAAAAATAAATCAGGATCTGTGATCTGTACTAACGATAAGTGAAATTTATTTTATTTTGTGTGTTTTTCTTGATAACCAAACGGACTTTATTCTCTGGATGACCCTCATAATATTTCTTACGAAGCTGATTGAATTCGATATTGAAACCGTAAGAATAAGTAGTAATATAAAATAAGGTATTGCGAAATAGGTCACTGTATGCAGCTTATTGGCAGAAACTATTAATGCCACAATTCTGATACTCTACAGAAGATAGCTAACAAAATTAAAGACAGAAAAATTTGAATAAAATCACAATGGCTCAGTTTGAGTAGACGGTTGTAATTGTAACCAGATACACAACTGTAGCCAGCTAACTACAGTACTCTATTATTTAACACTAATATCGAACTAGACTGGTAATTACAAAATTCCCATTATGTACGTACATTTAAGAGCTGCTGTATGTAGACAGCCATATGGTAATATGAATAACAAAATCCATCAGCTCATGTTACAGACATGAGTATACACTAATTCAAATTTACAGTCGATTTAACCATAAAAGTAATTATACTGGTATTGGAAACTTTTTCAAAGACTTCTTGTGTGTGAAATCTGTGGATAATCTCTTCATAAAGAGGACTGTTAAATCTTCCATAAAAACAGGGAATATGAAACTAACACACACATCGTGAGTGCAAACATAGACGAGGATTTCACGGAAATAATGGCCGTCCGACAGTTCAAACACAATAGTTACTGCAAACAACTGGGAATGTTTATTCCACTTGTAACGAACAGTAAAACATATATAGAATCAGTTCCAGTTAAAGAAAGTATTTTTCTGTCTACATCATGGGTATAGGAGTGCAAAATTTAATGATTTTTTAAAGATTTTTTTTTAAATCCTGGGTTAAAACGACAGTAATTTCCGGGTTTAAAGGAATAAATGAGGTACGTTAAAATGAGCCACACTATCACAAGAATTTCGCTCTTATGGAATGTACGCAGCTTATGTACGTAGTTGTCAGCAACTGCCAACATAAATGCGTTGTGTAAAGTCCCAGAAGACCGAAGGGCTCAACTGTGCCACCATGGAAGCCAGAAATCTCGCCACATTATCTCTGCCATCAATATCCAAATTCCATATTAAACGTTGTTACATTTAAACAGCTAGAAAATTCAGAATTCTTTCTACAGTATTAGCCTGAAGCAATTATTGAATCTCAGATCTAAAGCTCATATATCACAATAATATTTCGGGGAGGGAAATGAACGTTCGTAGAGCATAATAGTGAGGTGCGTTCGTGCAAACTTTGTTGCAGTATTACACATTATGATGGTGTATTTGTAGACTTAGGTATCCAGCTTTCTATGTGGCTGTCCGGCCCTGCAATATTTTCACATTATTTCACAAGCGGCATGATTTTATTAAAAAAAAATGTTCTGAACATAATATGTGTGTTTTGATTTTCTCCGCAATTTTGTCTGAAACATTTCTCATTCTGAGAAGAACTGAGCGGAGATATGACCAAGAATTGTTATTAGTCTTCACGTAAAATAACCGTTATTATTGTCAGATATTAATGAAACTTGAATTGTGTTTCTACAGCTTTTCAAAAAAACACTCAAATATCAAATTTCATCGAAATTTGTCCAGTGGTAACTACGAAATAAAACAGGGAACGTAAATTTCTTCAGTCTATTCGCAATAACATTCAAGAATTCGTCTAGGTAGAATAGGGGATACTATTAAATATCAGATAGGTAAAGGTAAAGCAGTCCCATTTCAAGCCTGGACAGGCCCTGAGGGTTCCAGGAAGTTAATTTTCCCAGATTTCGTGACAACGACACAGGAAGATTGTAGGTTGTCAGCCTTACGCACCGACGGCCTTCACCCGCAGGAAATACTCCTGGTACTCATTTCTGTTAGAGGCTGATTCAAGCCCAGGGCCATAGTGCGATCGGAAGGATTTTATGTCAATAAAAAATTAAATATCCGATACAAGACAAAACTTCCATCTTAGGTCACAAAAGACTACTGGCTGTTTTCTAGCCTATCAGGTGACATACACAGTTTTTACGTAAATGATGTTCAGCTGTTTCTTATTAATTACTTTGTTCTTTTCTGTATTTCGTTTCTAAACTTTGGGAGGAGTAGTCAGATTTCGACGGTTTGAATTGTAGGTTGAACTTAAGGTATCTTAGATTGAACTTCTCTTGATGTTACTCAAACACTACTTCATTCTGATTAATCTGCTATAAATATTGGAAATCTTGTCATAAATAAAGCTAGTCTATGAACAGAAATTTTTGTAGCAGAGGTACTGGGCGTTGTCAGATGTTGGCGTTAAGGTGGAAACTAGATACACAAATGCAATAACACACATCATTCGCCTATATGAAGGTCTTCTGACAAGATAGTGGCAAAACTTTCAGGTTCGTGCTAGAATGAAAACTGCATCATTCAGGGAAATAACATAAAAAATAAAATAACAGCTGAATTTGAAGGCGTCTGTTTACTCGCCGTACATAAGTAAGCCGAAAGAGAAAGCGTTTTATCACTAGACTAAAATTTGATTTATTGGTTGACTGGTGGGTTTGTGAGTGAACAAGATGAATAATAACCGTCAGTCACAATAAAGCTCTTGTTGTGTAATGTATGGCTTTAATGTAACGTGTTGAGGCTCAACAAGAAAACATCATCAGAGAATAAGGCACTAAAGAAACGATTACGTACGAAGCATAATGTTAATTTACATCATCCACGTTTATGGTTGATATCTCAAATTTTGAAATATCATAGAAGTATAGGATAAGCCGTTAGAAGTAATATAAAATTATGTCATTTCCAATAATCTGATGAAATAATGAGACAAAAATGTATCATTAAAGTAGGATTAGTAATAGTATATTGGTATAGTACATTGGAACTTAGTATAGTATAGTATAGTGTAGTACAGTAAAGTATCGTACAGTATAGTATAGTATCAATAGTCCCATCATTCCGTTGCGGAACATAGGGCATCCACAAGATTCCTCCACCGCACTCTATTCTTGGCGACGCACTTAATCTCTGCCCAGGTCTTTTTTACTCCTTTGGCCACTTCAAGCACCGTTCTTCGCCACGAGTTCTTCGGCCTCCCTCTACTCCGTTTGCCTTGGAGGTTCCCTTCTAGGGCTTGTCTGGTTATATCATCAATCGGTTTCCGCAGTGTATGGCACCGCCATCCCCACTTGCGTTTCCTGATCTGCAAATCTATTCTTGGTTGTTTCGTACGCTTCCACAACTCGTTACAGTATAGTATAGTGTAGTATATTAGACCTTCCAGACGAGAGTGCGGGTTTTTCTGTAAATATTCGGCGTTGGGGCTTCGTTTTATGCTCACATTGCTTACAACGTGTGCTGTTGATTGAATTACTACTCAAGTTGTCATCATTCCATTTTCTTCTTATATTATGTCATCTGTTCTCCACGAAATTGTATAAGAAAATATATAAAAGAGCAGCAGCCCCCTTGTTACTGTATAGGCATCTATGCACTGGCGTTCTGTAGGACAAAGTTAAAGAGACCGAGAGCAGAACCGAATCTACCACGGACTTCTGTATAAGGGGGACAAATTTAAAGACAGAGAAAATAATCGTTTAGACTGCTGAGACCCTGAAGATGGAGGAAGCAAGCTACACCGAAACGCCTGTACATATTAGTAGACAAGGCGTAATATATCAGAATAATTTGCTTTACTTCAAAAGTGCAATGAACCCAATCTGTGATTTTGTTCTCCCTAATTAAATTAACTGTCCTTTGGTTAACAAGTAATTTCTGTGAGGCAGTATATGTACAGACGATTCCAGTAATGTAAAGCGTGGGTCTGCGGCTGCTCGACTGCTGGAATGGCGGGTTCGAATCCCACTGAGGGCATGAATGTTCAACTCCTGTGTTCGCTGTATATTTTGTAGGTAGCGGTCTCAGTGACGGACTTGACACTTATTCAGAGGGTTCTACCTTGTGTATGTTGGTGTGTGTGTGTGTGTGTGTCTAATTATGTGTGATCTAAAAACCTCCAAAATGAAGCGGCCCAGGCCCAAGATAAGCTGCTGCACCACAGAAAAAAATGTATGTGCAAGTTACGCAGTTTGTGGAAACAACTATTTTATGAATTTCAATTGACTTTTATTTGCTCTTTTCCTACCGTGGAACGGGCGAATTCAAACATGTGCATTTAACAATATCTGTGTCACATGAAGTTACTATTACCACCTTAGAGAAAGCGAGACTTTCGGCGTGACAGATATGACGTATGTCTCTTTAATTAGTGCGTACACATTTATGTACTCATGTTCGTATTCATGACAGTGTTAATTTTAATTAATATCCTTTGACATGATGCTCTACCGACAATGCAGTGACATGCGCAGGGACTCAGGTTTTGGACCCATTTAGGTATCTTAATTTTCTAATAAATAAAAAATATTTGTATGTATAAGTTCTTATGGTTTGGTCTAATTAATTCACTCTTGCCTTTCTAACGGTCCTTTTTAATTTTAGATTTTAATTTTCCTTCTAACGTTCGGTTTTTCTGAATGGAAGGGCCTCGATATGGTAACGACAGGTCTGATTAATGTACGAGATTACTGAGCGTCCAAATATAGCATTTACGTACTCTCTTTCCAAGGTCTGACCTTCAACAATTGCCTAATTATTATCACATCGACATTACTTCTGTTATCATCAGAGACTCAGAGTAAGTAATGAGAAATCAGGTTCTCTGTATTTGCTTAATGCATGTGCAAGTGCACGTGTACCTGACAAAATAATGTTCCCACCTCCATATGCAAAATTATATAACTAGTGAAGAAACTGTCCACACTTACAGAATACGAAGAACTACACACGCCTTTGCAGAAGTCCGACATTAATCCCTATCCTGCCCCACCAGCGTAACACTTCTGTCAGTACTTCGTACTACAAATCATCAATGAAGTGATGACTGCTGAATAATGAATTACGTGGGAGTTGGAAGTGGCCATCTTGGCATAATCGAATTACTAATGCGCCATTTGCCTGATGGAAACAAAAAAATTCCTCAGTCATAAAGACTGGTCCTCTATGCGAGATTCGAACCAGGTGTATTTCGAACACAAGCTGGTCTGCGCTGTTAAACACAAAGATATGTGTACGTCTGCGTGTTTTCAGTGTCATAATATGCAACAGTAATATTTTCAGATTGGCACTCATCTAAATTGTATATAAACCTTAAGTCTCTACTTCGTTGAGAACACAGTTCGTCTCTGCTGGTACGATAAACCGATTAGTGAGTACTTGGGAAACACTCACTGTTTCTTGTAACAGTCATAGCGAAGACATAAGCTCTATGACCAAACACAGTGATTCTTAATGTTGTACCGGGTGGTACATGTATTTCCCACTGGACTTGGAAGATTAAAATTTTTATATCCAGAGGAATGCTGAAAACCCCTGAAATAATTTCTAACCTTTCGAAGTCTGAAATTTGTGCAAATTATACATAAATATCAGGTCTTATCTTTCAGATAATAGTCCATCTACTTTTAATGATACTTAGCTAAATAAACAGTGTCTGTCCTGAGAATTTTTGGAACACATAAATACATTTTGTGGACACAATTCAGAGTTCTTAAACGTTAAATTAAGTGGTGCTTATTACCACTGGTTACGTCGTGATTAACAGAGAAACAAAAGCGGATCCCACACACGGGAATATGTATTAGTGCAGATCGTCGTCGGACGACTACAGGCATATATAATAGATTTTAAGATCTTCATTTGACCGGTAATATTACCCAAGCTGAAGATCGCGGTTAGCCTAATGGTCACAATTGTCATAGTGGTTTTCGAAACAGCCTTTTACCAGGCGACCCTCCACGACAAATCTGCATTTAAACTACTGTTTATTCTACTTCTGTATCTATCTGAAAGGTTTAGGTCTGTTTTTAAACTTTTTGGTGAGTATGGTTTCCTGTAACATTCACTTCTTTTCGTATACTGTATAGAGCCTAAAAAGGCTCAGTCTTCTCATAATACTTCATACAAATATTTCTTGAAATCTACTAGGTATTTTATCAGATCCTGAGGTATGCGTAATTGGTTCCTTTGAAAACAAGCGTAGGTTATACATACACTTGGAGTGGGCACGAACCATCAAATCAGTAACCCTACTAATATGCAGAATGTATTTGCAGCATAAATTTTCCAAATAATCAGAATCTTAAGCAGTGGGTATTAGCGTAGATACCGGATGATTCATAATTGCGTGACACATTTCATAAAATCGGACACATGAATAGCGGAAAGAATTGTAACAAGCGACCCACAAATGGAAAGAGTTTTTATTTCATACATCATAAGTGTGGTGTGTGTGTCCACCCTTTGAGACACGGCTTGTTAAGTCCTTTCTGCCATTCAAGTGCGCCGATTTTGTGAAATGTGTCAGGGAATTATTAATAACCCTGTACTATATTTCCCCATAATAAGCTGTATTTTTTCAAGATACAAGGATACATAGGATAATTACTATAACGAACATGGACGTGTAGCATTTATTGGATATAATGTAATAAAACACATCGCTACCCAGATCTATCAGTCTCTCACTCGTGTTCCCTAAGTCTTCCTGTTCTTGCGGAACGGTTTAATGAACTTCGGAACTGACAGATTATAATGAACTAACTGTGATACTCCTGCTTCTTTTCGAATGAATATCTTGGTTGTAAAGCGCCCCAAAGTAGGCTGTGAGCAGTTAGTTCCGAATTGCAACATATACCCCACTCGAACTATGCAGTTTATGGACTATGTATATCACAAATATGGGGACCGCGGTAGCACAGTGTTTAAGGCGCTGTGCTACAAATCGGAAGGTCACTGGTTCGATTCCAGCTGGTGTCATTGGATTCTTCATTGACATATAATCCCTTCGATCGCACTATGGCCCTGGGATCGACTCAGCCTCTAACATAAATGAGTACCAGGAACATTTCCTGGGGGTAAAGGCGGCCGGTGTGTAAGGCTGACAACCTTACCACCTGTACCGTTGTCATGAAATCTGGGAACCTTAACTTCCTGGAACCCTCTGAGCCACTCCTAGCTTGTAACGGGACTGCTCTACCTTTTTTATGTCACAAATATACCTATAGAGAAGGGATTAATTTCTAATATCTGCTAAGTGTCACGGTATTCCGATTAAATTTCCTATCTTCTTCTCCGTATTTTCAATAAGGCGAAAGAATTGTATCTACAACTAAGCCAGAAACGTCAAATTCCACCCTTCATTACCACTCTCTTCTTTCTGTTACATTCTCTTTCTTCCTGCAATTCTCCATGCTTTTCCTATCCACGTCAATGCAATTTCTTTTACCTCACCCTCCCATCTTATTCGAATGGGTCTGGAGAATTTCTTTGGAAGGAATTTTCTGCGTGTTCTCTAATTGTCGCAGAAGAAATTAAGTGTGCTACTGCCGGTCCCATTAGGCGCACTGAACTACAGAGCACTGGCAGTGTTATCTACAAAAAAAAATTTTACTGTTAAAATTAGATCGACTTTCTTCAAATCCTTAATTTTTACATTTGATCATTTCTTTGATTTATACTATCATTTTCGAATATTTTTTTCTAATTTCCTCCAAAACATCCATCTACTCTTCTCTTCGAGGTCACGGACAGTATTTTTAAGTCTATGTTTTCTTCTTTTCTTCCTTATTCTACCTCTTTTCTTACGTCTAATTTTGCTTCTCGTTTTTCTTGCTGAGTTATTCTTAACTGTCTCCGCTTTACCTTTCTGCCCCCTCTGGCCTCATAGCTTAGTGCTTTCCTTCCCGACTTACTACTATTTCCCTCCTCTTTTCCGACCCCAAATCTTGTGTATATGTCTAGAAGAAAGCTAACTAATGATGTCCTTTTCTTCCTCATGAACAAAGACCAATCCTCAATCTTGACGTCAAAATTTGAAAGAAAGATGCGGTTGCAGACTCCATTGATCTCCATCAAAACCCTATTCTCGCTGGAAGCAGCACAGATAGCAATTACTGAGCGGCAGCGTCAGTCTTCAGAAGAATACTATCATATCTTTGTTCGAATGAAGTAGCGAGAACGCTGAATGCATTGCTTTTGAAGTTTCTCACTAGTTGAAACATAAAGACATCTTAGTAATTCATATCGAAATGAACGATTGTTTGTGTCTGTGCATCAACACTCCCCGACACAGTAAGTCGGGACCAGATCTACGAAGTTTGTACCGGCACCTTCACACAATTCAACAACTAAGAACAATAGTGCACGACTTGTTCTGATGAGACTTTCTGAACTAAATAATCTGGTTGTAGAACTGTTTATTGTGGAAATGGTGTTTGTCCAATTTAACTGATTTAAGATATGCTCGCCTTGAAACTACCTCTCAGTTTAAACTTAATATTGTACATCTGTTATGTAATGAGTATTTGAAACATGTTTTTTTTTAAGTTGGCCCGATGCATACCTTTTGTGGTTTCCTGTTATAATGTCGAATGTTTAAGAATTAATGATACGTTTATTGTCTCTAACACGCATGCGTAAAATGTCATTTTCACAAAACCACATACCTACATGAGATTATTATTATTACAAAAATAAATTTTAGCTGCAATAAATGTGTAATTTGCAGGGATGTAATTATGATATTTCTGTCCAGAAATCGTGACTTCTGACAGCATCCAAAACCGCAAATATAAAGTATATTTCTGTGCTATATAAAGACGTGATTTTATGAATGCGTTTAAGAATTCTGTGACCAGTAGCAGCTCACAGTTCATATGACAAAAATCAACAATGTCCGCCTAGAAATATATGGTGAGTTTCGAACACGAAACACGATCTTTGGAGAACGCTGCCTAAGGATATGACCTTGAAATAGCGGACTTATGTAGAAATGACGCATAATGAAATTAAACAACCAGCTTAGAGTACATTTTGAGTGTATATGTAGACAGTCGTTCAGTTAGCCATTACATTTCCCCTCTTGTATGGAACAGCACGCGATCCGGAGTAATGTCCAGCGGTTCACACTTTAACATCACTTGTAGTATTATCTTGTCATTTTCTAAGAGATCTCTTTTCCTCAGTATCAATGACAAAATTATGCTTACATTTTAAATCTTGGTACCACCTCCGACATATCCCGTCTATTGCATCAGGGTCTACGTGATGACCTGGTACTGTGTGGGGAAGCGCACGGATTATGACCTTCCTTACTCAGTTTTCTGCAGCTTGCTGCTCCACTTCCTTATGCCCAATTACTCCTCTCAGTACGCTGCTCTCAGACGTTCTCAGCTCAAGGATGCAAGCACTTTTCAGAAAGCAGGATTATGAAATACTAACATGCGAGTTGCCCAACATAGCCTATCGTTAACGCTGACTGAACGCAGTAGATAACGAGTGGTTTATTTGATTACAGCTGTCCGTGTCCAATGATCGTTTGGTGGTACTGCGGAAGGTCGGATTCAACTTGTCCGGTAACTTCAGCTGTGAAGTGACAGTAGAAGCTCCATCCTTCTCTACAGCCACTGTGAACCAGCAAATGCAAGTTGTCTGTAAGTTGTAACGCCCATTTACTCTAGGCGCACTTTTCGATAAAACTTAAACTCTACTCCGATTGTGTGGCAGGTAGTTTTCTGACATTTCTACATGATTATACACGAAAATGCGGGAGTAGAATCGTTCCCAAACAACTTTCGTGCTGTGTGCCATAAGCGGTGTGTTACAACTGAACATTTTTTTCTATGTCCACTTCAGTACTTCCAATTTATAGAGAAGTAACAAGAAATTATTTTTAATGTCAAGGTGCGAAGCAACCCCGTTGTGCTTCTACAATACATAAGGAACTAAATACGGCCCATTATTGCAAAACGTTGTGCACCGACGGGTCGTATTTATTGTATTGCGAATTAAGTTTAAGTTCGCGCTATTAAAAGGAAATAAGCCCTCTTATGTACCAGGATAAATCCAATGTGTTAAATGTTATTACATTTATTTTCGCTCTGCCATATATTTATTGGGATAGGAAAATTAAATTCATGAACAGTAGCACTGTACATCACGTTAAATCTTAGCTGCTTACTAAGGACTCAGAAGAGCTTTCTGCATATGTTCTTAAATATCTGACGCTTTAACACTGAAAGAAAATTGTGTCCTTTTTTACCACATTATTCTCTAAAACTGCGATTAATATTTCAGTGCGCAAATGCGCGTTTGTGCACCAAATATTGGCCCCAATAAAGGATATTCCGGCTTGTAGCGCAGTGCCTCCACCAACTGCGCCACCACATACCCCTTAGGGGATTTGTTATTATATTTAATATTTGATTGTGAGCAAAAAATATTTTCCCCCTTAAATTTCATTGAATGCTGGTTTGCATAACATTTTCTGGCATAATTAGTTATGTATTGTGTTTGGCATAATTAGTTACGTATTGTGCGTCAAACAGCCTTTACATGAGAACTATTTCAAAGTCAGTTAGATTTGAGGCAGAAATATGTTCATACAAATTTCATACATGGTGAGCAGTTGATTTATTATCTCTTCAAACGCCAGAGTTTTTAACTAAAGGAATCCATTCCGTTCGGCTAGCAATCGATACCGCAATTTGTTTAAAATTTCTTGGAGTGTGTATTTTTATCTACTAGTGGCGAAAGATTGTTGAGTCATTATTATAAATTCACTATAATCATTCATTTTTCAACATAGTTCCGGCATCCACAATCTGGTTGGAATTTCAAACATATTGGGTCACTACTTCAGAAGAAACTAATTTCCGTCCTAAAAGCAGTTTGCTACCTCATTTCTCATGAGGCCGCAAGAGAACAGCCGGTCAGCACTGTTTATGTGTCTGCCTTAAGAGAAAGAAAAGAAATGTCAGGGGACCGAGCTCTCTTCGTGAGAATTTAAATAAAACTACATACCTTTATATTTCGTCAACGATAATTCATAAATTTATTCTATTTTGCTTCTTCCTTTAAGACAGCGTTTGACAAAACTAACGGTCCCATACGACCGTTGTTATGATATACAGAGCTTCGAGACTCTTACTTTTCACCCATACATATCTTCAAATTTAAGAAGTAATAGTGTGACTATGACTGTATCTACTAAAGATAATTCAGAAAGTGTGATTTTATCTAAGGTGTTTCTTCTCCATTAACGATACATGATACGAAAACTGGAAGAATCGATTTGAATATGAACTAAAAATATATTATCTAGCCTAATATTTTTCGAGATTTTCTTACATTCCTATCTGGCAACTACCAGAAAATCCTAGCAATAGATTTCTCTCTCATATTTGAATATCACCAGTGATAATCATTCGTAGAAGTCACGTGGTCAGAACATATGCGGAAATGGCTGTGAGGAATCTACAGGTCAGGAGTAATATGGACAAAATGTGACTGACTTGAAGCGTTACGCTTGACAAATGCTGCATTCTTTAACGTGGTAACGGAAATGAAAAACTCTCTCTCTTGAGAATGTAAGTTTCAAGGACGAACTAAAGGAGAGAGAATATGATATTCTTTGTGGTATATTTTTCATTGTGTACTTCATCAAAGTACGGAATTACAACGTGCTATGCTTCAGAGTATCAGCTTAATTCAAAGTTACTCTGAATGCACAGGTACAGACGAAGATGAAAGGAGTGACAAAATGCAAAGCGTTGCCATAATCTGTTGCTGTTACAGTGCTTCTAATTAAGACAGAAAATTCGGAAATATCCTAGGACTTGTACTACTGATACAAAGATTATTTGTGTGTGATTTACACAGCTGTTCAGATTCCAATTATTATCTTACACATTGCTTTGTAAACTTTTGTGCAGTCACCAAAGATATTGGTATAACAGTAACGAAGAATGAATCAAAGAACCGTCTTTTGACGTCTTCGAGTTAAATTGTCATACCGAACAAAAATTTCACACCGCTTGAAGTACGTAAACGGTTATTTTAATACTTGACATAGAGATTTTAAATTTACTGTGGAGTTCAGATATTACTTGTCATACAACCTTCGAATAACAAATGGCCGAAGCTTGAAATGTAAAAATTAAATTATCTTCCCGCATTTTCTCCGTTGTACAAAATTACTAAATCTTTACCTTTAATTCCTGCTGATCCTACTAACTCAGGAATTATAGTATTTATTCATTTTGTGCACGTATATACTTTACACGTGTACACCATTTTGTGCATGTATACACTTTACAACAACACACCATTTTGGGCAGGTGTATACTTTACAACAACTGCACCCCACTGATTACCACTCCCGACTCGGGAGAGCAATATTTACTATATTTCTCCCGCGTTGTGTGCAGTGTAGTTGGTGCGAAGGGGTCTGCGATGTTTGCTCACACTTCTCCAAAGGAGGAATATTGGCTCAAATCTGTCCTTGGTTGTACCTATGCAAATACTGACCCTGGCATAATAAATCTAGTCTGTTTCCAGGTGTCAGTGCTTATAGTTACGGGATTTATTATAAAATACCTGGTTTTTACTTATCAAAAACATCACACGTCTTTTTGGAGGAAATAGTACCATGTTATGAAACAACAGACATACACCCTACAAACATACTATTATTCAATATTACAGGCTTCTAAAATATGTTGCTGTGTTGACTGGTAATTAGTTGCCGGTCTTTCTTAGGACCTAACTACAACCACATTCTGGGTACTCGAAGATTTACTTCTTCCTATAAAAAATATAGCAAATTACCTCGGTATCCTATCCCAAAAGACAATACTCCAACAATGATGTTTAGACCTCCAATCACAAAATGAAATTATTGGTCATATCGTCGGATATTAACAACGGCCGTCCCATAAATTTTGCTCTTCTTAGACTGTGTCCTGTCGATAAACTTTCTTGGATCATTAAGACATTAACGCTTCGAAGCACAGTATCACCTCCCGGCCTCTGTATCAGCTAACTGCATGGAGCTGAGTGCTTTTTGAGAAGTTAATAGTTCTACCGATAGTCAAGAAACTCCTCTCATTTTATGTAACTCGAAAGTTCATTACCGCTTTCACAAAACCTCACCACGTTTCCCTATCTTGAACCAGATCAGTCCACGTCCCCACTGTATTTCTTGAAGAGCGATTTTAATATTATCCTCCAATCTACACCTGTGTCGTCCAAGTAGTCCATTTCCCTCAGGTTTACCCACCAAAACACTGCATGCATCCTCCTCTCCGCCACACGTGCCATATGTCCAGCCCATCTTATCATTTTCGATTTGATCATCCGTATAACATCTGGTGTGGAGTAGAGATCATAAAGCTCCTCATGATGCACTCTTCTCCACTCCCCTGTTACGACATTTTTCTTAGACCCAAATATCTTCCTCAATACCAAATTCTCAAACACCCTCAACCATTGTCTCTTCCTCAGTGCCAGAGACCAAGGCTCACACCTACATACAACAAAAGGTAAAAAGAGACTTCCATTTATTTGAGTCTTAAGAGTGTTGGACAGTAAACTGGAGGGTGAAGATTCTGTAACACATGCTGCGAAGCAATTTCTACTTTCAGTCTACCTTAATTTCTTCAAGAATGCATGTTTGATTTGTTGGGGTAAAAGGTAAAGCAATCCCATTACAGGCCTGGACAGGCCCTTAGGATTCCAATAGTTTGAGGTTCCCAGATTTCAACAGTCGGCACATGAAACTGGTAAGGTTGTCAGCCCTACACACCGGCCGCCTTTGCCCTCCAGGAAGTATTCCTGGCGCTCATTTCTGTTAGACGCTGAGTCGACCCCAGGGCCATAGTGCGGCCGGAAGAATTATGTCAATGAAAAATTCCAATGACACCATTGGGAATCGAACCCGCGACTTTCGGACTTGTAGCGCAGTGCCTCAACCAACTACGCCACCGCGTGCCCCGATTTGTTAGGGTTGTTCACAAATATCTGAACTTTCCCACATCTACTTTACTAGTAAATAGAAATTACAAATTTTGTCCACATTGTGCAATTGTGGGTTTCTTCCGATTCTCTTAACAACCAGCAATAGATTCTGTGACCATCATTAACTGTCTTGTGTTTGTAACGTTGGTACACAGAAATTACGTTTTAAATTATGTTTAGATAAAAATAATTCTCCAAAACATTGTCTATACATTGGATATTTATTAGACATGCCCATAAATGAAATAAGTTAATAAGCTGAATATCTCCACGAAATATTACACAAATTTCTTTTTGTTTTAAGTGTTTATGCAGAACTCCGAAAAGTAGCGAACTTGACCCGTCATATAGTTTCCTTTCCGCATCTACTGAAGTGTGAATCGGTGACAGTGTACCTGACACTGTTGGAAGCATTAATGCTTATTGTTATTACTACTTCCTGTGGCGCTGCGGCCCAACGCGGTCCATGGCCTCCTCATCCTTGGTGTTTCTCGAGCACATACAACGACGCACAACAGTCGGTAGGACTCCTCTGGACGAATCGCAAAGACCTATACCTTACAACACACAATACTCACAACAGACAACAGACAACACAAACGATGGAATTCGAACCCAGATCTCAGCAGACGAACGGCCACAAGCCTACCTCTTACACCGCGCGGCCACTGGGACCGGCACTACTTCCTTATGTTTCTTAAAATCATAACTCTTTCTTCATGTTAGTACCGATTACGAGACAGAGATACCATTGTCCATTCAAAGATAGCAAGTACAGTCAAGTGACCATAAGCTAGATAAGCCGGAGATGACTGATGAACTGAAGATGACCGAATATGCTGCTGGATATTCTGTTACAACAGAAATCATCTACATGCCACGAAACATTCACGTGCCAAACCAAGCAGATGACTTTATTATGTTCTTGTTTTCGATATGTAAAAAGGCAAATTTGTCCCTGTCTACAAAATGAAGGAAAACAAGGGGAGCAGAGGCACAGCTCCACTCATTCTTAACTTCAGCACTACTTGAAAGTCTGGCTAACGTCAGCCCGAACAGCTTTACCCCCAGGAAACAGCCCCGAACCCCAAGTATTTTCGATGTGTACTCGATGAAATTGTTTATTAAATGAAATTTTTGTGTTATTTGTTTAACTGCTGCTTTATGACCCACACATGTTCATTAGCGAACGTGTCAAAATACCAGGCTGAGTTTACACACTGTGATAGAGGTGCGAGAAAGACACACTGCACATGAATGAACAACCAGAAACATTTCACGCTCCGTGTCTCGTTTCCATCCAATACAAGAGGCAGATGATTATGATTTATGGAACAGCAGGATAGTCAACGTACCGGATGGTAAATTATGCCGAGCAGCTTCATTAAAGGGCTAACGTCACCGAGTATTGGACTTAATAAGTAGTAGCATGAGAACTTAAGAGCCATTTTCAGATTACAGTATATTTGTATACACACATCGTACAAGTAAAAAGCGGGATTATATTGTGGGATTATATTATTACGGATGTTTACTGTGTAACTCAATTACAAAGAGCTGCGTCATGCATCATAGGTCAGTCAAAAATGTGTCCTCACGATTTAAGCCAACTGACCAACCAATATCAGTAAAAAAAATATGTCCTTAGAAATCTTTGATCCGGCGAAGTGTAACATGTTTAGAGGTACTACCAATTATTTTTGTACTCATCGATTTGGGAGTCATTAGTTGGGGAATAAGAGTTATTTTTCCTATGAATGCACTGTCAGCATCTGAGTGTCGATGCGAGCAAACGCATAAGCAGGCACCTACACACACACACACACACACATATATATATATATAAATTCCACTATTGCTGTTGTCATATTTTAAAGGTTGAATGTTTTATAACTACCTTAAAATACTGGAAAATAGGGCCTAAGCAAAAAGGGAAATAATTTGATACTTACTGCCTATAGTATCAGATATCTAACACGTAAAATGTCTATTATGAAACCAAAGAGTTTCTCCCTCTCAAGTTATCCTTACCCTATTCACCCCACTATTTAATCCGTGTTACGAAATAGCAGACGGGATGCTAATATACAATGTATGCGATCGGCCTAATGTTTCAAATACAGCATGTATGCGTAGTTCTGCTTCACACAGAAGTTGCCAACATATCATTGCAGTCCATATAAAGAAACATCTTTATTACGAATCAGTGATACCTGGTATTTATGTTTTGTAATTTACAAGGATTCCTTAAAAAATTCCACTTAACAATACAGAAGAAATTTCCTTCGGACGGATTGTTATTGTATATCTTTAAACGAGATGTGGAGGTCCTGTCACTTTGTAGGCACTTTTACTTCATTTACAACAAAGATATGTCAACATATGTATATGTAAAATAACTTTTTATGCCAAATTCATGCAACAAGGTAATTGTATTAATGTATTCATAGCTCGACATGTTTCGGCTATATAAGTCCATTATCAGGAGCACTGGATGTTGAGTTGCAGCATGTGGTTTTCTGCACCGAGTTTTTGGACGGTTGGTGGTCTTGAGAGCCTCTGCGTATGTCGTGTTTGCGGTGCGGATGGTGCCGTGCGACTCGCGAGTCGCACGGAAACATCCTCTCCTTGTTTCATCAAGTTGGCTTTAAAAGTTATTTCATGAGGAAGATGCACGGTCAAACAACCCTCAAATATATGCATATATATGTTTATATACATATATACAAGCGCGTACGCACACACGCACACGCACATACATACACACACACACACAATGCACACTAACCTAATATTTGCCTGTTCCTTCGCAATTTAAATTTATGTAAACATATCTTGCTGACGTTACCTTGTGTGTATGATTCTAAGTTAAGAAGAATGCAGTACATTATCTACAGGTATAGAGTAAAAGAGTAAGAATGTGTAATATTCGTATTTATGGGCACGGAATATCAAGATCTCTTCATTTTCTATTTCTCAGTAACAATTTTCACGCTAATATTTGTTTTTATGAATTCTTGTAGACTTTAAATCGATAAATCACTAAAGCTCCCTTAAGTTTAGAGAGATACTACGTACTTCGCTTTATTAACTGAGACATGGTAGGACCCTGTAATTACTACTACAGTCTACGAACTGGCAACTACTACACAGAAACTTGGAATAATGTTGCCCGTATTAAACTCAGAATGCTCTCGAGAGACGGAAAGAGACAGAAAGTTTCACCTTCCATTACTTACAGTTTCGGAACCCAATGTCTCTTTTAATGACAACAAAAACTGAACTCATATTTTAACTCTCATATTTAGACAAAATTTATTCCAGTGGAAAGTGTCTTCCCAAATATTCCTAATATCTCTCAGACAAGTTAACCAGTCCATAATATACTTTTAATATTCTCACTATAATTTTACCATCAATTCTTATGTATTTAATATGTGGATGCTAATTTTCAATACTTCCTGAAGTTAAACAAAATCAGGTATTTGGGTTATGCAGGGGGTTTCTTTTATCCTCAAGTAGAGCACGGCAGAATTACCGGATAGAGAGGCTGCATCTTCCGGTATGCCTCATGACAGCCGCTATGCCCAGGATACCGATAAAAGAAACGTATTTTATTTAGCAGAAAGAGGAGAAGAGGAAAAATACGATCAAGCTGAGGTAACCTGTCATCACTTGCTATTACCAGAGACGAAGACACGACAACGAATATAAAAATTAGAAAATGGTGGAAAGAACCTGGACAACTGAAAGGTACTCCGTTATGATTGTAGCCGTCCAAAAACATCGAATCCTCACAACTTATAAAAAATCATAATTGCAATCGTTATATATTGAGAGATATCGACAGACGATTGGTGGAAAATAAATATCAGTTTCAAATCAACAAGGACGTGATTTCAATTTACGGTGGCGAAGAGGCCTATAGTTATATAAAGATAGGAAATATGGGTTTGTTTCATGTTATTCTAATTCTTTTTGCCATGGCCAACTGCTCGCCGTGTGCCAGGGTCTCTTCATTATCGAGGCAACAATCAGTGAGACAAAACACACTCAGTAGGACTCCTCTGGATGAGTGATCAGTTCAACGCACAGAACTCCGTTTGAAACAAAAACACTCACATGAGATAGATATCCATGCCCCCAGCAGGATTCGAACCCGCAATCCCAGCAAACGATTGCTCGAAGCCCACGACTTAAAGCACGCGGTCACAGGGAACGTCCACGTTATTCTAATATGAAGACAAATTGGCACTCTGCCTACAGTGGAGTGTTAAGTGTATTGAACGTGATACAGAAATTCACCAATGAACTAATACTTTTGTGAAGAATAAGGGAAAAATTCAGGCACGGAAAGTATGGAAACAGCACGGCGGGACAAGCGTGTATCCTTGTTTTAAAGCCGTATGGCAAAGACTACCTGTCAGATACAGTGTAGGACCTAGAATGTTTCGGGCTACCTGCACGGTAGGTAGTAAGAAACCACGGAAAATATCCTAAATAAACGCACACATGTCAGTTTAAAGCACACATCCATTTTAAAACAAATAAAATCAAAAAGCAATGGCGAATATTATATAATCCTGTGGTCTTTATAACCATATCCAATTATTCTATAAATGTTTCTGACAACCGAGTATTGAATGTAGCTACATTAGGGCATAACGTACATTTTCTGAAGCAGGTCACATCTGATTATAGCTGCTCGTCTACATGATGGTCTTCTATATGCCACGTGTTTCTGGCGAGTCTGTTGCCAACACTTTCAGGTTGACATCTAACCAGGTCCGTCTGTCCGTCACGTCTCAGAAGACCTCGTCGTTACGACCGCAGCTCAAGTTACACATTGCCTGTTTCACAAAGTACAGATTACGTCTTTCTGTTCTCAGTTCAGAAAGTTCACACACAACCATGTTTGCACTATTAGTTGGTGGGAAATAAATTTTCAGTGAAATCTTATAGAGCGACACAAGTACAAATACAATATATGACATATTGTGAAAGAAAGTGAAATGCCAACTTGATGCAACTAGGTAATTTTATTGATGCACGGCACCATCCGCACCGTACACACGACCTACGCAGCGGCTCTCAAGACCACCACCCATCCAAAACCTCGGTGCAGAAAACCATATGCTGCAACTCAATATCTAATGCTCCTGATGATGGGCGTATGTACCCGAAACATGTCGAGCTAAGAATACATCAATAAAATTACCTAGTTGCATCAAGTTGGCATTTTACTTTATTTCATGAGGAAGATGCACGGTCAAACAACACTCATGACATACTGTGTCTTATTAAAAAGTACTGATATAGACCTATGGAACCTGATGTTATCATAATCCTAAATCACTAAGAACATTCAATATGAGAGATTCTTGTAACTACTAAACACGTTTTTGTCTGTCGTGGTGGGCAATTTCAGGAGTCTGTCTGCAATATATCAATAATACAGCAGTTAAATACTTAGTATATTGATGTGTTGTGTTAAGCCGCTAAGTAGAAGAATTAATAGTACGTTTCGTATTGTCATTCACCGCGTAGACTGTCTTTCGTGACGTCCACAGACTTTTCCAAAACAGTTCTCCAGAGTTCATAGGCTAATGCTTCCTCTTTCAAATTCCCGTATTTTCTCTTCTCTTAATGAAACCCAATATCCGCTTAAGTCTTCTTCCTCGCCTTCTCATGCCTCCTATCTTTCTCTCAGTCACGTGTTTAAAATGCAGTTCCTAGGCAAAGTATAGCCAATCCAATTAGCTTTCCTGTCTTTTATTTGTGTGGAAGGTTGTTTCTCACTTGACCCTGTACAGTATTCCTTCATTTTTTACAAGACTGGTCCAAATGATCTTCTTAGTCCTTCACCAGCACCAAACTTCAAAACTTCCAAGATATTTCTTTTCTACTTTCTGGAGTGTCCCATATCCAGAACCGTAAAAATCAATGCACTACATGTAAATTTCACTACTGTATTCCTCAAATTTAAGTCCAATTTCCTGGTTAAAGGAGTTTTTTCTTATTGAATGTCACTTTTGACATGCTAACCCTGGGTTTTATTTCCCGTCTATATACTTATCAAGTCTCCCATGCAGTTGAAATTATAAAAATTTATACCTACTTACTAGATAACTAGCTTCTTTTCATATGAATAATACGTACGTCAAAAGATTTTGATCTTAGAAACAAATGGTCTATTGATTTAAATGTGTGTATAAAAATGAAAAAAATGAGGATTTAGACGCCTTAAGACACGACAATGTACCTAAAGATGATTGCGTACATTAGCGACAGTAATCTTGGGAACTGCGTACCTGTATTAAAAAAATCTTCACATTGTAATTTTCTAGTAAAATAAGACCAAAATTCGTGTCTTAATCCTTTGGTAACTCGTGTCGCATCTGCGGCGCATACATTTAGTGCAAGTCCAAGGTCTCCTCACTTAGAAATGCCGGTGAAACCCGACATGCAACGGGGTCTGTTTGAATTAAAGCTGAAAGTACTAAACTCCGTGTCGTTGATTTCTGTTGGCTTTCTGCAACAACGGTGTGCCGTGGTGTGCAAACACTGCTGCAGAAACTAGAGATGCAGAAGAGTCTTCGCGTGTCCAGCAGAAAAGACAAAATGAATTTTATTTTATTGCATTATATTGCGTATATAAGGAAGTTGTCTTTCTTTCCGTGTTACATAGAAGCTTACGCTATTTGCAGTGCATTTTCGCCATCGTCCTGGTGCGTATCACACTGAGCGAAATATACATTTTGCCTTATACAGTTTAGACTACGGCACTGTCATGGATCTGGAAATATAGCTATAGATTCGGACGATAATCGTGGTAGCCAGTAGGCAGAAATTTGGAAGGAGGCGAATGTGACTTCTTTCAGGGCGGTGCAAAATATAATAGAATGTATCCTTTGTTGATGGCGATGGTAATCAAGTATCTGCAGCGAATAAATTGTAGGCAGTGAAGTAAATAATTTTCTTTATACAGTATTAAATAATATAAAAAATTCAGACAAATTTAGCTAAGACGAAATCCGTTAAGAAAAAAAGACCTATAATTTTTTTCCTTTAAATGTGGCGCTTGGTAGAGTTCATTCCCTTACCCACCGGACAGGGACACTGTCCAACTCCACCAGGATCACTGGTTTTCCAGTCAGTCACGTCCTCTCAACACAGTAGCACGTACTGAGAAGAGCATGGTGATCGAATTTCTTACCGCAGAAGATTCCAGTCCGATAAAGATTCACAGACGTACGAGAATCGCATATGGTGAGGATTCCGAATACGTTAGCTCGGTTAGAAGGTTGGTCCGTCGTTGTAAGAGCGGTCAAAAGGTTATCCGTGACATATCCGCAGCGCTTCAGCAAAGAGTTTAACGCGACCGGCGTACGGCGTAACACGCAAAGGCGGAAAAACTGTGTTTATAATGAAGGAGACGTTGTGGAAAAATCATTTCAACTTTGTCAAGTTTATACACGTTACATATTTAAATTTCATTGTGAAGTTTCTGAAAAAAGGAAACATTTTTCGTACCGACCCTCGCATTAGAATGCTACCTAAGACAGCTCACAATATGTATCGGTTCCGAAATTTATTGCCACATTTTTGGTGAAATTCTTATATCGTTCAGTTCGTGCATTATCTATAATTAATTCACGACACTCAACCAACCAAAACGCACAAAATGTTTCCACTGACGTTATATCATACTGCATATTCGCGTGTAATTCGATCCGCAAGTAACCGTTATCAGGGAAACAAAGCAAATCAATACCCCCCCTCGCAGAACAAATTTGTATACATTTTATTAAAACAATTTGCTACATTTGTTTTCTGCAATTTTACTGTCATGTTTTTGTATTGATAAATCTCACCTACTTTTTGGGTTTGTTTGGTTTTATGCAGCATTGTTTTGGCTCCATTCTCTGATGAATGTCCCTTGCGGATCGTAACGTTTAAAAATGTTCAGTGCGGTATTTTAATGTAAATTCTCAGGAAAATTTTGTGAATTTGGTTGGTTTAGTGTCTTAAATTAGTTAAGCGCAGGCCTTACAGAATGTTTGTTTCAAACTCTTCGACAACTGAAATTCATCAGAACTACACAGTACGTTTACATCCACAAGTCAGTTCTTACCTGTCAGAGAAAAATTCAACTCCACTACAAAAACTAATGAGTCAATACCGTTCAGGGAAATAATCAGCTTTCACTGCGAGTATGGCACAAAACATATAAATTCACTGTACTTGACTTATTGTGAGGTATTAGCTGTATGACGCTGTGCTTCAGACAGTTCACATTTATTGGTGTAAAAGGAAAGTGTCAATTCTTTCAATATTGATATCTTGAGAACAAAGCAAAATAACAAACCTACTTCCGTACTTTGCCCTCTGGTGAGTCATTATTTCGGCATAATAAAACTTCACAGACGTCTCGACATACAGAAACAACCGTCCAGTGGAACGTCTGCATCAGGACATTTATTTAATGTATACACTCTAAAAAAGAAATATATCAATTTTATGCGAATTCGAATAGACTTTGAAGTTAAAATCTGTAATGCCTAAACTACCCAGAAGCCGTTGAAGATAGATCCGAAGTTATACGAATGATCGCTCGTGTTTTATAGCGCTGCACGTAATAAAACAGACGAACTAAATCCCTCACCTTACCACTGCAATATTTCAGCGTCATATTTCACCTTTTCCTTTCGAAACTGTCAACTTTTTGTTTGTCGCCACAGTAATAGCAGCACCAGCTTCAGGTTTCTGCTTGCAGCAAAACTGTGGTTGGGACATACGAGAGAGAGAGAGAGAGAGGCCGGAATATATGTGAAGACTACGCTTTTGTGGAGCTTCCTTTGTGACACAAAACCACTATGCAGAAATCCACATTTTTAACCTCTTTATCTACATGCGGGTCAAAAAAAAACACATGACGGCTTTTCTCCCAATATTGAAACACAGATGGAAGAAGGCATTATTTAACAATGTCCAGTAACACGTACAAATGATCTTAAAAGTAATTCAAGTTACAAACGAAGGAGAACGGCGTGGAAAGACAAAATTTTCTATTCTACGAAGTTTTATTACGTATGTGTTTTCTCCCACCTTATTTTGTCATCCAACAGCTGGAACCATTTGTTCGCATCCGATCCACCATCTTCGAACGTTTACTTAACAAAGAGGCTGAGTTACCCTTTAAATTGATTCCTCTTCTACTCTTCCCCTCTTCGTTCAGATTCTAAGAATACTTTAAAATATAAGACACCGATCGTAAAAGTCAGGGAGTAAAAGCAGCTTCAAACATTTAAATATCTGTCATCCTTTTTCAATAGACTCTCAAACCCTGACAACGGACCCTAGACTGCTAACAACTAAGAGATCACGTATACAAGAGAATGAAGTATTATTTCACCTCCACTATTCTGTGCAAATTTTGTGTGGAAAAATTATTTCACATAAAGAATCCATTCCAGTTAAAATAGAAAAATATTTCGGAACTATCGGTCGGCATTCATTTAATATCCCTCGACCACCGCACGTTGGATAGACACAGATATATTAATATTTATTCTTGCTGAGGCTCAATTAATAATGTGTAGGTAAATAATCGAGGTTTGTTCTGAGAAACATAGAGGACCAATAAATGAAATGTATGATGAAGTACTTGGAATTTCTAAAGGATAAAATCGGCGGTAGAGACAGCAATCATTGAGCATTAAAGTGTTAATATTTGTCTTATATAATTCCCGTTGATTTGATTTATTTTCTGTAATTATTGTGTAGAGCTACTTAAATGAAGTTACTGAAACTACATGTTTAACAGGTAGCTTGGTCAGCCATAGGTTTGTTATGAAGACCAGAATACCAGCAAAACCTGAACCCTTACTGCATCAAGCATTGGGCTTTGTTAAATGCTGATTTAGCTTTGTAGAAACAAATATTCCGAATATAGGAATAATTATTTTCACTTTAAGTGACGAATTGCAAGGACATGTTTGTTTCGTTAACTGGACCTAAACTTACTTTTTGATTCTTGAATACAAAAATATTTGTTGGAATACACGAAGACAGAGAATCACTCCGCGACGGGACTCCATCCAGTAAATTCGTGGCAGATTTTAATCTGTTGCTAAATCTGCAAATACCGCTCAAATATCGCCGCAGTATATACATCATCATTTAACCCTTATACCGCTAATGTGGAGAATATGGTGAGCTCCTAATAATGCCAGCAAATGACAGATGGGATTTAACTCGGCGTTTAAAGGGTTAATAAATATTCCGCATAATCCTTTTTTACATAGAGTGAATATTAAACATTTAGGACCCAACCGTACTTTGACAATGACAGTTACTTGGCTTACTTAATTTACACTCACATTCTTCGTTTCAAAGCCTCGTATCGAACTTGGCCAGGGATCTCGGCACACTTGCTGAAGACCAGTGCACTAAACAGTATATGCTGTGTTGTCTCTCTAATGAAGAAGGAATGTGTTCCGTTTGACATGCGAATTTAAGCCTTATATGTAGTAGCTGATTTACAGCATGCAAAGGGTTAAATTCCTCACTAAATAATAGTCCAGTAGGACACAGAAAATTGGCAATACTTTGTGATGTATCGACAGGGCGATTGCAGAGTAAATAAACGCTAATTGAATTGTCCTGGCCGGCGGGATAATTAGAAATAACTGTACATCATACGAGATGGATCACTACCAAATTTTTGTGCCTCCTGTGTGTGCGTGGCTTGACAACCATTCTCCTGGTTGGTGGACTAGTCGTCGCAGACCAACAGAAAAGTTTCCCCTAAGTTCCGGTCTAACTCATTGTCATCTCCTTTCATTCGTATGGGTCAAAACGAAAGTATACCAATCAAAACCAAAAACACTTTCTCCATGATACTGAACAACTAATTCGAGATACCTTATAGCCGTTGTTGTTAACTTCCTAAACACAATTTTTTTCAGACTTGTGCCTATCTAATTATGGGGCCTAAGATTAGTGTTGCAAATTGTAGCGTATATTTTAATGTTTATGGTTCCGTGCATCGCTGATCTATATTAATAACTGTCCAACGAGATGCAACACAAAGCAGTGTACTATTCTACAAGTTCACTCTACATGTTTCGGGTGTCAACCACAACCATCATCAGGAGTGCACAAAACTGTAACTACAGCCTCTGGTACTGGTCATATTTTTTGTACAGCTACCTCCCTCCAACGTGACCAAACTAGCTATGAGCAGTACCGGAGGCTGTAATTACAGTTTTGTGTACTTCTGATGATGTGCGTGGTTGACACCCGACACATGTAGAGTGAACTTTCAGAATAATAAATAGACTGCTTTGAATTGTACGTCGTTGGACAATTATTAATGTAGGGTATATGCTTCAAAATGGCGCAAGAACTGTAGGATAATAGCATTCTGTTTAGGAGTTGGAACTATTTAACATGCATTTATTTTACATTACCTCTGTATGACTTCAGGAAAAGCTACGTCATTGTCACCATATTTTAACCTAACTAAATTAACTTCATAGATCCCCAAATTGATTAAAGATAAAAAAATCTAAGCAACCGCACACCATAATACCTACCATAGCTACCGCTATGGTAGGTATTATGGTGTGCGGCACCAGGAAATTTACCAGGGTAAACCGCAAAACAAATAGTATTTTATGTGTTTATGATACGTCCGCAAGACGTAACAGTTTCACTTTTTCGTGCCGTTATTATCCCCAATTCTAAATCGAGAATATTCTCCAGAAAAGCTCTAAGTTTTTAAACCCAAATTATAAGATTTCTCCGTGTGATGGCAACATCGAAATATCGTAAGCGGAATATTTACGATCGATATCTCAAGAGAATGCCAATCAATGATTCTTTAATTTTCAAAGTTTTTTTCAGCCGCAGACTGTACCTCACAGAGAACACAGTGCTTTTCAGTTACATATAATTTTATCGCAAATGTTGGGATAAAATTAATTTTATCAACACGTTTGGACAAGTGTTTACAGCTAATTAATGCGCCGAAAAGTCGAACAGTTACATACGAGGCTCCCTGAAGATGGCGTCAACGTGAGCAGAAACGAGTAGGAGAATGTAATATATCGTGATATGTACAATAGTTTTGTTAAATGTTGGTTTATATGAAGACAATTAATATAGACTACATTTTATTAAGCCTTCGCTTCATCTCGCTTACTTTTAAAGCTGTAATCAAACCGTAACTAGCTTTCCACATTTTTTTCTAACCACCATCCCCAGTACCTTTCTGGTATTCTTCGCACACCTAGGATTTTTTACTCTAGAAGTTGACAATATGTGACTAGTTACGACTGTTGTGTACAAGAAAGGAAAACTCGTTTCCTCATTTCCATATACAATTTGGGTTTTCTCGGCTACGTTCAAAGACTATGAATGGCTTCATTTTTACAGCGGGGATTCTGTAGAAGTTTGCGGCCGTCGCAGCTCATTCAAAAACCTTTCAGAAAAGCTTACTTATGCGAACGGTACCAATCCTTGCTTGGGCGACGCTGTTGGCGTGTGATATAGGGATGCAAGGAGAACAGGAGGGAAAACAACAATAAAAAATTCAGTCCTCCGCCTCCGCTCTTCTCCTCACTTAACCTTCTGCATATATTCCTAGGACGAGAAGCATAAATAAAGAAATAGCACTTTTTGTGACGTATGTTAAATTTAATATCCCGGCTATAGTGTTATGCAGTGACTTATCGGTTGCGTGTTACGTGCCAAATCAACGAAAACTACAAGAGTAAAGGCAATGTACGTATAACGTAACATTGGTGCACTTTCGCATAACCATTGTTGTCGTGGGAATTAAATAAGTATTGCATATACTGAAAAAAAGTCTATATCCTAAGTTTTCCAGCATGCAAACACATGCTCCATATTATGTTCTGTGGCCTGCCGGACTCTAATAAAATATTTTTTCCACAGTATCTCATAAACAACAATATATTCGAAAAAAAAATTTTGAACACAAAATGTGTGAAATTATATTCTCTACAACATTTGTCTGAAACAATGTCTTATTCTAAGAAGAACTGAGAAAAATATGATCAAAAATGAATACTGGTATTCATGCGAAGTAACCATTATTCTTGTCCGATTTCTCGGTACAGTTTCGAAAAATATTCCAATATCAAATTTCACGAAAATCCTTCAAATTGGACGCCAGTTATATTTTGCATATGGACAGGCGGACAAGATGAAACTAGATGTGTAGGGTAATATCCACTGAAGTGTAGGAGAGTTTTAATGATATTACTGAGACATCTAGACGAACAAGAGCAGTAGAGTCCTCTTCGAAACATACTGTGTTCATTTCACATGCCATGACAACACAGAGGGGGAATAGAATTACAGCTCTACTCTTTGTTTAACCTCGGCGCTAGATAGGGTAGATGTTTAACGCGAAGCCCCTGATGCCTGAACCCAGTAAACAAAATCTGTACCCACTGTATAGAAGGCTGGATGGGCCCCAGGTTCTGTCTGGGTGGCTACGGAAAATTTTGCCGCCATTGGGAATCAATCCCCGTACAGTCCAGCCCGTAAAGCTTACTAGGATGTCTCACTGGTCTTTAATACATACAGATTATAAGAGATCTTTAGTACTTACAGATGATAAGAGATGCTTACATCTATATATCTTCAATAGTATAAATTGTGTATACTCTAAGAAAATGTAAAATTAAAGAGTGACAAATAAGTTAACCTGGAAAATTATCGTCTTTAAAATTTCGTGCGAATATTCTAGTAAATTTGTTCCTTTTCTTTTTTTTGTTGTACTAGCTTGTCAAACAATAAGACTTACTGCCATTTGTAATTTATTTTGCATGAATAAAACAAAGTGCTCCTTTGTAATAAATGCACTTTTTCTTTCGAAACTGAGAGTGTGATGAAATAAGAGTTTATCGCTTTCATATTTCATGATTTCTCTCGTCTTTCATTGATGGTGTCATATAAATTGACTTACAGACTTCCTGAAATTCACATGTAATACTGTTCGCGTAACTAAGCTTTTGGGTCCTAAAATTTCATCTAAATAAACACTAGTTGCTATCTTTCTGTAAAAAAAACTTCACGTGCATTACACAAAAATTGGTTAATGTTACTTATAAGAATAACTGTTTTTTTTCCAAACCCCATAATTACACGCTGTGAGAAAAATTAATAACTATTTAACGGTATAGCATGTGTTGCATCCAGGATCCTTTGTAATATAAAGGAATAATACTGGAGCATTAGGCTCACAAGGACGAGAAAATTAATATCTCCTTCATAGTGAAATATAATACCGCTCTGTGGGTTGCGATTCCAGGCTACGCTCCCCAGCAGTAGTATATAATAATTATATCTCACGTATTTAAAGTTTTATTATCTAGTAAATCATGGGTATTAAATACTAAGGTACATTCTTGTCCGTAAACCTTTAAGCCCAGGTACCGGAATTTAAACATAGGCTATTCGTTACAGGCGTAGGCCCTTACAGTTTTCGGACAAGAAAGTAACAAGCTCCAATATCGCATATAATAATTTTCCAGAACGTTAATAAACACAGAACTTACATTTACCAGCTCACACAAGCTGCAATATATGCCATCCACACTTGAATACGCAATTATTAAATGAGGTCTTTTAAACAGCATATGTTATGCAGCGCATTGACAGTAGGGTCACTCTGTGTGTGGCCGACATCAACGGCATGGAAAGTCTGAGACTACGAGAATCCCATTATATTCCGAAACAGTCCAGCCACACTTCTCTTTCTCTTTATCCATCTTCTGCTTAAAATTACGACGTAACGTTTCGGAAGCCGGCTGTGATTCCTTCGTCAGTTGCGGGAAACTAACCGGATGGACCCATAGTCGACCGTAACTGACAGTGACACGTTGTTAGGGGTACACAACTTAGGTTAGTTTCCAGGACGTGAAGACGGAAGCAGATTCGGATTCCGAAACGTTATTTTGTAATACTCAGACGACGATATACGAAGTATAAGAAAGAGAGATAATTTCGGAACACCTCAAAGCGGGACTCCAAGCTTCAGTTCAAACCCGGGATTACAGAATACTAAGCTGGAATGTTAATTGTTCACCGCAAGGTAAAGCGACGTGGTAGTGAAAGGCATAATTAAATTATGATTTTAGGTCGTTGTGTTAAACAAAGCTTTCCCGTGGTGGCTACAAAAGTTTGTCGGTGGATAGGGAGACATTCTTAGAGAAATTCAGATGTTTATCACAATAAGTTAATAACACCCAACTTTCTTCAAGTTACATCACATGTAGACATATTGCTGACACGTACTGCAGTTTACTGCACTTCCTGCTTGCACTTTTTTGTCGGTTTCTTCGCGCCAGCTTTAAACTGATTCGTATTGTTCTTTTTTTCCTTTTTTTATTTTCGTTGTTACACCGTGCATGCTGTCGAGTTACTCAATTATTATACCAACCACTGCACATATGTAAAATTTATAAAATTTTATATATGTGCAGTGGTTGGTATAATAATTGAGTGATTCTTATTGTATTAAAAGAAACTCTATTATATCGGAAATGACAAATAAAGCGTAATCCTCGTAAGTAACGCACTTTCTATATACGCCATTTATTTTCTCATGATCTTTCATCTATCAGTTTCACATATTTTTCTTTCTGCTTTTCTTCAATCTTCTGTCGCTCAGTGTGACACCAACATTGCAACCTTCGAGTATCATGGATAAAATTATATTTGTACTTCAGTTCTTGAAAGGAAAAGAATAGATAAAAATGTTTATGTGCTGAATAACAATTAAAAATTATGGAATCCATAATTTTCGCGACTGTTACCGAAGCTGGGTTTTAAAACATCAAAGACAGTATCACGTAGTGTATTTTGTTAATTGACAGACAGTTAATTATGTACGTTACTACTTACTTTTGGTACAATTATGACACCTCAAATCGCTGTAAACTTGCACGCGCCTTATTTCCTGCAATATTAAATTCATTTGCGGACAAAAAATGTCATTTTACCATCAAAATCCTTGAACTTGTTTCTCACATTACATTTGTTTATAATTAGTTACATATTTATCTGATGTCTCAAGTATTAGGCAAGTTTTGTAGGTTTTGTTGTTTCTGTGTTTAAGTTACATGAGAATGATTGAAACCAAGCTGGAACGATTAATATTACTGTCTTCTTCTGTATGAATCTACATAGCCTGCTATAAATTTACTGACCTTGGAGGTAGGGGCTGTCTCGATCTTCAGAAATGTTACTGCAGATAGTAAGTAAATTCCTACCGGGCTATATTACATAATATCCTAGACAGCACAATTATTCATAGTCATCCCCACGGTCACCTCACATCAGACAGCTCCTTTAATGACACAAACACAACTACACCCATGACAGATTATGACAGATCAAAAACAACTAGCGAATTTGCGCTATTTCAGCTCTCCCGCTAGCCTTGTAACAAATGATGCAAGGGCTGCATGTGAAATTTAATCCAGTATTTCCACAGCAAAAGCTGCATTAAAAAAAAAAAACAAGTAGGAAGAAGAATAAAGCGAGGATGTCTTTAACCAGCAAATTGAGCTGAAATTTAAGGAGTAGATTAGTACATTGTGCTGAAATTAGGACACTTCGGGAAGTATATTAGAAATACCTTGGAAGTTTTGAAATGTGTTGTTGGAGGAGAGAAAGATCAGTTGGACGGATCGTGTAAACAATGAAGAAGTGTTACATACAGAGTGGGCCAAAAGTAGGTATACAACATATAGTTAATTTCTGTATACCTACCTTATACTTACTTTTGGCCCATCATGTATTATCACAGAGGAAAGAAATATCTTACATACAGGAAAATGAAGGAAGGCTGACTGGATGGGTCACATCCTGCGTAGGCACTGATTTCTAAACCACGTTATTGAAGGAAAAGATAGAAAGAAAAGCCAGAAGAAGTAGAAGAAGAAGAAGACATACAGTAACTGGATGAAGTTAAGGTAAAGATAAGATGCTGGAACTTGAAATAGGAAACACTAGATCACACTATGTGGAGAACTGGCTTTAGAATAGCTTATTGGTCCGTCGCAAGGCAGAATACGTCAGGCGTGAAGGACCTGTCTAGAAAAAGAGCATCCGCATAACATTCCTAATGAAACTGTGCAATATTGAATTAAGCAAAGCTGAGGAAAAACTCTTACTGCTGTGTTCCTAAATTCGTTAATAATTACGAATTACTAGACTTTATGCAAGTATAAATGCATTTAACACCGGTATTTAAAATAATTACAAGGTGATGAAAGCAAAAAACTAAGACGGAAGGGACATTATATTACTTCTTGTTTAGTCTATTATAATAAACGCGTGTTTCCTGCTTTGAACTGTCCCTGGTAGCGAGGATTTTAGCCGAAAACATCATTCGTTGTTCCTATTTTCCCATTCTATTACCGTGTAACAGGGTATAGTTTCTTTCATTTGCCGTTTTTACACAGCCGTCAGGACCACTTTGATACAGCACCAGAAAAGGGTAACCACAAATAAGGAATCCCTTGTCACAGGAAGAATATAAATATATCTCATTCATTTACACGAGGCCATGTCCTCCTCTGTTCTTTTTTTAAGCTCTGAATGTCGTTAGCGCATTTTGGGATACTGCGGGGTACTTTATTGGTTATGGTTGTAGCACACAGGAAATGTTTAGTAGATACAAATATGTAAAAAAGAAGTTATACATGCAAGCAATAAAGAAGAGAACCAGCACAATAGGCCCCCATTTCACGTGGCTAGGCATTACACATTGGACTGAATAGGCCAGGAAAGGCAGACACTGAAGCCGCAAAATAAACTGTCATTTCACTACTGGCATAATGGGCCTGGAAAGGAACTTACTTACTTACTCCATGGTGCAGAGTCCTTCTTGAGAAGCTAACTGGTTTGCAGCTAGTCAAGAAATTCCCCGCATTTCATGGAACCCGAAGGTTCATTATCGTACTCACAAGCG